>Ga0308157_10000916_pt1 | contig 74295 bp, 73 predicted proteins | sample PhyBR1_FD_201035 | JGI IMG/M metagenome (GOLD analysis project Ga0308157, IMG submission 201035) | Phyllosphere microbial communities from UC Gill Tract Community Farm, Albany, California, United States - DLSLB.R1 | ecosystem: Host-associated > Plants > Phyllosphere > Unclassified | place: USA...
AAAAAAAGCTACCTAATAATTTAGATAGCTTTAATGCTTTTTTGTTGAATGATTATTTTTTTGCTAAAAATTCATCAACTAACTCAGGAGCCATAACTGACTCAACGAATGTGTAAGCACCTGTTTTTGGAGACTTAACCATTTTAATTGCTTTGGTTAATTTTTTTGAACTCCCTTGTAATGTTGCTACGGTTTTCTTTGCCATGACTAACTAAATTATTTAATTTCTTTATGAACTGTTACTTTCTTTAAGATAGGATTGAATTTTTTGATTTCCATTCTATCTGGAGTATTTTTCTTGTTTTTTGTTGTAATGTAACGTGAAGTACCTGGTAATCCAGTTGCTTTATGCTCAGTACATTCTAAAATTACTTGAATTCTATTTCCTTTTGCTTTCTTTGCCATCTTGATGAAATTTTAATGGTGAACTGAATTACTTTAATAATCCGTTTGCTTTAGCTTCTTTCAAAACTGCTGCAATACCTTTTTTGTTAATTGTTTTTAATGCAGATGTAGATACTTTTAAAGTTACCCATCTGTCTTCTTCAACTATGTAGAAACGTTTCTTTACTAAATTCACAGAAAACTTTCTCTTAGTTTTGTTCATAGCGTGAGACACGTTGTTTCCAACCATGGCTCTTTTACCTGTAATTTGACAAACTCTTGACATTATTTCTTACTTTTAAAATCAGTGTGCAAAATAACAAATTAAAATTTATTAAAACAAATGTTATTAGTTATTTTTTAAATATTTATACAGAATTAACCATGTTTTTTCTACCGCTGCCTGTATTACCTTATTTCTTGGCTGACCAAAATTAAACGTGAACGACTCTACTTTATCGTTAAAAGCAAATGCCATACAAACAGTTCCCACTTCTGCATCACCATCACCTTTTAGCGGACCTGCGTTTCCGGTTGTTGAAATAGCTAAATCAGCCTGATAAATTCTTTTTGCTCCAAGAGCCATTTCGCTTGCAACTTCTTCGCTTACTACACTAAATGTATCAATAGTTTGTTGCTGCACACCTAAAATATTCACTTTAGATTCAGTTGCGTATGTTACGGCACTTCCTTTAAAATATCCCGAAGCACCTTCTATTGATGTTAATTTTTGAGCGATACTTCCTCCCGTACAACTTTCGGCAGTTGCAATTGTTAAGCCACTTTGTTTCAAAAGCAGAACAACTTCATTAAACAACGAATCGGCATTTGTTATTCCGATAAAAAATTCAGGAATCATTAGTTGCAATTCTACAATTTTATTGATGATTTCGGCTTCAATTTCATCAACTGAACTTCCAATTTTGCTTAAACGCAAACGCACCAAACCAAATTGAGGTAAATAAGCCAAATGAATGTTTAAAAGCTGCAAACTTTCTTCCCACTGCTCTATTTTTTCTGCTAATAAACTTTCGCCGATTCCAACAGTTAAGACGGTTTTATGAACGATTGCTTCTAATTTAAATTGCTCTTTTATATAAGGAAGTAATTTTTCGGTAACCAGATATTTCATTTCGTAAGGCACGCCTGGTAACGACACAAAAGTTGTTTGTTCTTTTACCATTAACATTCCCGGAGCCGTACCAACTTCGTTAAACAAAACGGTACATTTAGACGGAACATAAGCCTGCTGACGGTTCATTTCGGTAATTGGACGGTTGTAATAACCTTCGATCAGCTTTTTTACGTGAAGATAAACCTCATCGTTAAAAATTAATTCATCATTAAAATATTGTGCCAACGTTTTTTTGGTAACATCGTCTTTCGTAGGCCCCAAACCGCCGGTAAGAACAACCAGATCAACCTGATTTTGATACCTTTTTATTGTATTGGTGATAGCTTCAATGGTATCAGAAATAGCGACTTTTTCTACAACTGAACAACCAATTGCTTCTAATTCCTGACCTATAAAAACACTGTTGGTATCGATCACCTGCCCAATTAACAGCTCATCGCCTATTGTTACAATTACCGCTTTCATTATAAAACTTTAAAGCCAAACATTTTTTTATCTTCCAAAAAACCTTCCAATACATCGCCGCTGTTCACTTTTGATACACCACATGGTGTTCCCGTAAAAATAATATCGCCAATTTTCAATGTAAAAAACTGTGATATGTACGAAATTAATTCATCAATCTGCCACAACATATCCTGGGTGTTTCCGTTTTGAACAACCTCATCGTTTTTCATTAATTGAAAAGATATATTCTGAACATTATCAAACTGATCTTTATCAACAAATTCCCCGATAACCGTTGCTCCATCGAATCCTTTAGCAATCTCCCAAGGCAAACCTTTTTCTTTTAATTTAGATTGAACATCACGTGCGGTAAAATCAACGCCCAACCCAATTTGATTGTAATATTTATGTGCAAATTTTGGACTGATGCTTTTACCAACCTTGCATATTTTAACCAAAACTTCTACTTCGTGATGCACATCGTTTGAAAAATCGGGAATTACAAAAGGAAACGTTTTCAGTAAAACCGATGTATCCGGCTTCATGAAAAGCACAGGTTCTGTCGGTTTTTGGTTAGAAAGTTCATTGATATGATCAATATAATTTCTGCCTACGCAAATAATTTTCATGTTAAAACTTATTGGTTAGTTTACGCAATTTTATTCCTGTCAGTACTTTTTTGGTGTATAAAGGAAAATCTGCATTCTGTATCCAGCCAAAATAACCCGGCTCGCGATCTAAAACATCATCAACCAAAGCACCTTTATGCTTACCGAATGTAAAAATTTCTTCTCCGTTATCATTCAAGGCTATAAATCCTGCAAAATCGACCGATTTTTTACGAGTAGTGAATACAGAAAGTGCTTTCATATCGTTCTCTAAATCTTCGTAACGATCTAACTGCGCCTTTAAAATTTCATAAGTAGCTTCGGTATCGGCTGCTGCGGAGTGCGCATTTTCTAAAGATTGATTGCAATAAAATTTTAACGCAGCACTTAATGTACGCTCTTCTTTTTTATGGAAGATTGTTTGTACATCAACAGAAACTCGGTTTTTCATATCGAAATCAACTTCTGCTCGCAACAATTCTTCAGCCAATAAAGGAATATCAAATCTATCTGAATTGTATCCAGCCAAATCGGCATCTTTAATCATGTTGTAAACCTGACCCGCCAGTTCTTTAAAAGTTGGCTCGTTTGCTACTTTTTCATTGGTGATTCCGTGAACAGCCGTTGCATGCGCAGGAATTGAAACCGTTGGGTTTACCAGCCACGTTTTACTTTCTTTGTTTCCGTTCGGAAAAATTTTTAATATCGATATTTCTACAATTCTGTCTTTTGCTACATCAATTCCCGTTGTTTCTAAATCGAAAAAACAAATAGGACGGTTTAATTTTAATTCCATATTTTTTTAAATATATTTTTTAAATTATTAAAGGTCTCGACTTCGCTCGACCTGACAATTTACTAATTTCTATAACCAAAAATCTGTTCGGCACATTTAATGGCACATTTTTCTCCATCGATCGCTGCAGAAATAATTCCGCCTGCATAACCTGCACCTTCGCCACACGGATACAAACCTTTTATTTGCAAATGTTCCAACGTATCATCGTTTCTTGGGATACGAACCGGCGATGACGTTCTACTTTCTGGCGCATGCAAAATAGCATCGTTCGTAAAATAACCCTTCATGCTTTTACCGAATTCCTGAAAACCCTGACGCATGATTCCTGTTAGAAACTTTGGAAAAACATCGCCCAATTCTGAGGAAACAACTCCGGGAACATATGATGTTTTAGGTAATGATTCTGAAACTTTTTTGTTTGTAAAATCTACCATTCGCTGTGCCGGAACCTCTTGCGTTTTACCTGCAACTTTCCACGCGGTGTTTTCAATTTCCTTCTGAAAATACATTCCTGCCAAAGCACCGTGTTTTTCGTATGTTTTAAAATCTTCTAACTTTAGCTCTACTACAATTCCCGAATTTGCTGTGATTTGATCGCGCTTTGAAGGCGACCAACCATTGGTAACAACCTCTTCAACATCGGTAGCACACGGCGCAATTACACCACCGGGACACATACAAAACGAATACATACCGCGACCGTTTACCTGTTTTACGATGGAATACGGAGCTGGTGGAAGAAAATCGCCACGGAAGTCGCACGAATACTGAATACTATCAATTAAACTTTGAGGATGCTCTGCGCGAACGCCCAATGCAAAAGGCTTGGCTTCTATAAAAATATTTTTTCTATCTAACAATTCAAAAATATCGCGAGCTGAATGTCCGGTTGCTAAAATAACCTGATTCGCCGCAATGGTTTCGCCTGTATGCAAGATTGCGCCTTTAATTTCGTTGCCCTTAACATCAAAATCAACCACACGTTTATCAAACAAAACTTCGCCACCAAATTCGGTAATTTTATGACGCATATCTTCCATGATTTTCGGTAGTTTGTTGGTACCGATATGCGGATGCGCTTCAACCAAAATATCTTGCGATGCTCCAAAAGCAACCAAAAGTTCTAAAATACGGTTTACATCGCCTCGCTTTTTTGATCGTGTGTATAACTTTCCGTCGGAATACGTTCCTGCTCCACCTTCGCCAAAACAGTAATTGGAATCGGGGTTTACAATATGATCTACATTAATTGCCTTTAAATCTCTACGACGACCGCGAACATCTTTTCCGCGCTCCACAACAATAGGTTTTACGCCCAATTCTATCAATTGCAATGCCGCGAAATATCCTGCAGGTCCTGCCCCGACTACAATTGCTACCGGTGCGTCTTTCACATTTTTGTAATCTGGAAACGAAACCAATCTGTGCTGCACATCTTCGCCTTGAAAGAAAACCTGAACTTTAAGATTGATCTTCACCTGTTTTTGTCGGGCATCGATCGATCTTTTTAAAATGGTAACATGCTGAATTTCGTTTGAAGGCGTATGCGTTAATTTGGCAACGTAATCTACCAGCAAATGATTTGTAGCTGCAATTTCCGGAAGGACTTGTAATTGGATTTCTTGAGGCATTTTGTTATAAAGCAAATTTGAAACTACAAAAATACATTAATTATAGATTTGTTTAAAAGGATGTTTTAAATTTACTAAAATTTGACAAAATGGAACGACAGATAAAACTAATCTGGGATTTTAGAGGTCCCGATGCTTTAAAAACAGCCGAACATCAGGAAATTCATTTAAAAGAATTTATTGTTATTGAACAACTACCTATTTCAATTTCGGGTTTTCAGCAGATAAATGAGTTTCATTCGATTGCTTTTATAGTTGTGAACGACGAAATGATGCGAAAACTACGCGATGTTTTAAAACCGCACCGTGGTGAACTGTATTCTGATATTACATAAAAAAACTCCTTAAATTTTTTAAGGAGTTTTTTTATTAATTTGCTACTTCACTAATGAATTTTATACGCATTAAACGAAGTTCTTCTATATCGTAATCGCCATCGAATTCTTTTAAAGCTGCTTTTATAGAATCGTTTTCGGCATCCATAAAATATTCTTTAATTTCTTCCTGCTGATCTTCATCCAACACATCATCAACCCAATAATTGATGTTCAGTTTAGTTCCCGAATACACGATCTGTTCCATTTCTTTCAACAACAAATCCATATTCATACTTTTGGCAGCCGCAATATCTTCTAGCGATAATTTACGATCTACGCTTTGAATAATAAACAATTTTAAGGCAGAATTTGCTCCGGTTGATTTTACAACCAGATCATCGGGGCGAATAATATCGTTTTCTTCAACGTATCTAGTAATTAAATCGATAAAATCTTTACCGTATTTCTTTGCTTTACCCTCACTTACACCGTGAACATTTGCCAGTTCGTCTAACTTAACAGGATATTTTAACGCCATATCTTCTAAAGACGGATCCTGAAAAACAACAAACGGCGGAACATCCATTTTCTTGGCAACTTTTCGGCGTAAATCTTTCAACATACTAACCAAAACTTCATCTGCAACATTAGATGCTTTTGCATTTGTAATGATGGTTTCGTCGTTGGTATTTTCGTAATTATGATCTTCGGTCATCATGAAGGAAGTAGGATTTTGCAGAAAATCTTTTCCTTCTTTTGTCATTTTCAGCACACCATAACTTTCGATATCTTTTGATATTAAGTTTGATACCAAAACCTGGCGGATCAATGCCATCCAAAATTTATCGTTAAACTCTTTTCCGGCACCAAAAACGCTTTGCGCATCGGTTTTGTACGATTTTATAACGGCATTTATTTTACCCAATAAGGTAAGCACAATTTCTTTTGACTTGTAAATCTGCTTGGTATCTTGAATGGTTCTTAATAAAATTTCCACTTGATCTTTCGCTTCTTTTTTTGATTTCGGATTGCGTGAATTATCATCCATATCGGCTCCATCGCCATTCACTTCATCGAACTCTTCACCAAAATAATGCAGTAAAAATTTACGTCGTGAAACCGATGTTTCTGCATACGCAACCACTTCCTGTAACAAAGCAAAACCAATTTCCTGCTCTGCCAATGGTTTGCCAGCCATGAATTTCTCCAGCTTTTCAATATCTTTATAAGAATAATAAGCCAAGCAATATCCTTCGCCACCATCGCGACCAGCACGACCGGTTTCCTGATAATAACTTTCCAAAGATTTTGGTATATCGTGATGAATCACAAAACGCACATCGGGCTTGTCAATTCCCATTCCAAACGCAATGGTAGCTACAACAACATCAACATCTTCCATTAAAAACATGTCTTGATGTTTTGCACGTGTTTTAGCATCTAAACCTGCATGATATGCTACTGCCGAAACTCCGTTTACTTGTAAAACCTGCGTTATTTCTTCGACCTTTTTACGGCTTAAGCAATAAATAACCCCCGATTTTCCTTTAAAGAGATTGATGAATTTGATAATATCCGATTCTACATTCTTGGTTTTCGGACGAATTTCGTAATATAAATTAGCTCGGTTAAACGAAGCTTTAAAAGTATTTGCGTTGGCAATTTCCAGGTTTTTAAGGATATCTTCCTGAACTTTCGGCGTTGCAGTTGCCGTTAAGCCAATAATAGGAATATCGCCTAATTTTCTGATGATGTTTCGCAGGTTTCTGTATTCGGGTCTAAAATCATGTCCCCATTCAGAAATACAATGCGCTTCATCAATCGCAATAAAAGACAAAGGCACAGAATTTAAAAATTCTACGTATTCATCTTTTGTTAAAGATTCCGGTGCAACGTACAAAAGTTTGGTAACACCTCTTTTTATATCTTCCTTAACCTGCGTAATTTCTGTTTTTGTCAATGACGAATTCAATACGTGTGCCACACCAATTTCGCTTGAAAGTGCACGAATGGCATCAACCTGATTTTTCATTAAAGCAATTAAAGGCGATACTACGATTGCGGTTCCTTCCAAAACTAGTGCCGGCAACTGGTAACATAAAGATTTACCGCCGCCTGTAGGCATAATTACAAAAGTGTTGTTACCATAAATAATACTGTTTACAACCTGCTCTTGTAATCCTTTGAACTGACTGAATCCGAAATATTTTTTTAATTCTTTATATAAGTCAATTTCGATTGATTTCATGTTTTTAATAATGCTATTTTATCTAAATTTGCAATTATAAAGATATACAAATCTTTTAGTTTTAGCAAAATTTACATAACACGTTTGTATTTTGGATATTAATTTTAACATATTAGCAGCCGCTAAAAGCACTTTAAAAGCTGAAAGCGATGCTATTACAAAGGCTATTGATTTTTTAAATGATGATTTTTTAAGATCGGTACAAGCTATATTTAACACAAAAGGAAGGCTGGTTATTACCGGAATTGGCAAGAGTGCACATATTGGTCAGAAAATAGTTGCTACTTTAAACTCTACCGGAACGCCGTCTTTGTTTATGCACGCTGCCGAAGCCGTTCATGGCGACTTGGGTATGATTACGAAAGACGACGTTGTTTTGTGTATATCGAAAAGCGGAAACAGCCCGGAAATTAAAGTATTGGCTCCACTATTAAAGCGCGACGGAAATATTTTAATTGGAATGACCGGAAACGAATCTTCTTTTTTAGGAAAAAGCTCCGATTTTGTTATTAATGCCTATGTTGAAAAAGAAGCCGATCCTAACAATTTGGCTCCTACAACAAGCACAACCGTTCAATTAGCGTTAGGCGATGCTTTGGCTGTTGCGTTAATTGAAATGAGAAATTTTACTGCGAACGATTTTGCTAAATTTCATCCGGGTGGTGCTTTAGGTAAAAAACTGCTACTTAAAATTAAAGATATTTTAGACGGTAAAAACAAACCTGTTGTTACTGTAGAATCAACCATTCAGCAAGTTATTTTTGAAATATCGAACAAACGTTTAGGTGTTACTGCAGTTTTAGATGGATCTGAAATTAAAGGAATTATTACCGATGGCGATATAAGACGAATGTTAGAAAAAACAACCGATTTGTCAGCAATAACAGCAAAAGACATTATGACGGTGAATCCGAAATCAATAGAAATAAATTCAAAAGTAGAAGATGCTTTAAATATTATGGAATCGTTTGAAATTACGCAATTGGTAGTTACAGACAATAATCTATATGCTGGAATCATTCACCTACACGACATTTTAAAGGAAGGAATTGTATCGTGAAAAATAAAAACACCAACAAAGAAATGTCGTTCTTAAACCATTTAGAAGAATTAAGATGGCTTTTAGTACGCAGCTGTATTGCAATTTTAATAACATCGGTAGTAGCTGTTTTTTTCAATGAATTTATTTTCGATGTAATTATTTTCGGACCTAAACAAGGTGATTTTGTTACCTATCAGTTTTTTTGCGACGTTGCTACAAAATTTGATTTAGACAAATCGTTCTGTGATAATGAACTGCCTTTTGTAATTCAGAACCGAACCATGGACGGACAATTATCTGTAATGATTTGGACGTGTATTACAGCCGGTTTTATTATGGCATTCCCTGTCATTTTATGGGAATTCTGGAAATTTATACGTCCGGCATTGTATCACAACGAACGTAAATACGCGAAATTGTTCATATTTATATCAAGTATTTTATTCTTTTTAGGAGTAGTTTTCGGATATTTTGTATTGGTTCCATTATCAATCAATTTTTTAGCTAATTTTACCATAAGTAGTGTAGTTGAAAATCAAATAGATATCAATTCATATATCAGTTTGGTTAAAACAACATCGTTGGCAACTGGTTTGGTTTTTGAACTACCAATTATCATTTTCTTTTTGACCTATTTGGGTTTAATTACCGATAGTTTTTTAAGAGAATACAGAAGATACGCTTACGTTTTGATTTTGATTGTGGCAGCAGTTGTAACACCGCCCGATGTAATCAGTCAGCTAATTGTATCATTTCCGTTGGTAATTCTGTACGAATGCAGTATTGTTGTTGCTAAAGTAATTACAAAGCGTAACGTACAAAAAGAGAAAAATGCAGCTTTAACAAACAAATAAGCTATGAAGTTAAGAGCAGAAAATTTAATTAAAACATATAAAGGTCGAAAAGTTGTAAAAGGCATTTCGGTTGAAGTTAACCAAGGAGAGATTGTGGGTTTGCTGGGTCCGAATGGTGCCGGAAAAACCACCTCTTTTTACATGATTGTTGGTTTGGTGAAGCCAAATGCGGGTAATATTTTTTTAGATAATTTAAATATTACCAATTACCCTATGTACAAACGTGCACAAAATGGCATTGGGTATTTGGCACAAGAGGCATCGGTTTTTAGAAAATTAAGCATAGAAGACAATATACTATCGGTTCTACAACTTACAACATTATCAAAGAAAGAACAAGAAGCCAAAATGGAATCTTTGATTGATGAATTCAGTTTACAGCATATCCGTACCAACCGCGGAGATTTACTATCGGGAGGCGAACGCAGAAGAACAGAAATAGCACGCGCTTTGGCAACCGATCCAAAGTTTATTTTGTTAGATGAACCTTTTGCAGGGGTAGATCCTGTTGCGGTAGAAGATATTCAACGTATTGTGGCACAGTTGAAAAACAAGAACATAGGTATTTTAATTACCGATCACAATGTTCAGGAAACCCTTGCCATTACCGACAAAACTTACCTGATGTTTGAAGGAGGAATACTTAAAGCAGGTATTCCAGAAGATTTGGCTGAAGATGAAATGGTTAGAAAAGTATACCTTGGACAAAATTTTGAATTACGAAAAAAGAAATTAGAATTTTAGCATTAAATTTCGATTTAAAACTAAAAAACAATACTTTTGCGAAGCTAAAAGAAAATCTTATTTAAAATTGTTATGACTGTGTCAAAAAAAATACAGAAGAATTTTTCTCACTTGAAAACAATTCAATATCTGCCTCGATGGATTATTTTTTCTATTGATATTGCCATTGTCATTTTTTCTGCCGTTATAACTCATTTAATTTTAAAGGGAATAGGTATTGATTATCAACCGATTATTCAGGCACCTTTTGTATTTGCTCTTTTCCTTGGTGCACATCTTTGTGCCTTTTGGTATTTTAAAACTTTTACCGGCATTGTAAGGCACACTACGCTAAACGATGCAGCAAAACTATTCCTTGTTGAATTGTTGTGCTTTCTAGGTTTGTATATTACTAATACAGTTGTAGATTTAATCTATGATGGAAGATTATTCTTAAACACACAGTTATTAATCAGTATTGCAATAACTTACGGATTACTGCTTATTTTTAGATTACTTGTAAAGATATGTTTCGATTTCTTCTCAGAATATTCAAATGACAGTCAACAATACACAAAAACAGTAATTTACGGAAGCGATGAGCGTGCCATTGCTATTGCAAATGCCATTACAGCCGAAGTTCCAAGAAAATATAAACTGCAGGGTTTTATAAATCCAACAGCTAAAAATTCATATAACCGAATTTTAAATATTCCAATTATTGGAAAAACAAGAAAAGTTTCTGTTTTAGTAAGATCATTAGGTGCTAACAATTTAATTATTGCTGATGAAAATCTTACAAAAGATGAAAAAATAGAGATTATTGAAGACTGTTTGAATTATAACATTAAAGTTTATAATTTACCTCGTTTAACCGATATTAACGATCAGAAAAAGGTTGCTTCAAACATCCGAAAAATTAAAATTGAAGATCTTTTAGAACGCAAACCAATTGTAATAAACAACACCCAAATATCAGATCAAATTAAAGACAAAGTTGTTTTGGTTTCGGGTGCAGCCGGATCTATCGGAAGTGAAATTGTTTGGCAGGTTGCAGCTTTCAATCCAAAAAAACTAATATTATTAGATCAGGCAGAAACACCTTTGCACCATATTTCATTAGAAATATCAAAATGTAATACCACCGCAGAAATTATCTGTATTATTGCTGATGTTCGAAATTACGATTCATTAGATCGCGTTTTCAATGATTACAACCCAGATATAGTTTATCATGCAGCTGCTTACAAACACGTTCCTTTAATGGAAATGAATCCTCAACAAGCAATTTTCACGAATGTTTTGGGTAGTAAGTACATGGCAGATTTATCGTTAAAATACAAGGCAGAACGTTTTGTAATGGTATCAACAGATAAAGCCGTAAACCCAAGTAATGTTATGGGTGCCAGCAAACGTATTGCCGAAAAATACGTACAATCGCTGGCGCAGAAACTTAAAAAAGAAAACAACAATACAACAAAATACATTACTACACGTTTTGGAAATGTATTAGGATCAAATGGATCTGTTGTTCCATTGTTTACAAAACAGATTGAAAATGGTGGACCAATCACGATAACACATCCTGATATTATCCGCTATTTCATGACGATCCCTGAAGCTTGTCAGTTGGTTTTGGAAGCTGGATCTATGGGTAACGGAGGTGAAATTTATATTTTTGATATGGGTAAACCTGTTAAAATTATTGACCTTGCCACAAAAATGATTAAATTAGCCGGTTTGGAACCGCAAAAAGATATTGAAATAAAAATTGTAGGCTTACGCCCTGGAGAAAAACTGTATGAAGAATTGTTAAATGACGGATCAACTACATTACCAACTCATCACGAAAAAATTATGATTGCGCAGGATATAAATGAAGATTATGATTTTATATCAACCCAAATAGAAGATTTAAAACATTTATCGGCAGCTTATTTAGTTTTAGATACTGTTGCAACGATGAAAAAGATTGTACCGGAATTTAAAAGTTTGAATTCTACTTTTGAAAAACTAGATTAAATATTTATGAAAAAAATAATTTTACCTATCGTAGTAGCTACCGTTCTATTAACTTCGTGCGCATCAAGAGAAAAGATTGCTTATTATCAAAATATCGACAATACTGAGATAATCAACAAAAAGTTTGAAACTACCATTAAAACAGACGATTTGTTAATGATTCTTGTCTCGGCTCAAGATCCAATAGCAGTACAACCCTTCAACCTTACAACCAATTTAAGCGTTGACCCTGTGAACCAAGCAGGTGGCGGACAAATGCAACAGCAATTATATTTAGTTGATGATAATGGTTCGATTGACTTTCCATCGTTAGGAAAAATTCAAGTAGGTAATAAAACCAAAGAGCAAATTGTTCAAGATTTACAGACAAGAATATCAAAATACGTAAAAAACCCAATTATTAATTTACGTATCATGAACTACAAAGTAACTGTTCAGGGCGAAGTCAAAATGCCGGGAACTCACCGTATAACATCAGAAAGAATTACTTTATTAGAAGCGATTTCATTGTCAGGTGATTTAACAAATTACGGTAAACGCGATAATATCTTGGTTTTACGTGAAGAAAACGGAGAAGTAAAATCTCACCGCGTAGATTTAACCAAAGCAGATTTTATTAATTCAGATTTCTACTATTTAAAACAAAACGATGTTGTGTATGTTGAACCAAACAAAGTAGCTGTAAATTCATCTGCTGTTGGTCCAAACATTTCAATCTACTTGTCTGCAGTATCTTTATTATTAACCACAGTAGCCATAATACTTACAAATTCTAACAAATAATGACAGAAGATAAAGACAATGTTATAAACTTAAAAGAAGAATTATTTAAGTATTTAGCACACTGGCGCTGGTTTATTTTAAGTGTTTTTGTAACACTTATATTAGCTTTTTTATATTTAAAATTTACACCAAAAAGTTATAGTGTTGCTACAAAAATTTTAATTAAAGACGAAAAAAGCAACGATTTAGCTAACCAGTTGAGTGCTTTTTCTGAAATGAGCATGTTGGGTAATTCTAAAAACAACATTGAAAACGAAGTTGAAATCTTAAAATCAAGAACTTTAATCTACAATACTTTAGATTCCTTGAATTTAAATATTCAGTATTTAGATACTTCTGAAGTAATAGAAAAAGATCTTTATAAAAAATCACCAGTTCAGGTTTTATGGAACAACGATCATATTACTAAAACAGTATCTATTGAATTAACTGACATTGACGGGAGTTCTTTTAATGTTTCTGTTAACGATACTAAAATTGGAAAAGCTAGTTTCGGCAAAAACATATCAAGTGAATTTGGGGCGTTTGTTGTTAACAAGACTGGAGCCTTAAACAAATTGACACAAGTAAAAATAAACATCTTCCCTAAATTACAACATGCAGAAAGCTATAGAAATATATTAAGTGTTTCACCCGCAAGCAAAACATCGAGCGTTATCGATGTTTCTATTATCGATAAAACACCTGAAAAAGCAGCTGATTTTTTAAACACATTAGTTTACAATTACAATTTAGGTGGTATAAAAGACAAGCGCTTTATTTCTGAAAATACTTCTGAATTTATTTCAGATCGTTTAACATTGATTGCTACAGAATTAGGCGACGTTGAATCTCAGGTAGAAGGTTATAAAAACACCAACAACTTATCGGATATTGAAACCGAAGTAAAACTGTATTTAGACAATTTATCAACTTTTGAAAAATCGGTTTTAGAAAACGAAACCAAGATAAATATTGTAAACAGCTTAATAACACATATTAGCAGAGCAAAACAAGACGATTTGGTGCCGGGTGGTTTATTAACAGAAGACACCGGTTCTGAAAGCATTATTCAAGAAATTAACCAGTTGATTCTTGAAAAACAAAAAATGTCTGTTAGTGCTACTCCTGAAAATACTAATTATATTCGATTAGAAGATCAAATTCGTTCGTTAAAATCGAATTTATTAGCTAGTTTACGTAGAAATTTAAGTTCGCTTCAAATCGTAAAAACCGATTATAAACGTCAGGAAAACGAAATGCAATCAAAACTTTCTCAAGTTCCACGTCAGGAAAGAGAATTTAGAATTATTGACCGTCAGCAAAAAGTAAAAGAGGCTTTGTATCTGTTTTTACTTCAAAAACGTGAAGAAACCAATATTACATTGGCAGCAACAGATTTGAATGCAAAGGTTATCGATAAAGCCATTCCAACAGACAAACCCGTTGCACCAAAAACAATGATTATCTTGTTGGCAGCTTTGGTTTTAGGAGCAATCATTCCGTTTATAATTATCTACATAAAAAATCTTCTTGATACAAAAATTAAGACCAGATTTGATATTACTGACAATTCGGACATTCCGTTTTTGGGAGATGTACCAACATCAGACTCAAGCGGCGAATTAATGGAAATAGGAAGCAGATCAAGTGCAGCAGAAGCTATTCGTATTGTAAGAACCAATTTAGACTTTATATTGTCTGACAAAGCCGAAGAAGAATGCAAAGTTATCTTTTTAACTTCAACCATTTCAGGCGAAGGTAAAACGTTTGTATCAGCTAATTTAGCTGCAACATTTTCGCTATCAGGCAAAAGAGTTTTATTGATAGGCTTAGATTTACGTAATCCTAAATTATATGAATACGTTAAAGTAAATCCGTTAGGAATTTCGAACTATATTACAGCCAACAACAAATCATTAAACGATTATATTTCTCCTGTGGAAGGTTATGAGAATTTTGATGTATTATCGTCTGGTTCGATCCCTCCAAACCCGACAGAAATTTTAATGAACAAAAAGATTAAAGAAGTTTTTGACACTTTAAAAGCTCAATACGATTATATTATTGTTGATACCGCTCCGGTTAGTTTGGTTACAGATACCTTGTTAATCAGCAAATATGCAGATGCTACTATTTATGTGGTTAGAGCCAACAAGATAGATAAAGATATGTTGAGAATACCTAACGAATTATATAAAGACAAAAAACTGAATAAACTTTCGTTGGTTTTAAATGACTCTGACGTTACTAAAGGTTACGGTTACGGCTATGGTTACGGCTATGGTGCAAACGTAGAAAAGAAACCTTTTTGGAAGAATCTTTTAGGAATGAAATAAAAAAAAACGGGACATTTAAAATGTCCCGTTTTTTTATTGTTTAAAGAAATTATTTTTTATTAAGAGAGCTTCAAACGTATCTATATTTTTAAGGTTTATTTCGGCGTTAAATGCGTTGATATGCTTTTGATGATGCACATCGCTTCCTGCAAAATCGTACATATTTTCTTTTAAAAGATAATCGGCAATAGCGGTAATACTACTGCCATAATAATTTGTACTGCTTAACATATTCATTTGAAACAAGCAACCTGCACTTTTTAAACGCTTAAAGCTGTCGTAATCGTTTTTATAGAAGTTGTAACGTTCTGGGTGTGCCAATACTGGTTGATAACCTTGTGAGTTTAATTCCATAATGATTTCGTACAACTGAATTGGCGGATTGATATACGACATTTCTATCAATACATAATTGTCCTTTAATGTCAACAGTTTTTCGTTTTCTAATCGTTTTAAAAACGAATCATCAATTAAATATTCTGATGCTACTCTTAATTCGCTTTCAGACATGTTTAATTCTGATCTAACTTTTCCATACTGATCTAAAATCTGATCTTTTGTGTTTTCCCAAACTAAAGGAGTTGTGTGCGGAGTTGTGATAAACTGTGTAAAACCAAACGCTTTTAAATCGGCAATTAAACTTTGACTTTCTTGTAATGATTTTGATCCATCGTCTAATCCATACAAAAGATGTGAATGAATATCAATGAAATTCTGCGGTATAAGTTCTTTAAGTGTTTTCTTCTTTTTAAAAAAACCAAACATGTGTTATTTTTTTAAGGTTTGCAAAAGTAATGTCTTCGCATTTCTATACAAAAACAATACCATTATATAACCCAAATTTAACACAATTAATGGTGCGGCAACCAAAATTAATTCTAACCCCATAAATACCAAACTTGTAACCGTTAAAAGAGTTGCAAAAAATATTATTTTTTTATTTTTAAATACTAATCCAACAAAGAATAACGGATTGAAAAAAAGTATCAATGCGTTAAATTGTAGTTCAGCATGGTTACTATATACACTAACTGCTACTAAAAACAAGCTAAAAATTGCAGTTATGAAAAAGTATACTAATCTGAAGTTTTTATTCAAAACACCTATCAATGCAATTACAACAATAACCCATAAAGTATAAATCGAGTTTAGTGAACCTTTAGTATTTGTATTATCAACTTTATTTATGATTTGTTCTGATTTTAAAATATTTTTATTTAACGTAATTCCATCTTTTAATTTTATGGGTAAAAACATTAAATCGGCAGTTTTATTGGTTGAATATCCAAAAAGAAGATTGATTCCCAATTTTTCGAAATAATGATGATCTAATCCTTCATTCAAGATATATCTGTACGAATGATTGTTCGATGGAAAATTGGCACTTAATGGCTTTTCAACCGACTTATTTATCACATCAACAACTTTTGTAGTACAGTTATTTCTGATAAATCCGTAGGTGTAATAACGATCGTTACCTTTTAACTGTCTGTTAATTTCTGTCCAAATTTTTGATTTTTCAGTAGACGACAAATTCAACATCTGTTCAACCACTTCCCTATTATCAACCGTATAATTGTATAAAAAATCGTCAAACGAATCTACATCTAAATAATAAAGCAAGTTGCCTTTTACAAATTTTGCTAAAAAATTAGGCGTTCTAAAATCGAACATTCCCCAATTATAAACCACATCTAAATTTTGATTAACATCTTTAATTCGCAATGCCGTATGACCAAAAAGCGTGTGCATTTCGTTGGCAGTTCCGCAAGTTAATACACTAATTTCGGCATTTTCTGATAAGGTTTCGGGTTGTGCTGCAGCAGTTATAAAAGAAAAACAACAAATCAATAATACGATTTGCTGTTTAAATTTTGATACTAAATTATTCATTTGATTTTGTAAAAATTCCTAAATCTAATTTCAGTGAGAAGATGTTTGAGTAAAGTGATGCACTTTGATCGCCAATATCGGTTAACGCGTAATCTACCTGAATTCCTTTGTATTTAAAACCTAAACCAACGTTGGGCTGGAAGGTAACTTTTTCGGAATTATCGATTTGCATTTCGTTCTGAAAATTCCCGACACCGGCACGTACAAAAACCATTTTATCGTATCCAAACTCAAAACCTGCCGATGGCTGAATGCTGAAAGATGATGTTGAAATCACGGCATTTGTTTCGTAAAATTCGGTATGAAGCACAGCCGCAGCCGTTAAATTGAATTTTTCGGTCAAAGCAAAATCTCTTGCAACACCTAATTGTAATTTAGGCAAGGTAAGTTCTGTAGTTTCTGGTAAAGTTTGGTTTTGACCTTCAACCGCGCCTTTAATTTTTTCAAACTCGGCTTCGTTAATATTCCAAACATTGTACGTTGTAGTAATATCGCGCGCCATTAATCCAAACTTCCATTTTTCGGTATGATATTGCAAACCAACATCTAAGCCAAAACCCCACGATTTTGCAAAATCGCCAATTACCCGACGAACAATTTTTGCATTTGTACCTAACGATAAACCTTCAACCGATAATTTTCGGGCGTAAGATATGTTAAAGGCATAATCGGCAGCAGAGAATAACGAAATTCTGTTATAATCAATGTTTCCGTTTTGATCGATCAATTCAGTAGTATTCATGATATCATCTACCCCAAAACGAATTGCAGAAATTGCCAGTGCACTTTTATCGTCAATAGGCATTGCAAAAGCAGCATAATCGTACTGGGCAATGTTTGCAAAGTAACTTGCATGCATTAAACTGATCTGTTTATCCTGCAAATGGATCAATCCTGCCGGATTCCAATAACCCGAATTAACATCGCCAGTTTGTGCAATAACGCTATTAGCCATACCAAATGATGCGGCATCAACCCCAATATTTAAAAACTCGTTAGAATATTTTCTTGCAGTTTGCGCCTGCGTTAAAGCCGTACCAAAAAGTAAAGGCAATAGTAAAAAACGTTTTTTCACGTAGATAATTTTTACAAATATTACAAAAATTTACAATATATAAACTCAAAATACTTACAACTTATTGTTTACTTTTGTTTTTATAATAAAATTATACAATTGATGACAATAAAAAAACACATTCCTAATGTAATTACACTTTTAAATTTATTATCGGGGTTAATTGCATTAGTTTATGCTTTTGACGATAACCTGCAAATGGCTTTTTTCTGGGTTTGCTTGGGAATTTTCTTTGATTTTTGGGATGGATTTGCAGCACGCGTTTTAAAAGTTTCAAGTCCGTTGGGCGTTCAGTTAGATTCTTTGGCAGATATGGTAACATCGGGCGTTGTTCCAGGTGTTGTAATGTATCAAATGCTGGCACATATTCAGGAAAATTATGAGCAATACACCATTACCGAAGATACTTTTTACATGAAACTGGTACCGTTTATTGGTTTTGTAATTACTTTGGGAGCTTGTATGCGTTTGGCAAAATTTAATATTGATACCCGCCAAACCGATAGTTTTATTGGCTTACCAACACCTGCAAATGCATTGTTTATATTGAGTATTCCTTTAATAATGAATACTACGGAAAGTGATTTAGTTTTCAACTTTTTCAGTAATCCCTATGTTTTGGTTGGAATAAGTTTATTTAGCGCCTTTATTATGAATGCCGAATTACCACTTTTCTCACTAAAAACAAAAAACAAAAATTTAAGCGATAATAAATTAACGCTGTTGTTCTTGGGAATTTGTGCATTGCTGCTATTATTCTTTCGATTTGAAGCTATTCCGCTAATTATAATCTTTTACATTATACTTTCAGTTATATTGAATAAAACAAAAAAATCGGTTTCATAACCGATTTTTTATTCCTTAAATTGATATAAAATATAAAAGCTGAAGATTTCTCTTCAGCTTTTTGTTTTGTGGTACCTCCAGGAATCGAACCAGGGACACATGGATTTTCAGTCCATTGCTCTACCAACTGAGCTAAGGTACCGAGTATTAAACTCTGTATTTTTGTGGTACCTCCAGGAATCGAACCAGGGACACATGGATTTTCAGTCCATTGCTCTACCAACTGAGCTAAGGTACCGAGTAATTAAACTCTGTATTTTTGTGGTACCTCCAGGAATCGAACCAGGGACACATGGATTTTCAGTCCATTGCTCTACCAACTGAGCTAAGGTACCGTTTTGTTAGGTAAACTACCTCTCAAAAGCGATTGCAAATATAGTAGCTTTTTTTAAACATTTCCTAATCTTTTCAAAAAAAAATTTATCTACCTTTGTTGAAATATGCCTGATAAATTATGATTATTTGTATTGATGTTGGTAACACACGTACTAAAGTTGCTGTGTATGAAAACAGTACGCTGCAACAGTTAATTATTACCAATAACGAAAAATTGATAAAAAATATATCAAAACAGATTCAAGGAATAGAGAATTGTGTCGATATTATCTTGTCATCGGTTGGTGATTTATCTTTGGAAACTATTGAAGACCTTAAAAAACTGGGTAATTTAATTACTGTAACGCACGAAACGTTCCTTCCTTTTAAAAATTTATACAGTACACCTACAACTTTAGGAATCGATCGAATTGTTCTGGCAGCGGGTGCAACATTAAAATATCCAAACCAAAACCGATTGGTGATTGATGCCGGAACCTGTATTACGTACGATTTCATTAATAGTTCCAACCAATACCATGGTGGTGCTATTTCTCCAGGCATCGGACTTCGATATAAAAGTTTGAACGATTATACGGCAAATCTGCCTTTGGAAAAAATTTCAGAACTACATCCGTTCGTAGGAAATTCAACGGCTACCTCTATTCAATCGGGTGTTTTAAACGGCGTAATTGCAGAGATTGAAGCCTTTATAGATCATTTTAAACATCTCGATGAAAATTTAACAGTAATTTTAACGGGCGGAAATTCCGAATTTTTGGTAAACCGTTTAAAAAATAGCATCTTTGCCAATCCGAACTTCTTATTAGAAAGTTTATTTTTATTACATCAACACATTGTATCAAATGATTAAAAAAATTATATTGGGAGTAGCTTTGGCGGGTATATCAAATACTTACGCGCAACAAGGTACCGCTTCTCCTTATTCTTACTATGGTTTTGGCGAGAAACATTTTAAAGGATCAAACGAAATAAAATCTATGGGTTCTTTAGCTGTTTTTAGTGACAGTTTACACATAAATACGTTGAATCCGGCTTCATACTCGAAACTGCAAGCTACAACTTTTTCATTAGGTGCATCTTACAAATCAACCGACTTATCAAACGCGAACAGTAAAGAAAAAACCACAAGCGGATCTTTTGATTATCTGACTATGGCTTTTCCGGCTGGCGATTTTAGAGTTGCTGTAGGTATTATGCCGTATTCTTTTGTGGGATATAATATTCAGAATACAAGTAAATCAGGTAATTTCACTCAAGCAAATCAATTTAATGGTGAAGGTGGTTTAAACAGAACGTTTTTAGGTTTAAGTTATAAAATCAATAAAAATTTTAGTATTGGTGTTGATGGAGCTTATATTTTTGGTGATACCGAAACTAGCGCTATAACATTTATAACCGATAATGGCGAAGGTGTTCCTTTAGATCGCGGAAGTCGTTTACGCAACAAGAACAATTACAGCGGACTTGCCGTTAATGCTGGTTTGAATTTTGAACAACCTTTAAACAACAAATTGTCTTTATTTGCAACTGCTACGTTTAGCCCTGAAATGAAGTTGAAAAACGATCAGGAAAGTATATTGGCTACTGTTAAAACCGACACAAATTTAGGTTTTGTTGAAATTGATTCTAGAACAACTACAGATTACGATGAAAAAATGTTGTTACCAATGAATTATTCTATTGGTGCAGGTATTGGTAATCATTTAAAATGGTTTGTAGGTGCAGAATATACGGCTACACAAACATCAAAATACAACAATTTCTACAAGTACGAAAACGCACGTTATAACGATTACATGAAAATTGGATTAGGTGGTTTTTACACTCCGAAATACAATTCATTTGAAAGTTATTTTGAAAAAATTTCGTACCGTGCTGGTGTAAATTACGAAAACACAGGTTTGGTTATAAACAATCAGGAAATTAAAGGTTACAACGCAAACATTGGTATTGGCTTACCTGTTCCTTTCAGTAAAACAATGATGAGCAATTCTAATATCAATATTGGTTTTGAATACGGACAAAAAGGAAATACGAACATGGGCTTGATTAAAGAGAATTACTACGGCGTTCACGTTGGTTTTTCTTTTAGCGATGTTTGGTTTAAACGCAGAAAATTTAACTAATTGAAAAAATATTTTGCACATATTATAGTATTTGCTTTTGTGTTTTCTGCTTGCAACACTGATTTAAAAGACATTCAGAATTTAAACAAAAAGCAATTGTACCCTACCGGCGAAGCAGATTCCATAAATGTTAAATACACGGATTCTGCCAAAATAAAAGCCGAACTTTATGCTGTAAAAATGTTAGATTACGGAAAGGCAAAGTATTCGTTTAACCACTTTCCAAAAGGTATAAAGGTTACGGTTTATGACAGTAATAGAAACAAAAATTTTATAGTTGCAAAACAGGCAACTGTTTATAATAAAACGGGAATTATTAACTTGATGGGCGATGTGAAAATTACGTCGCACGATGGTAAAGTAATGAGAACACAACAGTTGTATTACGACCAAAAGAACAATTGGTTTTTTACCGAATACTATTTTAAGGTTACCGATAAGAATAAAAGTTTTTTTGATGGAACCGGTGTTGATTTCGATCAAAATTTTAAAATTGTTAACGCACAGCAAAACCGTGCCGAACTAAAAGACGTTAAAGATGAAAATTTATAAAATTATAGCTTACATTTATTTAGTATTTGCCTTGTTTTTTATTTACGAAGCATACCGTGCGTATAGCAGTGGCGAAGATTATTTAGTAAGACTTCTATTGGCTGGTATTGCAATTTTTATGTTTATATTTAGGTTGCGAAGTATTAACCGTTTGCCCCAAAACAAACAATAGCTAAATGATAACTTTTGGATTTATATTTCTTAGCATTGCCGTATTAATCTGTTCCGGATTAATGGTTGCTTATTCTAACGCAAATAAAATCTACCTTAATTTAGAGTCTAAAAAAACAGACGCCGACAATCATTATTTAAAAACTGTTACCGAACAACCTCGATTATTTATCGGCGCTTTAAAAGTTGGCAAAAGTATTTTTACCACCGTTTTAAGTCTACTTTTTTTTACTACTTTTCTAAATTCGTACGAATTTGACGATTTATGGAAAGTATTACTTTTTCTATTTCTGCTGTACATTATTTCTAAATTTATTCCGCAAGCTTTTGTAAAGCCGTTTGCAAACGAAATTATTTTAACAGCAAAACCGTTCATTCAGATTATCTTAAAACTTTTCGGATCTATTGCGCAGTTTTTTATTTCGATAAGTGAAAATTCTTTAGAACGAAAATATCCTTATGCAAAAGACACCGAATTCAACCTTTTAAGCACCGGCGATTTAGGCACTTACATTTCCCAACAGATACAGGCAAGCAATCAGCAGGAACAATTAGAAAACGAATTCGAAATCTTAAAAAATGCCCTGTCTTTTCCTAAAGTTAAGGTAAAAGAAATCATGACGCCGAGAAACGAGTTTGAATACATCAATGAAAACGATGATATTGAAATTATCCGTAAAAAGTTTGTAGACACCGGTTTTTCTAAAGTTCTAGTTATAAACGATACCAGCGAACACTTTATTGGCTATCTGCACACTTACGATTTACTGCAGCTGCAACAGCCTATCGAAGATTTTATTCGTCCGTTCGTTTATGTTTATGACGATCTTTTAATTAAAGATCTTTTAAACACCTTAACCATTCGTAAAAAATCGATTGCGCTTGTAAAAAATACCGATAACGACATTATTGGTCTGGTTACTTTAGAAGATATTATCGAGGAACTTTTTGGTGAAATTACCGATGAACATGACGATACATTGATCGCAAAACAGATTTCGGATACCGATTTTATTTTTTCGGCAAGTTTGGATATCGACGATCTAAAAGAAAAATTCGATGTGGTAATTCCCGAATCGGAACATTATCATTCTTTAGGCGGGTTTATCTTTCACCATTTAAAACGTCATCCAAAAGCAAAAGAAATAATTACTATTAAATCGTTCAAAATAAAAATTCTGGCAGCAACAAATACCCGAATTAAAACGGTTGCGCTAACTAAATTACAATAATGCATAAAAAAAGATGCATTTTTTTTTATTCCCTTTTTTTATTTAACAGATAATTGTATTTTCGCTCATTGAAAAAATTACACATTATATAAAATGGCAGTTTTACAGAAAATTAGAGAGAAATCTGGGTTACTTATCGGAGTAATCGGATTAAGTTTATTCGCTTTTATTATTGGCGGTTTGTTTGAAGGAGGCATTAATTTTACTTCTCGCAATGTTGGTGAAGTAAATGGTGTTGCAATTTCGGCAGCCGACTATTCCAACAAAATTCAGAATTTAGAACAAAGTGGTCGTGGCAAAGGTTCGCAACTGCACAATCAGGTTTGGTCGAACGAAGTTCGTACTATTTTGTTTACCGAACAGTTAGATAAAGCTGGATTACGTTTAGGAAAAGACCAATTGATAAATGTTTTAAAAACTGATCCAAGTTTCGCTCAAAACCCACAATTCTTAAATGATGCAGGTAAGTTCGATATCAACAAATTCAACACCTTTTTAGCTCAAATGAAAGCACAAGGTCCACAACAGTGGAATGCTTGGTTAGCTTACGAAAAACAGTTAGAAACAGTTGCAAAAGAGCAAATGTACCTTAACATGATTAAAGGTGCGATTGTTACAACGACTGCCGAAGCTAAAATGGTTTACAAAAACGAAGCTACAAAAGTATCTTTTGATTATGTTACTATTCCTTTTTCTACAATTAACGACGATCAAGCAAAAGTAACTAACGATGAGATCAGCGCATACGTTAAAAAACACGCAAAACAATTTAAAACTACACCTTCACGTAAGGTAGAATATGTTTTTGTTGCAAACAAACCTTCTCAAGAAGATGAAGCTGCATCAAAACAAATCATTGATGATTTATTGAAACCTTCAATTGTTTTCAACAAAACAACAGGTAAAAACGACACCATTTCAGGTTTTGCAAAAGCTACAGATATTAAAGCATTCGTAAACCAAAATTCTGATGTTCCTTTTGATTCTACTTATTATGCAAAAGAGCAGTTACCGGTAGAACATGCAGAAAAATTATTCGCTGCACCAACAGGTTCAATTTACGGTCCGTATTTATTTAACGACTATTATGCGGTTTCTAAAGTTGTTGCAAAGAAAAATACAGCAGAAACTGTTGATGCTTCTCATATTTTAATTGCTTACAAAGGTGCAGACAGAGCAGACGCAGCTGTTACTTTAACGAAAGAAGAAGCAAAAGCAAAAGCGGAAGCGTTATTGAAACAAGCACAAGGCGGTGCAGATTTTGCTGCTTTGGCTACAGAAAACACAAACGATACCGGTTCTAAAGCAACTGGCGGTAAATATCCAAACATCAACAAAGGACAAATGGTTCCGAGTTTTGATCAGTACATCTTTAATAATCCGGTTGGAAAATTAGGAATGGTAGAATCTGATTTTGGTTTCCACGTATTAAAAGTTGATAAAGTAAACGAAAAAGAAGGTGTTCAATTGGCAACTATTGCTAAAAAAATTGAATCATCTACAAAAACCGAAGACCGTATTTATGCACAGGCTAACAAGTTTTTAGAAAGTGTAGAAAGCAACAGCAACGATTTCGCAAAACAAGCTACAGCACAAGGTTTAGTTTCGTTCCCTGCTACAAAAATTGATCCTTTCGACGATCAGTTAACAGGTGTTGAAGGAACACAAGCTGAAGCTATTCGTTGGGCATCTAACAAAAAAACAAGCATTGGCGATGTCAAGAAATTTGATTCTGCAGACGGTTATTTAGTTGTGAAATTAGTTAGTATCAACGATTCTGAAGTAATGGATGCTGATGATGCACGCCAAACTGTTGAGCTAATTTTAATTAAAGAGAAAAAAGCAGCTATTATTCGCAAGCAAATGGCAGGAAATACTTTAGAAGAAGTTTCTAAAAATGCTAAAGCAGGAATTGTAAATGCTATTGAAGTTACAGGTGCAAACCCAATGGTTAACGGTTTCCAAGAGCCTTTGGTTGTAGGTGTAGCGTTAGGTAGAAAGCCAAACGAAACATCAAAATTAATCGATGGTAGTAACGGTGTTTACATTGTAAAAACCAAAAGTGTTACTAAAGCTGTTGATTTACCTAACTACTTAACTTACAAACAAAAAGTAGGAACAAACAACCGCCAAATGGCTCAAAACATGGTTTTCAGCGCATTGTATCAAAATGCAAAAATTGAAGATAACCGTGCGAAGGTTTTACAATAAAATTTAAGTGAATACAACATATAAAAGTCCGTTTTAAAACGGACTTTTTTTTATCTATTAATTTGCTATTTTTGTAGCAACAAACTAATAACAAATGAAAGCATACGTATTTCCCGGACAGGGTGCCCAATTCGTTGGAATGGGTAAAGATTTATATGAAACATCGGCAGTTGCAAAAGAATTATTTGATAAAGCCAATGAAATTTTAGGTTTTAACATTACCGAAATTATGTTTAACGGTACCGATGAAGAATTAAAACAAACCAAAGTAACACAGCCTGCGGTATTTTTACACTCGGTAATTTTAGCAAAAACCTTAACCGATTTTAATCCGGAAATGGTTGCAGGACATTCGTTAGGAGAATTTTCTGCTTTGGTAGCAAACGGAACGCTTTCTTTTGAAGATGCTTTGCAATTGGTATCAAAACGTGCAATGGCAATGCAGAAAGCCTGCGAAATTACTCCATCTACAATGGCTGCAGTTTTAAATTTAGATGATAAAATAGTAGAAGATATTTGCGCATCGATTGACGGTGTTGTGGTAGCAGCAAATTACAACTGTCCTGGACAATTGGTAATTTCGGGCGAAACGAAAGCTGTTGAACTAGCTTGCGAAAAAATGAAGGAAGCCGGTGCAAAACGTGCATTGATCTTGCCTGTTGGTGGTGCCTTTCACTCGCCAATGATGGAACCTGCTCGCGAAGAATTGGCTGCTGCTATCGAAGCTACAACTTTTAATACGCCAACTTGTCCGGTGTATCAAAATGTAACGGCAAGTGCAGTTTCAGATCCTGCTGAAATCAAGAAAAACTTAATCACGCAGTTAACTGCTCCGGTTCGTTGGACACAATCTGTACAGCAGATGATTGCCGACGGAGCTACATCGTTTACCGAAGTTGGTCCTGGTAAGGTTTTAATGGGCTTGATTAACAAAATCAATGAAGACGTAGAAACTATAAAAGCTTAAACTTAAAACGACTTCAAAAACAGAAGTCGTTTTTTTATATCTTTAAAGAAAAATAGTTATGAAGTTTTTTAGTTTATTATTATTTCTTGTTACAAACCTAACCTATTCTCAAACGATAGATTTAAATAATTGGGTTGAAAGCGAAAAATCAATTGATAGATATAAACATCCGCAAAACGAAATATCTTATATAATTATCAATGACAGTCTTAATTACAGAATTTCGAAACAAACTTCACCAACAATAATAGGTGATTCAATACCTTTTTCAGATGAATTTATCGAAAGTAAAGTAGGTAAAAACTATGGCGGTCGTATTGTCAAAAAAGTATTTAATGGCTATTTCCTTTCATATTTAAATGGAGAACATGGTAGTGATTTTTATTTCATTTCAAACGATGGAAAAAAAGCTTACGAAATCGAATCTATCAGACACGCGAAATATTTCTTTGAGTTAGAAGGTGAATTGTTTGTTGCATGTGGGCTTTCACATTTAGCTTTATCACGAGGCTCTATTTATAAACTAAAATTTAAAAGAAAATGGAAAGCTACCTATGTTGAAAATTTAGAAGCCGCCCCTGAAATTCTCTTTAGACACTGTGAAAACACATATATTGTAACTCATGAAAAGATGCTTAGAGTAAATCAAGACGCTTCTTTTAATACCGTTTTAACCTTCCCTTTCAATATAGGAATATTCTATCCTACCTCATCGGTTATTATTAAAAATGATTTATATATTGCAATGCGTTCTGGTGTTTTGAAAGTTAAAAACTTTAGTTACAAACCAACGTTTCATTGGCTTGAAGAAAAGAATAAAATTTATTTATGATACCAAACTTACGAACTGTAACAGTTACCCGATATATTACGCCTTTGCGTGAAGGCGGTTCATTACCAGCTTTGGCTGAAGCATGTGACGATTTTAAATACGTAATAAAATTTCGCGGTGCAGGTCACGGTGTTAAAGCATTGATTTCAGAATTATTGGGCGGAATAATCGCACAATATTTAGGATTGCCTGTACCCGAACTGGTTTTTATTGAATTAGATGAAGCTTTTGGGCAAACCGAAGGTGATGAAGAAATTCAAGATTTATTGAAATTCAGTAAAGGATTAAATTTGGGTCTGCATTATCTGTCAGGCGCTGTAACATACGATGTTGCTACAAACGATTGTGAGGAACTGTTGGCATCAAAAATTGTGTGGTTAGACAGTTTTATTACCAATGTTGATCGTACCTTTCGCAATACCAATCTGTTGATCTGGCATAAAGAATTATGGCTGATTGATCACGGTGCATCGTTTTACTTTCAGCATTCGTGGGATAATTGGGAGAAAACATCGGTAACGCCTTTTCCGTTGATAAAAGATCACGCGCTTATTAAAAAAGCGACCAAATTGCAAGAAGCTCATACCGAATTCACCACGAAATTGAACAATAACGTGTTGCGTGAACTTGTAAACATCATTCCCGATGAATTTCTAAACTGGCAGGAAGGTCCAAGCAACGAAGAAATTCGCGAAGTGTATTATCAATTTTTGTCGAACCGATTGGCGCATGCCGATATCTTTCTAAAAGCTGCTCAAGATGCAAGATAAAGTTGTTTACGAATATGCTGTAATTCGAGTTGTTCCAAAGGTTGAACGCGAAGAATTTATAAATATAGGGTTGATTTTGTTCAGTAAAAGAAAACGATATATTAAGTTTGATTACCACATTCCCGAAGAAAAAATAAGAAGTTTTTGCAACGAATTCGATTTAATTCAATTAAAAGAAAATTTAGAATCGTTTGCTAAAATTTGTTCTGGCGCCAAAGACGGTGGACCAATTGCTGCTTTAGAGGCCGATGAAAAATTCAGGTGGATTACTGCTGTAAAAAGTTCAAGCATTCAATCATCACGACCTCATCCAGGTTTATCGGCTGATTTAGATGCTACGTTTTATAAGTTGTATAAAGAATTGGTTTTGTAAAATGAGAAATATCTTTTTGTGCATAATCTGTTTTACATTGTTTTTTTCTTGCCAAAAGAAAGAAGCAATTATGTCTGTACCAAAAATCGAAAAACAATACATTACCGATCCTTTGGTTTATGAAGTAATAAATGCTGTTTTGAAGATGCCTGAAATAAGTGAATATAAACCTGATTATATGATAAACTGTTCCTATATTTTAGATTTCGCTATAAATGAAGACAAAAAAGCATTTTATACACTGACTGAAAAATATTTCGGAGAAAACGATACTTTGAATATCTATAATCAAATAGAGAAATCTAAAGTAAGTTATTATAGTGAAGGAAAAATCAATAATGTAAAGATGATTGATTATGATTTAACAAAAATAGCGAAGAGCGAACAATTAGATAGTTTAAATCAATCAATAAAAAAATACAGACCATATATTACAATAAGTTTTCCAATTTTTAACAAACAAAGAAATGTAGCTCATGTGTCTTTTAGTGATGATGGTTCTGTAAAATATTTTTTTATAAAAAAAACAGACGGTAAATGGGAAATTATTACGATCTACAGTGAAACTATCGTTTGTTATTAAAGTAAATAATCACTAGCACAAAATTAATGAGATGCTGAAACAAGTTCAGCACGAAATGTATTACGAAAGATAAAACACAATCTTGTCACCCTGAACTTGTTTCAGGGTCTCATCACAATAATAAACTATGAAAGAATATTATGTTTATATCGTTACTAATAAATTCAGAACAACATTTTATGTTGGTGTAAGTAATGAATTAAATAATAGAATTTCACAACATAATAATCATGAAGGATCAATATTTACATCAAAATACAACCTAATAGATTTGATATATTTTGAAGTTTTCAATGATATTAATCAAGCTATTATTAGAGAAAAACAACTTAAAAATTGGAAAAAAGAATGGAAACTAAATTTGATAAAATCAATCAATCCTAATTTAGAAACCCTAAAGTTATTTTAGTTTCTTGTGAGATGCTGAAACAAGTTCAGCATGACAAAAACGAAAAATATGATTAACACAATAGTTTCACCCTGAACTCGCTTCAGGGTCGCATTCCAAACTTTTTATGTGAGATGCTGCACTTCGACAACGCTCAGTGAACAGGTCCGTACGACTAAATATCAAAATAAAAAAGTCCTCTATTGAGGACTTTTAGTGCTTTATTCTACTCTGAATGATACTTTACAAATAACACCATAAGTTGAAATTTTGCCATTGTTTACGTGACATTTCATATCTTTCACATAAACAGAATCAATATTTCTTATTGATTTAGATGCTTCTGCAACTGCTTGTTTAACTGCATCGTCAAAACTTATTTCAGATTGAGCGATTACTTCAATTACTTTTACAATACCCATTACAATTATTTTTTAAATTTATTAAATGTAATAAAAAAATCAGAATATTATAATACACGCATTAATATCTATCATAAAAAAACTCCTAAATAAATTTACTTTATCAGGAGTTTTTAAATTTTAAAATACTTTTTCTACTATTCTTCTACTACTTCAGCATCAGGTGCATTATTCATAACCGATTGAATACCGTTTTGGCATCCTGCCAATGATTCATACATTTGGCTTGAACCAATGATTTGACCGTTTGTAGCTTTTAAATTGAAATAATGTTTTCCGTTTTTAGCTTCTAAAGTTTCAAATTTACTTTCGTCTTGGCTGTTTTTCTTTACAGATTCAATACCATTCATACAAGCTGCTTTGGTTGTGTAACCTTCGCTCGATAAAATAATTTGTCCGTTAGTAGCCTTTAAATTAAATTGAAACTCTTCGTTTTTTCTTTTACTTACAACAAATTTGCCCATGTTTTTGTTTTTAAAATTAATAAATGAATTTGTTTTAAATTTTATTTAATAAAATCTAAAACCGTTGAAGTTATAAAATCAATCTGATCTTTTTCTAATTCGGTATGCATTGGTAAAGCAATAACCTGCTCTGCAAATAGATTTGTTACCGGAAAATCGGCATCGTTATATCTAGCGTCAGCATACGCTTTTTGCTTGTGCAACGGAATTGGGTAATAAATAGCACACGGAATACCTTTTTCCTGTAAATGAGTTAAAAGTGCATCGCGTTTTCCGTTGGTAATTCTCATAACATATTGGTGAAAAACGTGATCGTCTCCATCAATATCAAATGCAGGTGTAATAATGTTTTCATTCACAGAAAAAGCATCGTTATAAGCCTTTGCAACATTTTTTCGAGCTGTATTGTATGTATCTAAAAGTGGTAATTTTGCATTTAAAACTACTGCCTGAATACTGTCTAAACGTGAATTTACGCCCACCACATCGTGATGATAACGTTCGTACATTCCGTGGTTTACAATTCCGCGAATGGTATGCGCCAACTCATCATTGTTTGTAAAAATCGCACCGCCATCGCCATAACATCCTAAATTTTTAGATGGAAAAAACGACGTTGCGCCAACATGACCAATAGATCCTACTTTCGTTTTGTTGCCGTTTTCTGATGTATAATTCGCACCAATTGCTTGCGCGTTGTCTTCTATAACAAATAAATTATGTGCTGCGGCAACTTCCATAATCGCATCCATATTTGCGACACGACCAAATAAATGAACCGGAACAATTGCTTTGGTTTTTGGTGTAATGGCTTTTTTAATGGCATCTACCGATATGTTCATAGAATCTTCTTCCACATCAACCAAAACAGGAATCAATCCTAACAACGCAACAACTTCAACCGTTGCAGCAAAAGTAAAATTAGCAGTAATAACCTCATCGCCCGGTTTTAAACCCAAGCCCATCATTGCAATCTGCAAAGCATCGGTTCCGTTGGCACATGGAATTACGTGTTTAACACCCAAATACTGCTCTAAATTCTTTTGAAATTCATGAACTTTTGGTCCGTTAATATAGGTTGTTGTATCCAACACTTCCTGAATACCAGCATTTACAATTTCTTTTATATCATCGTATTGACTTTTTAAGTCAACCATTTGTAGTTTTTTCATTGTTGAAAATTTGTTACGCAAAGGTAAAAAAACCGCTCGAATTATTTTATAATTAGCCGTTTAAAACAACATTTTTTAAAGCTTCTAACGCTTTTGGATAGATGTTTTTAAAATAGTCTAAATATTCGTCGATTACATCAATATCAACTGTAACTATTGTGCTGCCATTACTTTCTGTAAAGGTATAATTTTCGTGACCTCCCGCCCATTTTTCGACCATTTCACCAGTGGTCACTTCGGTATCGCCCTGAACAAAACCATAATGGCGAACAGAAACAAATACTGCCGGATTGTTCTCTTCAACCTGCGAAATCATACCTGCCTTCTCTCCTTTTTCATCGGTTCCAACAAAATAAATCTTGCTGCCTTTGTTCCAGCTGCCTTCGTAAGTTGATGTTGGATTAAAAACCGAAGCCCAGCTTTCGTACGTGCTTTTATCGTTCAAACCTAACATTGTTTCATAAACTTTCTGCGCAGATGCCGGGATATCAATTGTAAACTGTAATTTTTCCATAATATTATTTTTAAACGTTAAACTGACGTAAATGATGATCTAAATGTTTGTAATACATGGTATTCCATTCTTCGGCAGTCATTTTTCCGAACGAAAAATTTTCTTTTCCCTCAAAATGTGTCGATCCTAACTGTTGTGCTTTATTAATGTTGGCAATTAAAATGCTTTTTTCGTGTTCAAAATCGCGTTCGTTACTAATTACAAATGCAGGTGCTGTTTGTTCGTTTTGTTTATACGGTTTTGGACTTGTTACAATCTTTTTTACAAAATTTTTCATGATCAGTTTCATGAAAAAATTCGGCTTTTTAAACTTTTCAGGTTCAAACGTGTACGCATACGGCACATTACAGTGTGCAAGCATTTGTGCAACATCCATTGTTCCCCATTGTCGCTGGGTTGTAGGCTGTAAATTGTTGATTCTACCAATTATTTCATTCGTAACATCAACAGTAAAAATATTCTTAATCATTGTTTTAGTTTTATTTCAAATATACAATTTAGTACGATTTGAAGTATTTCTTGAAAATAAATTTTAGATGATTTTTTAACGATCTGTGTTAGGTAAAGGATTTCGCTTAAAAACAAATTCTTACTTTTGTAAACAAATCATTCCGAATGAAATTTCTTTATCAGTTAGGCATCAATTTAGCGGCACTTTTACTGCCTATTTCCCGATTTTTCAGTCCGAAAATGAAATTGTTTGTCGATGGCAGAAAGCAATCATTTGCTGTTTTAGAAAATCAGATCGATAACAATCAAGAATACATTTGGTTTCATGTGGCATCGTTAGGCGAATATGAACAAGGTTTGCCGGTGATGGAAGAAATAAAAGCGAAATATCCCGGATACAAATTATTACTGACGTTTTTTTCTCCGTCGGGATATGAAATCAGAAAGAACAACAAAATTGCCGATATCACTATTTATCTTCCGTTAGATACAAATCAGAATGTAAAGCGCTTTTTAGATATTGTTCAGCCTAAAATGGTATTTTTTATTAAGTATGAGTTTTGGCCAAATTATCTGTACGAATTAAAAAATCGCAATATTCCTACTTATTTAATTTCAGGGATTTTCCGTAAAAACCAATTGTTCTTTAAATGGTATGGCGGATTTTATAGAAAAGCATTGCAGAGTTTCAATCACTTTTTTGTTCAGAACGATGCATCAGCTCAACTGCTTAAATCCATCAATTTTACTAATTCAACCGTAAATGGTGATACCCGTTTTGATCGTGTGGCACAGATTGTGGAACGCGTAGAGCCTTTAGATTTTATTGCAGAATTTAAAAACAACAACACAACAATTGTTATTGGCAGTTCTTGGATCGATGATGAAAACGTTTATCTACCGTACCTTAATAATAGTAAAAACGTAAAATTTATTATTGCACCGCATAATATTAAGGAAGACGAAATTACGCGTTTGATTTCTAAAATTAATAAAAAAACAGTTCAATATACCAACTACAAACCCGAAGATTTAAAAGATGCCGATGTGTTTGTGATTGATACTATTGGTATTTTAACGCAGATTTACGCCTATGCCGATATTGCTTATGTTGGCGGTGCTTTTAAAACCGGATTGCACAATATTTTAGAACCTGCAACTTATGGAACGCCTGTAGTTATTGGTCCAAACTATTCAAAATTTCAAGAAGCAAAAGATTTGGTTGCGTTAGGAAGTTGTTTGGTTGTGAACAATACAGAAGAATTAACTACAACATTTAACCGACTAATTGCTGATGATAATTACAGAAATGAGTTAGGTACAAAAAACCGAGAGTTTGTATTAAAAAACAAAGATGCTACTAAAGTTATTATGGATTTTATTGAACGAACTAAAAACTTAAAAAAAATTCAATCATGATAAAATTCGAACTATTAAAAACCGAAACCATTCCCGCAATTGTAAACCTAATGGTTGATTTTTATGCAATTGATGGTTATCCGATTAACAAAGAAACTACTACAAACCTATTTTTAGAATTTGTAAATAAACCCGAAGCCGGTAAATGTTTTGTAATTACATACAACAACGAAATTTGCGGTTATACCATTTTGGTTCAGTTTTTTAGTTTTGAAATGAGCGGAAATGTGTTGTTGTTAGATGAATTGTATATCGACAATAATTATCAGGGAAAAGGAATCGGAAAAAAAGCAATGGAATTCATCAAGCAATTCGCACAAGAAAACAACTACAAGAAAATTGTTTTAGAGGTTGAACCTCACAATCAACGCGCCATTCAATTATACGAAAAAGAACAATTTAAAAAACACAAACGCGATTTAATGATTTTTCCTTAAATCTTTATCCAACAAAAACAAAAATCCAAAACCAATTACATAACAAAGCAGATCCCACCACGAAAACGATGTTCCAATAACAATTCGCGCCAGCTTGTTATCTTGCAAACCTAAAACAGTTACCAATTTAAAGTGCTGACCAATTTCTACAGCAAAAGAAAATGCCAAAGTAAACAACGCAATATAAATAGGTTTGCAGTTTACAAAAGCGCGTATAAAATAATACACAAACCAAATTACAATAATATCGCCAACAAACGGACGAATAAAATTATCGTGTACAAAAAGTGCAATGCAAACTTCTACAGCAAAAATGACCAACATTAGTGTAAAATAGCGCAAATTAAATCTTAAAAACTTCATAAATGCAGGCTAATAAACATCAAACATAAAAAAATCGTTTTAAAATTCGTACCTTGGGCATTCAAATTTTTCACTCTTTTAACAAATCTAAAAAATGAAAAAATTACTACGAGCTATCGTATTATTAGTTTCGTTTCCAATTTTTGCCCAACAAGGCGGCATGTGGGTTCCTTCTTTATTAAAAGGAATGAACGAAAAGGAAATGAAAAGCCTTGGAATGAAAATGTCGGTTACCGATATTTATGATGTTAACAACTCAAGTTTAAAAGACGCGGTTCCGCAATTTAACGGCGGCTGTACCGCAGAAGTTATCTCATCTAAAGGATTATTGCTTACAAACCACCACTGTGGTTACGGCGAAATTCAATCGCATTCAACAGTAGAACACGATTATTTACAAGATGGTTTCTGGGCGAAATCTTACGAAGAAGAATTACCAAATCCAGATGTTGAAGTTACTTTTATTGTAAGTATTCACGATGTTACCAAAGAAATAATGAACGGTATTGATGCTATAAACGGCGAAGCTGAAAAGAAAACCGCGGTTCAGAAAAACATCAACGATTTACAGAAATCTTATAAACGTGAAGCTTGGCAAAGCGTTATGATTCGTACTTTTTTTGAAGGAAACCAATATATGTTGTTTGTAACCGAATCTTTTGAAGATATTCGTTTGGTTGGTGCACCGCCATCATCAATCGGAAAATTTGGATCGGATACCGATAACTGGGTTTGGCCACGTCATACCGGCGATTTTTCTTTGTTTAGAATTTATGCCGATAAAAACAACCGACCTGCAAAATATTCAAAAGATAATGTACCTTACACTCCGAAACACTTTTTACCAGTTTCGATTAACGGTGTAGAGCAAAACGATTTTACAATGGTTTACGGTTATCCGGGTAGAACACAGGAATATCTTCCGTCTTTTGCTGTGGAACAAATTGTGAACGATTTAAATCCGGCAAAAATCGAAATCCGTGATAAAGCGTTAAAAGTTGCCGATGGATTTATGCGTCAGGATCAGGCAATAAAAATTCAGTATGCTTCAAAATATGCAGGAATTGCAAACTATTGGAAAAAATGGATTGGCGAAAGTCAGGGTTTAAAAATATCGAATGCAGTTGCTGTTAAAAAATCGTTTGAACAAGAGTTCTTAAAACGTGCAAACGAAAAAAACAAAATGAACGAATACGGTAATCTATTGCCACAGTTCGAAAAAATCTATAAAGACATCACTCCTTACACTTTAGCTCGTGATTATTTCCAGGAAGTTACCTTACGTAATAATGAATTACTTTCGGTTGGTTTCCGTTTGTATCAGTTAGAAAACGCTTTTACAAAAGGTGGCGAACAAGCTTTTAACGACCGTAAAGATAATTTAATTAAAGGGTTGGAATCTTTATATAAAGACTATAATAAAGATGTTGACCACGGAATTTTTAACGAAACGGTGAAACTGTACGGAACAAAAGCTCCTGCAAACCTTACACCAGCTTCAATTAAAGAGAAAGATTATGTTGCTTTGGGTAACGATATTTACAGCAAATCGGCATTAACATCGTACGACGGATTAAAGAAATTAATGAATGGAAAAGCTGCTGATGTTGTTAAAAACATGCAGAAAGATCCGGGTTATGTATTAGCAAAAAGTTTAGCAGCAAATTATTTTGATAATGTTGCACCAAGCTACGATAAAATGGCGTTAGAATTAGAAAGTTTGCAGCGTACTTATATGAAAGCACAATTGGAATTGTTTCCAGATGCGCGTATTTTCCCTGATGCAAACTCAACTTTACGTGTTACTTACGGAAAAGTAAACGGCTACCAACCTAGCGATGCTGTTACTTACAGCCATGTTACTTATTTAGACGGAGTGATTGAAAAATATGTTCCAAATGATTATGAGTTTGATGTTCCGCAAAAACTGATTGATTTATATAACAGTAAAGATTTTGGACCGTATGCAGATAAAAACGGAAAATTACCTGTAAACTTTATTGCTACAAACCATACAACAGGCGGAAATTCTGGTTCACCCGCAATTGATGCACACGGTAATTTAATAGGATTAAATTTTGACCGTGTTTGGGAAGGAACAATGAGCGATATTCATTACGATCCGGCTATTTGCAGAAACATTATGGTTGATGCGCGCTATATTTTGTTCGTTATTGATAAATATGCGGGGGCAAAACACCTGATTGATGAGATGAAAATAGTAAAACCTAAAGAAACAAAGAAAACAAAGCGCTAAAACACAGCTTTTTACACCTCAAAAATATTTTATAAAAAAAAATACAAAAAAATATTGTGGTATTAAAAAATTCATATCTTTGTAGAGAATTAATAATTAACTTTTATAATTAAAAAAATGAAAAAATTAGCATTATCATTAGTATTAGTAGCTTCAGTTGCATTCGTATCTTGTAAAGATACAGCTAAAGAAACTACAACTGAAGAGACTACAGTTGAAACTACAACTACAGAGGCTCCAGTTGTTGAAGAGGCTCCAGTTGTTGAAGAAACTACTACTACAACAGAAACTACTACTGAAGCTGCTCCAGCTACAGAAGCTCCAGCTACAGAAGCTGCTCCAGCTAAGTAATTTCTAGTTAAGATAGAAAACTAATTAAGCCTTGCATTGCAAGGCTTTTTTGTTGCTTTATAATTTATTTAGTTGATTATATAAAATCTTATCTAACAAAGAGATTCTTCACTCCATTTCATTCGTTCAGAGTGACAAAAAAAAATTAACTTTTAAGGAGTAAAAGAATTTTCGATTTCAAAATCTATCCCTAAATAAAATCAAATAAAAAAGGATGTTTAAATTTAAACATCCTTTTTTATTAGTTAACCGTTGTTGGGTTTAAGGGTATTGCCAAATCTTGTTTAATAAATTCGCCACCAATCATTGGTATGAATAAACGATTGTATTTTTCACCTTCTGTTTTAGAATGTAATACACCACGCGTTGTATTCATTGTAAACATTGCTAATTCTTGTAATAATCCTTTTGGTAAAATTAACTGCTCTCCTTTAACAAAGAACTCCCATCCTGCAGGCTCAAATTCAAATTCACAAGAAACGGCTACATCAATAACTTCAACTTTGTCTAATAAAAATTTGAATTTAGCAATGGTTTTTACAAACTTCTTGTCATTGTTAACGCCAAACTGAAAATCAAAATTTAAGTCTAAAGTTCCGTTTTCTGTATCAACTTCATTTACTTTAAAATCTTCTGTTGTAATATTAATTAATCTGAAATTAATATTTACCGGTTGTTCACTCATATTATTTATTTGATATTTAATTATTCAACTCAATTAACTGTTCTAAATAAGAACGATCGTTGGATAAACGCGGAATTTTATTTTGTCCGCCCAATTTATCTTTTTTACTTAACCATAAATGAAAAAGGTCTGGCTGTGCCACATTTAAAACCAATTCATTCAAGGTCATGCTGTTGTAACGCTTGGCTTCATAATCAGAATTTATTGTCTGTATGTTTTCATCGAGCCTTTTTGTAAAAGCCTTTAAATCATCAGGATTCTTTTTAAATTCAATCATCCATTCGTGCGCACCTTTTTCTTTATCCTTCATAAAAACAGGTGCTACGGTGTATTCCACTATATCAACATTAAACTCTTTCGCCGTTTTTGCTATGGCTGTATCGGTATTTTCGATCATTAATTCTTCGCCAAAAACATTAATGTAATGCTTTGTACGACCCGTAATTTTAATTCGATACGGACTTAACGACGTAAAACGAACAGTATCGCCAATTAAATAACGCCATAAACCAGAATTTGTGGTTATTACTACGGCGTAACTTTTATTGATTTCAACACCCGCTAAAGATACTGTTTTTTGGTTAGATGTACCAAAAGTATCCATTGGAATAAATTCATAAAAAATTCCATAATCCAACATTAGCAACATATCGTCGGCATTATTTCGATCCTGAATCGCGAAAAATCCTTCGGAAGCGTTGTAATTTTCGTAAAAACGAAACGAATCTTTAGGAAACATTTTTTTGTACTGATCGCGATACGGTTCAAAACTGATTCCACCGTGAAAATAAACTTCGGCATTTGGCCAAAGTTCCAGTAAATTGTTTTTTCCGGTATCTTGCAAAACATTATTCAGCAAAACCATTAACCACGAAGGCACTCCAAGCAAACTGGTAACATTTTCGTTTTTGGTTTCTTTAACAATGGCTTTCATTTTCTCTGTCCATTCGTTCATTAAAGAAATTTTATTGCTTGGGGTTGATCCCAATTCTGCCCACAATGGTAAATTATCAATCAATATTGCAGACAAATCACCAAAAACGGTGTTGTTATCTTCGTACAACTGCTTGCTTCCGCCCAAACGTAAACTTTTACCGGTGAAAAGCTGCGATTCTTCGTTATTGTTCAAATACAAACACAGCATATCTTTACCGGCTTTGTAATGACAATTCTCTAAAGCATCTGAACTTACAGGAATAAACTTACTTTTTGCATTGGTTGTGCCACTCGATTTTGCAAAGTACTTAATAGGTTCTGGCCAATAAATATTGGTCTCGCCTTTACGGCTACGTTCAATTATCGGCTCTACATCTTCATAAGCGGCTACCGGAACGCGGTCTGCAAACTGTTCATAGGTTAAAACAGATGAAAAATCGTACTTCTTCCCTATTTCGGTATACTTTGCCCGCTGAACTAAATTCAACAGCAATTCGTTTTGCACTTCGTGCGGATATTTCATAAACAATTCAATCTGATGAATACGTTTTTTTAAAATCCACGAAACAATAGAGTTAATAATAGATAATGCCATGTGCTTTTAATTGTGCTAAAATGCAAAATGAATAGATTACTTTGTATTTTTACAATTCATTCAAAAATATAAAAAATCTAATGCAATACGAAGGAGTTTTAAATAAAATGCACACCGAATTTTTAAATCCTATACAATATTATTTGGTTTTTGATCAGGCTTTTATCAATATGAACCAGGTGATCAACAAACAAATTGAAATTCAGCATATTGGCTATCAATGTTTAAATTGTAAAAAAGAGAAAAAAATATTCAGACAAGGTTTTTGTTATGATTGTTTTATGAAAAGTGCTGCTGCCGGCGATTGGATAATGCGCCCGGAACTAAGCACTGCGCATTTGGGTATTGCAGACCGAGATTTAGCGTATGAAGAAAAGGTACAGTTGCAACCACATATTGTTTATTTGGCTGTTGCAAGCGATTTAAAGATTGGTGTTACCAGAAAAACGCAGGTTCCTACAAGATGGATTGATCAAGGTGCATCGTTTGCTATTGCCGTTACCGAAGTTCCTAACAGATATTTGGCAGGAATTACCGAAGTTTCTCTGAAAAATCATTATACTGATAAAACCAACTGGCGAAAAATGTTGACAAATCAAATTTTGACTGTTGATTTGAATGAGGCTGTTAAGAATATCGAGCAGTTTTTACCTGACGAAGTTATACCATATTATAAAGAAACCAATCATGAAATTTATGAATTGAATTATCCGGTTGAAAAATATCTTACAAGCTGCAACAGTTTAAATTTAGATAAAACTCCAAATTATTCAGGGAAATTGATCGGCATTAAAGGTCAATACCTACTTTTTGAAGATGGAACGGTTTTTAATGTTAGAAGCTATGAAGGTTTTAAAGTAAATGTGAGTGTTTTTTAATGGATTTTAAATTATCATAATATGTATAATGTACTGCCAATGAAAAAAATGATTATTATTCTTTTTATTACAATGAGTTGTATATTGGATATTTATTCGCAAAACCCGCAAAATATTACAGGAGCATACACTTTACGTGGTGGAAATCATTATTTAAAACCCGATCAAACTTTTGTGATTATAGGTTATGCAACGCTTATTACGGGTAAATGGGAACTTAAAGAAAAAGGTTTTGTATTGTTTACTCCAGATCGTCCTAAAGAAAAATTTACGCTTTATGGCAGACACAATAAAAATATTGGCGACAGTGTAAAAATAATGCTCTCAAATGGATTTTATGACGATGAAACGCTACTACATTTTGGCGAACTTCAAAAACCTGTTCCTGAACTAAAGAGAATTTTTAAACCGGGTCACCGCCATATATCGTTTCCGTATGTTTTCACCACAAAAGCAAATTCTAAATTTGTTTCTTTCAGCTATTTTCCTTACAGTGACGAAACTACTAAAACTCCGGAAATTTACACTTTTACAAACAAAGAAAACTATAACGATTTTATTGGATTTTATTTTGAAGATAAACATCAATACAAACCGTTTTACTATCAGTTTAAAAAAGGAAAACTATATTACGATGAAGATTCTTTCAGCGAAAAAGAAGATTTGGAGGCTGCTTTGCAAGAAAATTCTAATGAATTATCAGATCTTATCAATAATTTACATCATCTTGATTTTTCTCCACAACAACTATTTTATACCCCATTATACAACGAATTTAATGGTGATGAGGAAGAATTCAACTTGAATTTTGAGTTTAATAAAGATAAAAATGCCTGGATTAATAAGTTGAATTACGTTGACAACGAAGAAAATTCTAAAGATTACGATTACAATACCATTAACATTCTTTACGAATATCAACAATTAAATGATTTCACAAAACAGAAAAGCGCTATAAAAATCGATCAAAAACCAATTTTTATTTCAAATTATGAAGATTGATTTTCGCACCAAAGAAACCAGATTAATTAGATTTTATTTAATTATTTCTGCTTTAATGATTCTTAATCTTTGCCTTTTCGTTTCGGCTAAAATGAGTTTCGCTGGTTATTGGTCAGACCGTATTTTGTTTTGGATCTGGGTTTTTATAACTCCTTTTATTATCATTCTTTGCTGGAAGAAACTTTTTACAAAAATCTATTTTGGATTACTTGTGATTGTTTTAATTTTAAGTATTCTGCCAATGGCTATTCCATTTTTCGCTATTTTCTTATCTGCTAGCGGTAAAGGAAGAATTAATAATTTTAATCTTGATAACAATATACGTATACAAATTGTAAATTATGGAATTTTAGGCAGACCTCGCGTACAAGTTGTTAAAGATAACTTCTTATTTGATCAGATGAAATATGAAGATCAAGATGAAATTCAAAAGAATGACAGCACATGGCTTGAACTTCGCGATGCAAAAAATGTTATTTTAACCAACGAAACTGCCAACAGTATTACCGTAAAGTACTTCTTTGAAAACGATACACTTAATGCAACATATCAATTTCAATAAAAAAACATTTTTAAAATCTTAATATTAATTAGTCTATCTTTATAAGTATTTGTTTAAAAGCAATTTCATTTAATATTTAATTTATGAGGATATTCTGTATTTTACTGCTTGTTTTTTGCTTTAGTTCGTGTACAACCAACAGATATGTGATCAAACATTGTAAACCTAATCCAAACGAACTGAGTTTCGATCGTATAAACGGTGTATACGAAGGAAGTGAATTATGGAACATTTTATACAAAAATTTCTCAAGAAAAAATGATACAACCGCACTTTCGGGAAATATTGAAACAGAAATTAATTTTAACGGTACAGACAAAATTACTGCTGCGGTTTACGAAAATGGCTTAAAAAAAAACCAAATTACCCTTAAAGCAAAAATCTATAAAGATTATGTTTCCATAAAAAAAAGACAACATTTAATTCCGTTACCCTTTATTTATTTTAAAAGTGATGTTCATAAAACACTTCTGTATACAAACTCTGAAAACAATCTTGGATTATGCGCTTACGAAAGTGTAACACTGAACATACTTGTATTTGCCGGTGGTAAAACCAATCATTTTTCTTCAGATTACATCAAAAAATCTAATTAACTTGTTATGAGTTTCATTTGGTTTTCCTAGAAAAATAATTGCTCATAATTGTTACAAAACTTATAATGGTCGCGGTACTTACCGGCATAATAATCGCAGCGACCAATGGCGATAAATTGTTTGATAATGCAAAGCTTAACCCTACAATATTGTACGTAATCGCCAAACAGTAACTCATTTTAATGGTTTTCATGGCATTTTTGGCAAAATTTAAAAAGTAAGGCAATTTAGTAAAAACCGATGCATCAATAATAGCGTCGCTGGCTGGTGTAAAAACGTTCACATTTTCAGAAATCGATATTCCTATATCACTTTGAGCCAACGCACCGGCATCATTCAAACCATCGCCAATCATTAGTACATTATGGTTTGTAAGCTGTAAATTTTTAATAAAATTCAGTTTGTCATCAGGTTTCTGATTAAAAATCAAACGGGTATTTTCAGGAACCAATCGTTCCAGCATACGTTGTTCACCGTTGTTATCGCCCGAGAGCACATACAATCTGTAATTTCTATTTTTCAGCGTATCGAACAATTCCTTAATTCCTTCGCGGTATTCGTTTTCGAACACATAAAAACCTTTGACTTTATTATTTATGCTGATGTAAACTTTGGTCTGATTGATTTCTGAAGCATCGGTCACTCCTACCCAACTTGCCGAACCAATTTTAAGCGTTTGATCCTTAAAAGATCCTTCGATACCTTTTCCGGCAACTTCCTGATAATGCATCGGTTTTTCGATAGATGTTTCGGGTAGAATCAGATACAATCGTCGGCTTAACGGATGATTTGATCCACGTACGATATTTTTCACAGCCATTAGGTCGTCTTTTGAAAGTGGATCGCCCACGTATTTAATCTGCTGATTGGTGTTTGATGTCAGCGTACCCGTTTTATCAAAAACAACCGTATCAACTTTAGAAAGCTGTTCAATTACTGCGGTATTCTTCAAATAAAACTTTCTTTTTCCCATTAATCGAATCACATTCCCACAAGTGTAAGGCGCGGTTAATGCCAAAGCACACGGGCATGCAACAATTAAAACGGCAGTTAAAACATTAAAAGCATCGTTAAAACTTGTAAAACTCCACGCGATAAAACCAACAATGGCAATGGTTAACAAAGCCGGAGTAAAAATATGGCTGGCTCTATCGGTAATAGTCTGTATTTTTTGAGAAACTTTTTTCTGAAAAACCTCATTACTCCACAACTGCGTCAGGTAACTTTGCGAAACCGTATTTATGGCTTCAACAGTAACGGCGTTACCTACCTGTTTTCCGCCTGCATAAATTTTATCGCCCGATTTTTTCTCAACCGGAACAGCCTCGCCCGTTACAAAACTATAATCGATAAAAGCGGTATCAGATAGTAGAATGGCATCAACAGGAATTAATTCTTCATTGCGAATTAATAGTTGATTGCCTTTTTCGATTTCATAAACCTGAATTGGAATTTCTTGTTGCTGATCTATTTTTGTTACCGCAATTGGGAAATACGATTTATAATCTCGTTCAAACGATAAAAAATTATAGGTTGTCTGTTGAATCAATTTGCCCGAAAGCATAAAAAATACCAATCCGCACATACTGTCTAAAAATCCGGCGCCGTCTTGAAAAAAGATATCTACCAAACTACGCACAAACATTACGATTATTCCCAATGCCATAGGAATATCAATATTATAAGCCTTGGTTTTTATGCTGTGATAAGCCGATTTGTAGTAAGGTGTTGCCGAATAAAGAAAAACGGGCAATGCCAAAAGTATGTTGAAATATCGAAAAAAATCACGGTATTGGTGCATCCAAACGTCTTCCACATTAAAATATTCAGGAAACGAAAGCAACATAATGTTCCCGAAACCAAAAAACGCTACGCCAATTTTATAGAGTAAACTGCGATCGATCAACTTTGGTTTTGCATCGTATTGCTCTAAACTTATATAAGGTTCGTAACCGATTGACGCCAAAAGCAACACCAGATTTTTCAATGAGATATTTTCGCTGTTGTAAGTAATACTCACTTTTTTTTGCGAAAAAACTACCTGGGAATGAGTTACGGCAGGGTTTAAAGTATTTAGATTTTCTAAAATCCAGATACACGAGCTGCAATGAATATGCGGAATGTACAAACGGACAATCTGCGTGGATCCTTCTTTAAAATCGAGCAGTTTGTCAGCAATATCCGCATTATCCAGATAATTATATTTAGAAGCTACATCTTTTGGTATGGCTCCCGGATTTTTTTCAAAATCGTAATATGTGCCTAAACCGTTTTCCGAAAATAAATCGTAAACCGTTTGGCAGCCCTTGCAGCAGAAATCCTTATCACTAAAAACAACCACCTCATTTTCAACAATATAATTTCCGCAATGATAACAATTCAACATTTCTTTTTGCTTTATACCTTGTACAAAATTCCGAAGCACGAGCGGTAAAAAAAATGATAATTGTCATAATAATCGTATATTTGTAAAAACTAATTTAATGGGCAAGTGTGAGCAGTGCATCGTTAGAGAATTGAGTTCGTTAAAGGCTTTGTCTAAAGACGAATTGATTCATTTAGCGAAGTGTAAAGACAGTTTTCTTATAAAAAAAGGCGACGTTATTTTTAGCGAAGGCGATGTAATGAACGGCGTATACTGCATTAAACAAGGCACATGTAAATTGGTTAAAATGAATTCAAGCGGAAAAGACACTATTCTAAAACTGATTACCAAAGGCGATTTGTTAGGACAAACATCGATCTTAACAGAAGGAAAAGCTACTTTAAGTGCTGTTGCGGTTGAAGACATGCAGGTTTGTTTTATTCCGAAAAATGAAGTCTTGGGTTTTATTGGCAACAACAAAAATTTTTCGTTTGAAGTTACAAAAGACGTTTGCCAAAACCTTAACTACGCAACCGATTTTGCCATAAATCATACTCATAAAACCGTAAAAGAGCGTTTAGCACTTGCTTTGCTCTATGTTTTAGATTCTGCCGGAACTGATGCCGAAGGTTTTTTAAACCTACAATTAAGCAGAGAAGAAATTGCAAGTATGGTTGGAACTGCTACCGAAAGTTGCATAAGACTGCTTGCCGAATTAAAAAAACTGGGAATTATAGATTTAAAAGCAAAAAGAATAAAAATTTTAAAGCTGAACGAATTAAAAAGTTTAGCACAATAATTTTATAAAGCCTTTTAAAGTAAATGCTAATTTGTGTATTTTCGCATTATGATGAATACAAACGATACAGCATTTTTAACCGATTTTTTAAAAACGCCCAAACAAATAACAATTGTTCCGCACCGCAACCCCGATGGTGATGCATTAGGTTCGTGTTTAGGTCTTTACCACGTTTTAATACAGCTTAACCATACCGTAAAAGTAATTTCACCTAACGAATTTCCCGAATTTATTTCGTGGCTTCCGGCTTCTGAAGAAGTTTTGGTTTTCGAAAAAAACTTCGATGCCTGCAAAACTTTTTTACAGGGAAGTGATTTGGTTTTTACGTTAGATTTTAATGCGTTGCACCGTGCAGGCGATCAAATGGGATCGTATTTAGAGAAACTGCGCAAACCGTTTGTAATGATCGATCATCACCAAATGCCCGATGCGTATGCAAAAATCACAGTTTCCGATACTTCTTTCGGATCAACCTGCGAATTATTGTATCGTTTTTTAGAAGAATTAAACCTCACGCAATACATCAACAGAAATGCGGCAACCTGTATCTATACGGGAATTGTAACCGATTCTGGTTCGTTCAAATTTGTAAAAACAACCGGCGATACCCATCGAGTAGTTGCAGATCTAATCGATTTAGGGGTTGATAATCCAAAAGTACACAATTCGCTTTTCAGTACTGCATCGTTCAATCAATTGCAATTATTGGGCAGAGCGTTACAGCATTTAAAGGTAATGCCCGAAAAAAGCACGGCGTACACGTTTCTTTCTCAAGACGATTTAAACGAATTCGATTATCAGAAAGGCGATACCGAAGGAATTGTAAATTACGGATTATCTTTAAAAGGAATTAATCTGGCGGCGATATTCATCGAAAATAAAGAAGAAGGAATGATTAAGATTTCTTTTAGATCTGAAGGTGATTTTGATGTAAACGAATTTGCTCGTAGTTATTTCAATGGAGGCGGACATATTAATGCAGCCGGCGGAAAATCGTTCGATACGTTGGAACAAACCGTTCTAAACTTTGAAACCATTTTAAACAATATTAACAAACAGTAATATGAAAAAAGTAATTGCATGTTTTGCCTTAACCGGCTTATTGTTTGCCTGTAAACAACCCGAGCCTCGAAAACCCGTGAGTTACAGTTCAGGAACTTTTATAAAGGAATCTGTTCAGCGAAACAAGAATATTGTTCAAGATGAAGAAAAACTGATCCAAAACGTCATTAAAAAAGATTCGGCTCATCATTATTACCAATCTACTTTAGGTTTTTGGTACAAGTACGATGTTGCTGTAACAACTGATAGTTTGCTGCCTAAAAAAGGCGATATTGTTAAACTAGATTTTGAAATTTACGACATCAACAACAATTTAATTTATACAAAAGCCGAAACAACGCCAAAAGTTTACGCTGTAGACAAGCAGGAAATTATGGTAGGTTTACGCCACGCCGTAAAATTAATGCACAAAGGTGAAACTGTTTCGTTTATATTTCCATCCCACATGGCATACGGCTATTTGGGCGATAAAGAAAAAATTGGAACCAACGTTCCGCTAATCTGTAAAGTAACCCTTAACGATATTAAACCAGAATAAAAAATGAAAAAACTATTATTTGTTTTTGCGTTAATTAGTGCGCAGGCTTTTGCACAAACCAAGTTAGCCGACGGTATGTACGCAAATTTTGTTACCAAAAAAGGTACCATTACTACTCAATTATATTATAACGAAACGCCGTTAACTGTAGCAAATTTTGTTGCTTTGGCAGAAGGAACACATCCGCAGGTTAAATCAGAATACAAAGGAAAACCTTTTTATAACGGATTGAAATTTCACCGCGTTATTGCCAATTTTATGATTCAGGGAGGCGATCCTAAAGGCGATGGCTCTGGAGAACCAGGTTATTTATTTTCAGATGAAATTGTTCCGACGTTGAAACATGATGGTCCTGGAGTTTTATCTATGGCAAATCGCGGACCAGCAACCAACGGATCGCAATTTTTTATTACACACGTTGCTACACCTCATTTAGATGGTCGTCACACTGTTTTCGGAAAAGTAGTTACCGGTCTTGATATCGTTAACGCAGTTGAACAAAACGATGTTATTGAAAAAGTAGAAATTGTTCGTGTAGGTAAAGATGCTAAAAAATTCAATGCTGCAAAAACGTTTACTGAAACTTTAGAAAAAGCTAAAAAAGAAGAAGAACTTAAAAAGAAACAGGCAGAAGGCTTAAAAATCGAATCAAAAAAAATGTTCGATGATTATCTAACAAAAGCAACGGCATATCCATCGGGAATTAAAATGTATGTTGTAGAAAAAGGTGCAGGTATCAAGCCAACCGAAGGCGAAAACATTCATTTTGATTATGCAGGATATTTAGCAGACGGAACTTTGTTTGATACAGGTATTGAAGCGTTGGCAGAAAAACACGGAATTTTGAATCCGCAAAGAAAAAATGCAAACGCTTACCAACCATTAGATTATACTTTTGGAAACAAAGGCGGATTTATCGAAGGAATGACAGAAGGCTTATTACAATTGAACAAAGGCGATAAAGCATACATCTTTATTCCATCGAATTTAGGATATGGCGAACGCGCTATGGGACCAATTCCGGCAAATTCAAACCTAGTTTTTTACGTAGACATCAAACCTTAATTACTATAAAATGAAGAAAATTTTAGCATTAGCTGTATTAACGGCAACCTTATTTACAGCGTGTAAAAAAGAAGAAGAAAGCAATTTACCAGAAGGCTTATACGCCGAAATTACCACTAACAAAGGAACTATCACTGCTCAATTAGAGTATGAAAAAGCTCCGTTAACTGTAGCTAACTTTGTAAGTTTGGCAGAAGGTAAAAACCCATTTGTAGAAGCAAAATTCAAAGACAAACCTTTTTATGATGGATTGACTTTTCACCGCGTTATTGCAGATTTCATGATTCAGGGTGGAGACCCAACAGGAACAGGTGAAGGTGGACCAGGTTATGTTTTTGCCGATGAATTTCACCCAGACTTAAAACATGACAAACCAGGCGTTTTGTCTATGGCAAATGCCGGACCAACAACTAACGGTTCGCAATTTTTCATTACACACGTTCCAACCCCGCATTTAGACGGTATGCACAGTGTTTTTGGTCATGTGATCGAAGGACAAGAAATTGTAAACACTATTGCACAAGGCGATAAAATAGAAACTATAAAAATTATTCGTTCGGGCGATAAAGCAAAAGCTTTTGATGCTGCAAAAGTTTTCAAAGAAAAACAAGACGAAAACCAGAAGAAAGAACAAGAAGCAAACAAAGCTATTGAAAGTACTTTAAACGAAATGAAAACTACGTTTGCCGATGCTAAATCTAAAGCAACTACAACTGCAAGCGGTTTATCTTACTTTGTTTTTGAAAAAGGAAATGGTGGCAAACCAAAACAAGGCGATAAAATAAATGTAGCGTATGCAGGATATTTTGAAGACGCGCGTTTATTTGATACCAGTTTAGAAAGCGTTGCAGCAAAATACAACAAATTAGATGAACAACGAAAAGCAGCAAATCAATACATTCCAATTCCGTTTGAATATGGTCAGAAAACAGGTATGATTCCAGGTTTTATCGAAGGTATCGAACAATTGAACATTGGTGACAAAGCGTACATCTTTATTCCATCGCATTTAGGTTATGGCGAACAAGGTTATCCTGGTGCTATTCCACCAAACACCAATTTAATTTTTGAATTACATATTTCAAAATAATATAAAAGAGGCTTTTGCCTCTTTTGCTTTTAAATTCCTAATCTATCCTTACAAATCAACAATGAACAAAAACTATTTAAAATCATCCTTTTTACTTTCGTTTTCTGTGTTAGGTCTGGCAGTTTCTGCTCAAAATAACTTTCAGCAAAACAAACAAGCCATCTATAACGAAATCATCAACGAAGTTGAAAACAAAAGTCAGTTAGAACAGTTGGCTTTTGAACTTTTAGATGAAATTGGTCCGCGTTTGGTAGGATCTCCCGAAATGCAACAGGCTCATAATTGGGTTGTTGATACGTACAAAAAATGGAATATTTCGGCTGAAAATGTTGCGTACGGCGAATGGAAATCGTGGCAGAGAGGCACAACGCAGATCGAAATGACACATCCAAGAATTAAATCGATCGACGGAATGCAGCTTGCTTGGAATGCCAATACTAAAAAAGCAATTGAAGCGGAAGTTATTACAATGCCAGTTTTTGAATCGAAAGCCGATTTTGAAACATGGGCAAATTCGGTTAAAGGAAAAATCATTTTAATTTCTCAATATCAAAAATCAGGTCGACCAGAAAATCAGTGGAAAGAACACGCTACCGAAGAAGATTTCACATCGTTCAAAAATGAAAAAACCGATGATTTATCAACTTGGAATAACAGCATAAAAGCTACCGGAAAAACCACACGCGAAATCGTAGAATATTTAGAAACAAAGGGTGCTGCTGGTTTTGTTCAATCGTACTACACTGGAACAATGGGCAGTAACCGTATTTTTTACAGTTTTTCTAAAAACACGCCAATGGTTGATGTTAGTTTAGAAGATTACGGTTTATTACATCGTTTGGCGGTTAATGGAAAAGCTCCGAAATTAAAGATCAATACCCAATCAAAAAATTTAGGAACATCAAAAACCTTTAATACGATTGCGACTATTCCCGGAAAAACAAAACCGAACGAATATGTAATGCTTTCGGCACATTTAGATTCTTGGGATGGTGCGCAAGGTGCTACCGATAACGGTACAGGAACAATTTTAATGATGGAAGTTGCCCGTTTGATCCAAAAATACGCTCCGAATAATGACCGTACCATAGTAATTGGGCATTGGGGAAGCGAAGAGCAAGGTTTAAACGGATCGCGCGCGTATATTATGGACAACCCAACCGAAGTTCAAAAAATTAAAGTTCTTTTTAATCAAGACAGCGGAACAGGTCGTACCAATTACATTGGCGGACAAGGATTTAGCCAATCTTATAATTATTTAGGCACATGGTTACAAAATGTACCAGAAAACAATAGAAAACACATTAAAACCGATTATCCGGGAATGCCGCAAGGTGGCGGAACTGATAATGCATCGTTCATTGCAGCGGGTGTTCCGGCTTTTAATTTAGGAACTCAAAACTGGGATTACGGTCAGTACACTTGGCACACCAACCGCGATACCTATGATAAAATTGTTTTTGAAGAACTGGAACGAAATGTAATTACAACAACAATTCTAACTTTAGAAGCTGCAAACGATTCAAACGAAATTTCAAACGAAAAAAGAGTTTTACCAACAAATACCGAATGGCCAACAGTAAAAGAACCAAAACGAAATTCTAAAGATTATTAAAAAAAGCTGTTCAAATGAACAGCTTTTTTGTTACTTACCATTCTTTTTAACCGATTTAATTACATATATTTGACAATTAACAAAATATTCATTTATGAAATTAAAACTAATATTCGCATTACTAATTGTTACAATAAGTAATGCACAAACACAAATTGGGCAGGACATTATAGGCGATATGCCCGATGATAAATTTGGTTGGGGTGTTGCACTATCTGCCGATGGAAATGTAATGGCAGTATCGGCTCCTGGAAACGATAATAACGGAACAGATGCCGGACATATTCGGGTATATTCTAAAACATCTGGTACGTGGACACAAATAGGACAAGATATTGAAGGACCTAACCCTGATGATCAAATAGGCTATAAAATAGCACTTTCAGATGACGGGAGTGTTTTGGCATTTTCTGCTCCTTATTCTGCGACTAATTATACTCCTAGTAATGGGTGGCCCATTGTGTTAAAAGGATTTATTAGCATTTTCAAAAATGTAAACGGAACTTGGACACAAATAGGGCAGGATATTAAGCAGGATACAACTTGGGTACTTGATTATTATTTTGGTTTAGCTATCTCATTATCTGGAGATGGCTCAACTATTGCTATTAGTAATCCAGATAGTCACCCTAATAATCCTCAAATACAAATATTTAAAAACATATCAAATAGTTGGACAAAAATAGGAGAATTTGAAGCAGCTAATTTTTTCGATGAAATCCCTTCTAATTCATTCGGCAATGCTTTTGGGTTTAATGTTTATTTATCTTTTGATGGTTCTATAGTAGCATTTAGTGATATTGGAGAATATAATAAAAATGGAGGTAAAAATGGATTTGTTGTTGTCTATAAGTATCAGTTAGGAAACTGGGTAAAAGTAGGTAATACATTATTTGGTAATTCAAATAAAGACTACTTTGGAATTAGAGTAGCTCTTTCTAAAGATGGTAGTGTATTAGCTATTGCTGCCAATAAATCAGATATTAATGGTACAGATTCCGGTAACGTAGAAGTTTATAAAATTAATGGTAATAGTTGGATTCAAATTGGTAACGATATATTAGGAGAAGCAGTAGGTGATTTATGTGGTTTTGGTTTAGCTATGTCAGCCAACGGAAATGCTTTAGCTGTTGGATGTGTTGGATGTGACACAGCAAACGGATCAGATACAGGCAAAGTGCGCATTTTTGAAAACATTCAGAACAATTGGGTTGAAAAAGGTAGCGTAATTGGAGCTAATGCAGGCGATGGGATTGGTTGGTCTATAGCATTATCTAAAGACGGTTACAATTTAGTAGTTGGAAATCCCGGCAGCAGCAGTGTTGGCGGTAAACCATATACTACTAATTTTGAAGAACAAACTGTTAGTGACAATTTATTCCAGGCAAATAATTATCAAGCAAAAGGTACATTTCCTGGTTCTGTTCAAGTTTTTAATTTATCAGGCATTTTATCTTCTGATTCCTTTGTTTTAGAAAATTTCAACATCTACCCTAACCCAACAACCGATATTATAAATATTGAATTAAAAGAAAACTTAATGTTAGAAAAAGTTTTAATTTATAATACAAGTGGTCAATTGGTAAAAGAAACTTCAGAAAAAACAATTAATGTAAGTGGTTTTGCAAAAGGTATTTACAATGTACAGGTTTTAACCAATCATGGTAAGGCTACCAAAAAGGTAATTGTTAAATAATAAACAATTAGTATATAACAAAAAAACACGCTTAAACAAGCGTGTTTTTTAATGCTTTATTGTAAATAGCTTCGTAGAGTGGAACAATTTTATCTACACTAAAGTTTTTTGAATGAACATACGCCTGTTCTTTAAATTTTTGTAGCGTAACATCGTCTTTTAAGATTTCAATAGCGTGCTGAACCATTCCGTCGATATCGCCGATGTTATCCATAAAACCGGAAACACCTTGTACGTTTACTTCGGGCAATCCGCCGGTGTTTGATGAGATAACAGGAACTTTATTCGCCATGGCTTCTAATGCTGCCAAACCAAAACTTTCGGTTTCAGACGGAAGCAAAAACAAATCGGAATATTTCAAAATACTATCGATTTCAGATGAATTTCCAAAGAAAATCACTTTGTTTTCAATACCCAATTCTTTCACTAATTCTTCGGCACCCAATCGTTCCGGACCATCGCCCACCATCATTAGTTTTGCAGGCATTTCTTTCTGAATTCCGTCAAAAACCTTCACAACATCCAAAATACGTTTTACTTTTCTAAAGTTACTAACGTGTGTAACGATTCGCTCACCGTCTTCGGCAAACAAATTTCGTTTACATTGTACATGCGTAACATTTTTATCTTCGATAAAATTCGGAATAACGTGTATTTCTTTAGTGGTATCAAATAACTCATAAGTCGATTTTTTCAAATCAGCCGAAACCGAAGTCACATAATCAGACTGATTTATACTGAAACTTACTGCGGTTTTGTAAAACGGATGATTGCCCACCAACGTAATATCGGTACCGTGCAAAGTGGTTACCATAGGAAGCGAAATGCCCTGTTCTGCCAACATTTGTTTTGCCATATAACCTGCAAAAGCGTGCGGAATAGCGTAATGTACATGCAAAAGATCGATACCATATTCCTTAACCGTATCAACAATTTTGCTTGACAATGCCAACTCGTAAGGCTGATAATGAAACAAAGGATATTCCGGAACTACCACTTCGTGGTAATGAATATTTTTATTTAAAAGCGCCAGACGAACCGGCTGACTGTAGGTTATAAAATGTACTTCGTGATTGCGTTTTGTTAATTCAATACCTAATTCTGTTGCTACTACTCCACTTCCTCCGAAGGTTGGATAGCAAACTATGGCTATTTTCATATTTAAATGTGGAAAATTAATTATTTTAAAGCATCGTAAATTACCTGCTGTATATCTTCTCTTGTATTTGCTTTTGAAAGCTTGTTGTCATCGGCATTTGGGAAGGTTCTGTTCGATAGAAAAACATAAATTAAATCGTTTTCCGGATCAGCCCAAGCCATTGTACCCGTAAATCCTGTGTGACCAAAACTTTTTGATGAAGCGCAACCGCACGTTGGTCCGCTTTTACCCAATTGTGGTTTATCGAAACCTGCTCCTCGCCTATTTCCTTCCTTGCAATAATAACACGTATTAAAATCGTTGATGGTTTTTTGCGATATAATTTCTTCGCCGTTAAACTTGCCGCCGTCTAAAAAAAGCTGCATCATTTTAGATACATCCAACGCATTGCCAAACAAACCTGCATGACCTGCAACACCACCAAACATGGCAGCTCCCATATCGTGCACATAACCTTGAACGGTTGTATAGCGATAATAATTATCTATTTCAGTCGGAGCAATTTGTGATAAATCGAACTTTGTCTGTGGAAGATAAGTTAAGGTCTTCGCTCCGATTTTCTCGTAAAAATGCTCATTCACCAATTCGTTTAAAGGCTTTTTATAAGATCTTTCAACAATTTCTGACAATAAAATGAAATTTAAATCGCTGTATTTGTATTCTTTCTTCCCTAATTTTGATTCTGCAATGGTTTCAATGATATTCTTTTTGTAATCTGATTTTAAAAACAGATTATCATTTATCTGCAAATTAAATTCTTTTGAATATGTTGGTTGATACAACTCAACTTTCGGTTTTCCATTACTGTCTAATGTTTCTTTGTAAAACGGAATCCAAGCTACCAAACCCGAATTATGCGTCAACAGTTCTTTAACGGTTATGTTTGCTTTGTCGGTCTTTTTAAATTCTGGCAGTAAATCGCCTAATTTCTGATCGAAACGCAACTTTCCGTCATCGTACATTTTCATAACCATTGGCAGCGTTCCCAACATTTTAGAAAGTGATGCTAAATCATAAATTGTTTGATTGGTAACATCAACATTGTCATTATACGTCATTTTTCCAAACGATTTATTATAGACAATCTTACCGTTTTTCGCTACCAAAACCTGCGCACCCGGTGTGTATTTATTTTTAATTGCTGTGTTTACCAGCGCATCAATTTCTTTCAACTTGGTTTCATTAAAACCTTCTTCGCTTGCACGACCGTAACGGATATTTTTATTAGCTTTTAAATCGATCCCATCGCCTTCTTTGAAAAATTTCCCAATAGAAACCGGAAGTTTACCCGTTGCAGGTTGCATTCCAAAAAGAACATCGGTCACTTTTCTGTGCGCGATCACGTTGTTCTGATATCCCAAAACAACGGCTTCAAACTTCGAAAAATCTTTAACGGCACTTAACGCGTAAGGTTTTACAAACGATACAAAAATCGTTTTATTAGCATTTGCAATGCTATCAAGAAGTGAAACCTCATTCCCTGTCATATCGTGCTTTTTCCACACTCCGTCTGCCTTGTGATAACCTACAATTACTAAATCAAACGCTTTTAAATCATCCAAATGATCTTCGATCTGATAATGATTAAAAACCGTAACCGGCTGGTTTGCTTGCAAAGCTTCAATAAAAGTATCGTTCACATCGTCACCTAATTTCACATACGCAATATTTTGCTGTTTGGTACTGTTAAAAGGCAACGTGTTTTTGTTGTTTTTTACAACGGTAACAATATTTTCGTATAGTTTGTAGCTTAAATCGGTGTATTCCGGTTTGTTTAAATCCTGATATAAATTCTTGGTATCGATTGGTTTGTAGTTGTTTAAACCAGCTTTGTATTTGTAAAGTAAAATCTTTTTAACCGAATGTGACAAACGATCTTCTGTAAACTCGCCTTTCGCAAAAGATTCGTTAAACTTCTGAATTGCCAACGGAACATTTTCTGCAAAAAGCAACACATCATTCCCTGCCAAAAATGCTGCCAAATCCACTTCTCCCGGAGATTTAAAATTCGCCACGCCTTTCATATTCAAAGCATCGGTAAAAATCAATCCCTTAAAATTCAAATCGTCTTTTAAAAGATTGGTGATGGTATTGTATGATAATGAAGTTGGAACATCTTTTTTAGGTTCTAACGCAGGAACCGACAAATGTGCTACCATTACAGATGCCAAACCTTCTTTTATCAGTTTTTTATAAGGATACAATTCAATATTATCCAATCTTCTTTTATCGAAATCGATGTTTGGAAGTGCGTGATGTGAATCGGTTGCGGTATCGCCATGTCCAGGAAAATGCTTTGCTGTTGCAAACACTTGATTTTCCTGCATTCCACGCATTAATGCAACTGCTTTATCGGCTACATTTTCTTTAGATTCCCCAAAAGATCTGTTTCCGATAATTGGATTCAGCGGATTAATATTAACATCTACAACGGGTGCAAACATAAAATGAATGCCCATGCGTTTAGATTGTGCTGCCATTTGCGTGCCCATTTGTTGGATCAAATCATTTTTCTGAACCGCACCCAACGTCATATTCCACGGATAAACATAAGTAGAATCTAACCTCATGCCCAATCCCCATTCTGCATCAATTCCAACAAATAATGGTAATTTTGATGCTTGCTGTAATTTATTGGTCATGTGTGCCTGACGACCCGGACCGCCCTGAAAGAAAATTACACCACCAATATTTTTAGATTTTACCAAATCTATAAGTTCCTGAATGTGCTTACTGTCGCGGTTGGAATAAGCTGCCACCATGAAAAGTTGCCCCACTTTTTCATCGAACGACATTTGATTGTAAACACTATCGACCCACTTTTGTGCAGGCTGAAATTTTTGTTTGGGTTGTGCAAATATTGTTAAGGGAATATATAAAAACGCTAACCAGATTTTTTTCATAACTGTTAAAAATAAAACATCCTCAAAAATAAACTTTTGAAGATGAAATTAATAATATAAATTCGGAATTTTCCGTTAAAAAACTTTACAATACATTTACAAGAAAAATGACAAACGATTTCCAACAGATACAGCTACAACTTTCGCAATTAACCAATAAAAAAATTACCGATTTTGTTACAGATGCCGAATGTTTGGAATATTCGGGATGCAGTTTTAAGTTGGATGACCTAAAAGTAAAATTTCGCCAAGCAAAGGTAACTCCTAAAAAAGTTGGTTTGTTTGTAACTCTTTGGAAACGAAATACCGAAAACAAAATCGAACCTTTCAGTGTAAATGATTCGTTTGATTTTTATATTATCGCCGCAAAACAAGAAGATAATTTTGGTTTTTTCGTTTTTTCGAAAGATATTTTGAGTGATAAAAACATATTAACCAACAGCAAAAAAGAAGGAAAAAGAGGATTTAGAGTTTATCCCGATTGGACAGAAACCGAAAACAATCAGGCATCAAAAACCAAGGCTTGGCAAACTAATTATTTTATCAATTGTAGCCAAAACATCCATATAATAAGTGAGAAACTGAATAACCTGCTGAACAAATCATAAAAATTGCTACCTTTGTAACACAAAAAAATAAGCAATAAAATGTAAAAAACAATTTCTTTCAGACTTTCAAAAGCGGTAAACCACAAAATGGTTCGCTGTATTGTTACATCTTCAACGAAAGAAATCATGCTTATTATTCAAAACTTATCCTATACACATCCAAACAAGGATTTACTTTTCGGCAACATAAATCTTACAGTAAATTCAAGCGAAAAAATCGCACTAATCGGCAACAATGGTTCCGGGAAATCAACTTTGCTAAAAATAATATCAGGTTTGTTGCAACCTTTAAACAGCTCTGTTAATGTCAATTCAAAACCTTATTATATTCCACAGATTTTCGGTCAATATAATGACTTTACTATTGCAGAATCTTTAGGAATCGATAAAAAACTGACTGCCTTACATGAAATTTTAAAGGGAAATATTTCAGAAGAAAACTATGAAATACTTAACGACGATTGGACTATTGAAGATCGTTGCAATGAAGTATTAAAGCATTGGCAATTGAATGATCTGTATTTATCGCAAAAAATGGAAACGTTAAGCGGCGGACAAAAAACAAAGATTTTTTTAGCAGGAATTTCGATTCATAAACCTGAACTTATTTTATTGGATGAACCCAGCAATCATTTAGATTTTGAAAGTCGGGAACTTTTGTACGAATTTATAAGATCTACCAAAAGCACACTTATAGTTGTAAGCCACGATAGAAAACTATTGAATATTATGAACAAAGTTTGTGAATTAACCAAAAACGGAATTACTGTTTACGGTGGAAATTTCGATTTTTATACCGAACAAAAACAGATCGAAAAAAATGCATTGGCGCAAGATATTCACAGCAAGGAAAAAGCATTGAAGAAAGCTCGTGAAAAAGAACGCGAAACCATTGAACGACAACAAAAATTAGACAGCAGAGGAAAAGGAAAACAGGAAAAATCGGGTGTTGCCAAAATAATGATGAATACGCTGCGAAATAATGCCGAGAACAGTACAGCGAAGCTAAAAAGCGTTCACACAGAAAAAATAGGAAACATTAGAGAGGAACTGCAAGATTTACGATCTACAGTGGTAACAACCGAACAAATGAAATTTGGTTTTAGCAGTTCAACGCTTCATAAAGGAAAAGTGCTTTTTAATGCAGAAAATATAAATTTCAAATACGAAAACAACGATTTTATATGGGAGACTAATTTAAATATGCAGGTTTTAAGTGGATCGCGTATTGCCATTAAAGGTTCTAACGGATCCGGAAAAACTACTTTTATAAAAATCCTTTTAGGAAATTTGGAACCACAACACGGAACTGTTTTTAGAAAAGAAAGCACATCGGTTTATATTGATCAGGATTATTCTTTGATAAACAATCATTTAAAAGTGTATGAACAAGCTCAACAGTTTAATACTTTTAATTTGGAAGAACATGAAGTAAAAATCAGACTGAATCGTTTTTTATTTCCACAAAATACTTGGGATAAACCTTGCAGCGCATTAAGCGGAGGCGAACGTATGCGTTTAATGTTATGCTGTTTAAGTATCGGAAGTGAATCGCCGGATATTATTATTTTAGACGAACCAACCAACAATCTGGATATTAAAAACATAGAAATACTTACCAACGCAATTAACGATTATCAGGGAACATTGCTGGTAATTTCACACGACGAAACTTTTTTAGATCACATTAATATTGATAAAACTATAAACTTATAAAATGTTATTCAACAAAAAATCCTCTTTAAAAATATAAAGAGGATTTTTTAATAATTGATGAACTATCTGTTCTTAAACAATCAAAGTCCCAACCAAAACTGAATGTTCTGTTTTAAGTAAAACATCCGAACGGTTGCTATTATCAATAAATAATAAATCTGCTTTTTCTAAATTTATTTTTTCATTGTTTACTTCAATCAAAGTATCTTTTAATGCAAAAAGAAAAATAAACGATTGGTTTAACTGAACAGTATCATTCAAAAAGAACACATCAGCTATTTCAACATTTTTACTCACCATTAAGTTAAAATCGTTTCCTTTTGTATAGGACGTAATATCACTGTGCGAATCAAATTTAAAAACATCATTTGGTGTGTAGCTTTCTTCTTTTCCATTGATATGTATGTTCAAATCATTATCTAACATTACTAAAAATCGTTGATAATTGTTGAATTTTGTAAACGCAGATGGAACTTTGGTAATGGTTGCAACACTTATCCGAAACAAAAAATCGCGGTTTGCGTACAATGCATTTTCCGGATAAATATAATATTCAAACGTTTCACCTCCGTCCCAAATTGTCGGAATCAGCATATCTTTTGAAATTTTAGTAATCTTCATTTTTCTAAAGCATTAAATAATTTCCATTTTTTTCATGATGAACGTAGCATTTTTATTCTGGCAGATTCCGCTTTTCAGTTTATAATCAAAATGGAGTTCGTTATTGATAATTTCAACCTCAAAACACTTATTTTCCATCATTTCTAAATGATTATCTGTGGTTTTACAAACTTCTAAATCATGCGTAGCAATCATTCCGGTAACATTCAAATTGTGCAGTTTTTCAATAACACCAATGGTTCCCGTTTTTTTATCGTCGGAGTTTGTTCCTTTTAAAATTTCATCTAACAACACAAAAATTGGTTGTTTTTCAGCTTCGGTAACAATTTGCTTTAAGCGTTTAACTTCGGCAAAAAAGAACGATTCACTGTCTGAAAGCGAATCCGTTAATCGCATAGAAACCCACAACGGCAACGGATAAATGATAGCTTGTTTGGCATCGATTGGGGCACCAGCGTAACTCAACACCAAATTAATACCAACAGTTCGCAGAAAAGTACTTTTGCCACTCATATTACTTCCCGTTAAAATCACAAATCGTTTTTGGCTGAAATCAATCGTATTTCGAACTCTTTTATCTTTTGAAATCAGCGGATGTCCTAAATCTTCCATCATAATTTGGTTCGATGTAATGGTTGGATAATGATATTCCGGATTGTTGTAAGCAAAATTCGCCAGACTGTTCAATGCTTCAACTTCGCCAATAATTTCCATGAACAGCCATAAATCTTGTTGATGGTTGTCTTTCCATTTCAACAACTTTTTATAAACCCAAAAATGATATTGAAAAGTTCCGTTTAACGCAATAAACACGAATAGATTGGCAATGGTATTCAGTTTCTCAAAACAATTTGCCAGATTTGTAACTATTTGATAAGCCGTTTTTTGATTTGATTGCAGTTTAGATTGAAGATCATTCAAATAAACCGATTGAAATTTTTCGGTTTCAAACGCGTGAAGCATTTTTGAATATTGTTGTAAACTGTTGGCTATACGATCACTTTTACCGATTTCTTTTAAAATATGCTGACTGAAATATCCTATTAACATTAAATTTAGTGTGAAGAAAAACACTGTTAATTTTGAAAAAACTAAATGCCAGTCAAACACCGATCCAGCGATTGACACCAACAAAAGTATGGGAATTAAAACAGCGAAAAACTGCATAAAAGCTTTGGGCTTCTCAGATATAGCTTCTGTCCAGTTTTTTATTGTCAGATCTTCTTTCTCTGTAGTGCCTGCTAATAATGATAAGGTTTGAAAATGCTGACGAAAGCTCAATTTTTCCGAAAGTTCTTTCACAGCTTCCTGTTTTTTTAGAACCGATGCTTCTGTAGGAATTTCCTGTAAACTTTTTGCCAATGCATCTTTTCCTAAAAAAGTTCCGGTACGATTTGTAAACTGAAAGATAGAATTAGATCCAAACAAATCTAAATCATATGAAAAAGCGTGTTGCGGATTTTGATATTCTACGCCATTATTAAACTGATAATTGCCTTCTAAAAAAGAAATTTCATCGGTATTTATCTGCTTCAAGGTTTTATGATATGCAATTTTTGACTGTACTTTTAAATAAATATTTACAACAATTATAAAGACAACAATTAGCGCCAAAGAAATAAATCCGTACAAATGGTTCTTTTCATACATCATTAAATACAAAAAATAAAAAGCAGCTAACAGCAGAATAATTCTACTATAACTTAATATGTTATTTTTCTTGGATAATTTTTTAAGGATATCTGTCTGTTCTTGGCTTATAGTAGCGTACATATTTTGGTTTTAAAATCGATTAAAAATACGCACAAAAAAACCATCTCGCAAATGAGATGGTTTCTATATATATATTTTCTTATTAAAAAGGTTTTTGTGCAAATTGTACAGTAATTATTTCACTATCAACAAAACCTGCACGTCTTGCTTGTACTTTTACATTTGCAATGGTTGTATGTGTATAAGTATTACCATTAATCTTAACACCATCAACATAATATATTACATCAGCAATTGTATTGGAACCACTGGTTGTAGTGAACTTAACTGGTCCTTTGCCTAATTCCTTAAAGTACATCTTTTTATCTTCTATGTAAGGGGCGTCAGTTGCTATTTTTAACTGTTGGTTAACATTAGGATTTGGGTTAGGTGTTGGTATTTCCATAACTGCATCGTCTTCTGAACATGAAGTAAAACCAATTGTTGAAAAGGAAGCTATTGCGATAAAGAACAAGATCTTTTTCATTGTATTATATATTAGTGGGTTAATTATTAAAATAAAGTTATAAAAATACAAAAATTATTCATTCATCAAAATTTTTATTCTACTTGCTGCAATATAAGATGCAATAATACTTAAAATTAAGATTGTTATGGTAACTATTGCTCCGTTTTTCCAACTGAAAACAATAGGATAAGGAAAATCATCGGCTATTTTTACAAAACCAAAATGTTGTTGTAATAAAGTAATAGTTATTCCCAAGATCAATCCAATAACAACGCCGCCAACAGAAAGAATCAAACCTTGATAAAGAAAAATGCGTTTTAGTTTTGTTTGGGCAAAACCAATGTGGTGTAATGTTTTAATGTGTGCTTTCTTTTCTAAAATAATCATTATTAAGGCACCAGTTAAGCAAAACAGTGTAACTATAATAATTAAAGTAAAAATAAGGTAAATTGCCAAACTTTCGGTTTTTAGCATTTTATACAGACCTTCATTTAGCTGTGATCTATTTTTGATTGTTTCATTCGGAAAAATATCTTTCAATAAAGAAGTTAATTCTCTTTCCGAAGTTCCGTTTATAAGTTTAAATTCAATTTTAGAGAATTCATTCGCTTTAAAACCTAACAGATCTTTACCAACATTAATATCGGCATAAATATATTTGTTATCTGTGTCAATATTGTTTAAACTGTAAATTCCCGAGGGGTACAAGGGCAATTTAATGTAAGCGTCTTCGGGCATTGTAATCATACCTTTGCCGGGTTTCATTGCTAAAACCTCTAAAAGTTTGTCGTTAGAATACATTCCAGCAGAAAGTTCGTTTGCTAAAACGCTGCCCATAACGACGTCGTTGGTGTTAGGTTGAATCCATTTTCCGTGTAGAATATTTTCTGTAATGGCAACTGTTTTAGGGTAATTACTATCCACAGCCTTTAAAATTGCAACAATCTGTTTGTCGCCATAAGTAAAAATAACGCGGTCTTCAATAATTTTTGAATGATTGGTAATTTTACTTAATGATTTTAATTTTTCTTGTTGATCTTCAGTTACTGTAATGCTTTTTCCTTTTGATGGAAGAACAACCAAATCAGGATCTATTACATTTGTGAATGAAACCAACGAGTTTTCCAAGCCGCTAAAAACCGATAATACCACAAATAAAGCCATACTGCTTACAATGATTCCGATAGCCGAAATTCGCGTAATAATATTTATGGCTTTCGTTTTACTTTTACTGAAAGCGTATCGTTTGGCTATGTAAAAAACGGTATTCAAACTTATTTTTTCTTTCTGCGAGCAAGTAACTCACGGTTTTCAATCGGGTTTTCGTCACCTTTTAAAGCACTATCAATTTTTTCGATATAATCTAAACTGTCGTCAACATAAAAAATTAAGTTTGGTACTTTTCGTAACTGATTTTTAACACGCTGCGCCAAATCATGCTTAATTAACGGAGCGTTAGATTTGATGGCTTTTAATAATTCGGCACCTTTTTCGGTAGGAAAAATACTTAAATATACTTTTGCGATAGATAAATCAGTAGTAATATTCACTTTTGAAACCGTTATGATTAAGTTTGAAAGTCCGTTTTTACGAACTTCGCCTTGTAATATATCAACCAGGTCGGCTTGCAATAAAGCCCCCATTTTTTTTTGTCTATTTGTTTCCATTCTGCAAAAATACGAAATTCATACAGATATATATTTATCTTTACAGAAACAAAATTTTTAGTTTATGATGCGCAAAATTGAACATATTGGTATTGCCGTAAAAAGTTTAGAAGAATCGAATGTTTTATTTGAAAAATTAATGGGACAGCCGGCTTATAAAGAAGAAGAAGTTGTAAGCGAAGGTGTAAAAACATCTTTTTTTATGAACGGACCCAACAAAATTGAACTTTTGGAAGCAACAAATCCTGATTCGCCAATTGCAAAATTTTTAGAGAAAAAAGGAGAAGGGATTCATCACATAGCTTTTGATGTGGAAGATATTTTGGTTGAAATTGAACGACTAAAAAGCGAAGGTTTTACCGTTTTAAACGAAACACCAAAGAAAGGAGCTGATAATAAATTAGTTGCATTTTTGCATCCTAAAACCACAAACGGAGTTTTAATAGAACTGTGTCAAGAAATAAAATAAAATTAAAAATTATTTAATGAACGCTTGCAAATGCTAAAAAAACATAGTAATATTGCACTCGTTAATAACCATTGACGCCGGTCCTATAGCTCAGTTGGTTAGAGCACCTGACTCATAATCAGGTGGTCCCTGGTTCGAGCCCAGGTGGGACCACTAAGATACCTTTACAATTTGTAGAGGTATTTTTTTTTGTTTTATATCATCCATAGAAATTGATGCTCTACCCCGTATTCATTTTATATACTCTTTATAGATGTATTTTGATTATTATTTGAGCTGTATTTGTCGTTCTAAGTCCCTATTTATCTGTATTTGATTGCTTTAAATGATACAGGTGGGACCACTTTTAGAAGATTCACAGAAATGTGGAGCTTTTTTATTAGGTTAAAGGTATTTTCTTAAGAGGTTACAGATTAAAAACAAAAAACCAGTAGCTTAAAACTACTGGTTTTCCTTTTATACTATTTTCTGAAAATACTATTTAAAATCTGCGTCTGTTACGCCTTCATTTACTTTAACTTCAGAAACTTTGAATTCTACCGACATTCCCGGTGCTAATGGCAATGAACTTGTATGAGCTACTTTAATTCCTTTTACTTCTTTGTAATCTGAATAAGTAGATGTCATCTCAATAGTTTGTCCTTGAGCTTCCATTGATTCAGAAGCAGCAATTTTTAATCCAGAAGCTACGCTGTAATAAACCGTTTCTTTATCTTTCTTTAAAACATACGCTTCTTCACCGTTAAAAGTTTCAATTCCTGTTAATTGGAATGAAGCTGCATTTTTTAAATCCTCTAATTCATCGAACATTTTAGCAGAAGCTTGAGCATCTTTTAAAGCATCGCCTTTTAAATCTTCTCTTTGACCTTGCATTGAAGCATAACCCATAGTTGGTGTAACTACCTGCTTCATTAAATCCATACCCATACCATTTATAACCATCATAGATTGTCCTTTGTTGGTTTGTTTTTGAGTCATGGTTAATTCCATTCCTTGCATAGATCCTTTAGAAACAACGCTTAACGATTTAACTTCTTTCAGTTTTTTCTCACCACCAATTGCTTTCACATGGTTTTCGATTACTGTTGCAGAAGTTACGCCAGCAGGAGCCGCTTTTTTGAAAACTGGTTTTTCTACCGGATTTGCAAAACGGTCATAATAATTAACAGGGTATCCTAAACGATCTAAAGTACCAGCAACATCTGAACCTTTACCAACAATTACAATACGCTGGTTGTCTTTCTTAAAGAATTTGTTTGCTACACGCTGAACATCTGCAACAGTTACTGCCTGAATGTTTTTAATGTAGTTTTCATAGAAATCTGCAGGTAAGCTTTGTGTTTTTGTTCTTAATGCAAAACTTGCAATTGTACCTGGTTTTTGAATTTCCATTACAAAGTTTCCAATGTATTTTGCTTTTGCAAGATCTAATTCTGCTTGCGTTACAGGTTGTGTTCTGATTTTTTGTAATTCGTTTACAAATTCAACCACAGCAGAATCGGTAACAACGTTACGAACTGATGCAGATGATGTAAATTTAGACGTGTATTTACCTGATCCTAATGAAGAATAAGCTCCGTAAGTCCATCCGTGTGCTTCACGTAAGTTTAAAAACAAACGACCTTCACCACCACCACCTAAGATTTGGTTTGCAATTAATCCTGCAAAATAATCTTTATCGGTTAATTTTAGGTTTACAGTATTAACTAAAGCAATTTCTGACTGAACTGCGTTTGGCATGTCAACAAAATCAATTTGTGTTTTAGCAACATCGTTTGGTTCTGCATATTTAGCAACCGGTGCAGATGCTTTTTTCCAGTCTTTGAATAATTTCTCAACTTGTTTTTTAACATCTTTAAACTTCACGTCACCAACAACTACTAAATAAGCACTTTCTGGTACAAAATACGATGTGTAGTTTTGTTTAACATCTGCCAATGTTACGTTGTTTAATGTTTGCTCTGTTACAAATTCTCCGTTTGGATGGTTTGTACCGAACAACAATGCGTTTGTTACACGACCTGCTACAGAAGCAACCGATTTTTCATCAGCTTTTAATCCTTCAATAGCTTGTTGTTTTGATTTATCGAATTCTTCTTGAGAGAATAAAGGGCTTAATGATCCTTCTGCCATTAATTCTAACAAACGAGAACTGTATTTAGACAATCCGCTTGCAGATGCTCCCGTATTCCAAAAATTAACACTTGCACCTAAGAAATCAATTTCGTCATTGAATTTTTCTTTAGATGTTTTTGCTGTTCCATTACCAACAACTGCACTTGTTAAGCTTGATACTCCTGCCTTTGCGCCTTCTGCATAAGGTGGTGTATCAATAGTTAACATATAACTTACGCGTGGTAATTTATGATCTTCTACAACCATTACCTTTAAACCGTTTTTAAGTGTAAACTCTTGCGGTTTTTGCACGTTAACAGTTGGCATTGGACCCGGTTGCGGTTGTGGACGTTTTATTTGAGCTTCGGCACTAATAGTTAGTAACAAAGCTGATGCGAATAATAATATTTTTTTCATTTTGTTTACTTTCTTATTTAGCTGAATCTTCTTTTGCCGGTACGTAATCTAATAATAAACGAGAATTGCTTTGTAAATACTTTTTAGCAATATCGCGAATTTCTTCTCTTGTAATTGAACGATAAATTTCGATTTCTTCGTTAATTAAATTAATATCGCCATATAATAAGTAGTTTGTAGCCAAGTTCTCTGCCAATCCTTCTAAATCAGAATTTTGGCTTACGTAACGGTTTTCAAAATCGTTTTGTAACTTTTGATAATCTCTTTCAGAAATTAACTCGGTTTGCAATTTTGTAATTTCAGCATCAATTTCTTTTTGTAATGCCTCACGCGTTGTATCACCCATTGGTAAACCTCCAATTAAGTACATTCCGTAATCTTCTTGTGAGTAGTTGAAAGCAAACAACTGTAAAGCCATTTTTTTCTCGTCAACAATTTTCTTTTGCATTGGCGATGATTTTCCGCCAGAAAGGTAAGATGAAATCATATCCAAAACTCTAGCATCACGCGTTTTCATAGATGGTGTTCTATAAGCAGTGATGTACATTGGAATTTGAATGTTAGCATCTTCTGCCGTTGCATGAAGTGTTTTTGTGATTGGATCTTCTTGAATGTTTACACGAGGAACATCAGCTCCTTTTTTAATCACTCCGAAATATTTCTGAACCAATTCTTTTGTTTTTGCAAACTCAATATCACCAGCAATTACTAAAACAGCGTTGTTTGGTACATAGAATTTTTTGTTGAATGCTTGGAACTCTTCTAAAGTAGCAGCATCTAAATGATCCATAGAACCAATTGGAGCCCAACGGTAAGGGTGTTTTTTGAAAAGATTTTTCTTAACTTCTGTGATCCAGTTTCCGTACGGGCTGTTATCTACACGTAAGCGTTTTTCTTCTTTTACAACTTCGTTTTGCGTATCAACACCAATTTGGTTGATAACTGGTTGTAATAAACGGTCAGATTCCATCCAAATAGCCAATTCTAAATTGTTCGATGGAAATACTTCATAATAATACGTACGGTCGTCTGAAGTGTTTGCGTTATTGTGCCCTCCGTTAGAAGTTACCAATTTAAACCACTCACCTCTTTCAATATTTTCTGTACCTTCAAATAAAAGGTGTTCAAAAAAGTGCGCAAATCCAGTACGCTCTGGGTTTTCATCTTTTGCACCTACGTGGTACATTACAGAAGTAACTACAACTGGCGCCGATTTGTCTTGATGTAAAACTACATGCAAACCATTGTCAAGTGTATACTCTTCAAACTCAACTTTTTGTGCAACTGCAACACTACTAAGTAAAAGTGCAGACGCTAAAGCCGTTAGAGATTTTCTCATAACTTCGATTTAAATTAATTTGATTTTTTAATTAGTGCGCAATTTCGTGATTTTGTTACATTTATATTCTTATTTTTTTTAATTATTTTATTTGAGTGAATTAATTTTTTAAAAACGAAGTACTTACATTTGATTTTTAGATATTTTTTGTATATTTGCAGTCTTAAAAATTAATCTTAATTTAATTGTTATGTACGCAATCGTAGAGATAGCAGGGCAACAATTCAAAGTTAGCAAAGACCAAAAAGTTTATGTAAACCGCTTGGCAACTGAAGAAGGAACAAATGTTACTTTTGACAAAGTTCTTTTAGTTGACAATGCAGGAACAGTAACTTTAGGCGCCCCAGCTATAACAGGAGCTTCAGTAGGAGCGAAAGTTTTAAAGCACCTTCAAGGTGACAAAGTTATCGTTTTCAAAAAGAAAAGAAGAAAAGGATACAAAAAGAAAAACGGTCACAGACAAGCATTGACTCAAATCGTAATCGAGGGAATCACTATTTAATCTGTAACTAGAAAGTATTAACAATTTTAAAAACCAAACATCATGGCTCACAAGAAAGGTGTCGGTAGTTCTAAGAATGGTAGAGAATCTGAATCGAAACGTTTAGGCGTTAAGATTTATGGTGGACAAGCAGCTATTGCTGGTAACATCATTGTAAGACAAAGAGGTTCAAAACATAACCCAGGTGAAAACGTTTACATGGGGAAAGATCATACTTTACATGCTAAAGTTGACGGAGTTGTACAATTCGTGAAAAAGAGAGATAACAAATCTTTCGTTTCTATTGTACCATTTGAAGCTTAATCTTCTTAGACTGAAAAAATTAAAAGCATCTCAATGAGATGCTTTTTTTATTTTATAAATTTTGTAATTTATCGCCCCACAATAGAATGATACAATTCTAACGCTTTACCGTCTGTTAACAACGAAATAAATCGGCATACATTCAACAATCGTAAATACAAACTTTCGTTTTCGGTTTGATATTGTTCCGGCAAAAGTTTTAAAATCAGTTCGTCGTAATGTGTAGCTGTACCGTTGAATTTATTGTTTGTTGCAGCAATAAATTTTTCTAACAACGTGTGCAGCACTTTATAACCAACCACTTCTTTTTCTATCACTTCTTTACTTTCGTAAACGTTAGAAATACTAATGGTAATAATATCTTTCATTTGCGCCACATACGCACATTTGTCTGTTAATGCAAATGGGAAATTTCCTTTTAAAATTTCTTCTTCGTTTTCCATAAACACACGTACCACATCGTTAATTAAACTGCCAATTGCCAAGGCACGCAAATAACTTACACGTTCTGCTTTTGTTTGCAGTTGTGCATATTTTACAGAATTGATATTATTTTTTACAATCTTTATTAAAAATTCTAATGCGTGTTCTTCAGGAATCCATCCTAAATTAATTCCGTCTTCAAAATCAATAATCGTGTAACAAATATCATCGGCAGCTTCTACCAAATATGTTAGCGGATGGCGCAAATAACGCAACGTATCTCCTTCCCTTTTCAGCAAACCAAGCGTATCGGCAACATCTAAAAAACTTGATTTATCTGCCTGAAAAAATCCATATTTTTTATCGGAAATTTCGTTGGTTGGTTTTTTAGGCAAACTCTCTTTTGGATATTTCATAAAAGCCCCCAACGTTGCATACGAAATACGCAAACCACCTTCGGCACCCGGTCGTGAATCAGTCAAAATATGATATCCGTTGGCATTTCCTTCAAAATCAATTAAATCTTGCCATTGTGCCGGTTCTAAATCTAATCTAAAATGCTCGCCTGCTCCGTGTTTAAAAAAATCGCCGATCGCTTTTTCACCTGAATGTCCAAACGGCGGATTTCCAATATCGTGACACAAACAAGCTGCAGCAACTATGGATCCAAAATCATTAATGGTGTAACCTAAATCAGTTAATTCGGTATATTTTTCAATAATTTGCGCACCTGTCAACCGACCTATAGATCGACCAACAACCGAAACTTCCAGACTATGCGTTAAACGAGTGTGAACAAAATCGGTTTTTGATAGTGGAATTACCTGTGTTTTATCTTGCAAACTACGAAAGGCGTTCGAGAAAATAATTCGGTCGTAATCTACTTCAAAACCAATTCGTGACGGGTTCTCATCTTTACGCTCGCGAACTTTTGTATCGCCAAATTTTTTTAAAGAAAGTAACTGTTTCCAGTCCATTATGGTATTTGTCATTTTTAAGACAATTGTTCGTTTATAATATTTTGTTTCACTTGTTTATAAAAATCGTCTTTCGCTTGTGCATACGATGCCTGATATAAACGTTTTTTAGGATGATATTTCTCTGGAATCGGGATTTTAAGGGTATGGTAGAGATCATCTAATAATTCATTCGATGGTTTTTCATACGAAACCTGCCATTCAAATCTACGTTTCAAAGCTTCATCTATCATGTGAACCTGATTTGTTGCTGCAATTAAAATCGATTTCTGCGGAAAATAATCCATCAACTGAATAATGGCATTTACCACACGTTTCATTTCAGAATTATCTTTATTATCGTAATCACGAATCTGTCCTAACGAATCAAATTCATCTAACAACAAAACCATGCTTTCGTACTGCGATTCTTTAAATAATAGATCTAAATTTTTAGCTGTTTCGCCCAATTTTGATGAAATGATGGTTGCCAAATTTACAATCATCAGTTTTTTATTCAAATGATTGGCAATTACTTTCGCCGTCATTGTTTTTCCTGTACCGCTATCGCCATACAACAACAATTTGTTCGAAATTGGTATTTTATACTGATCGAACAAATGCTTAAACTCCTGCTCGTGCAAAAATGCCATTAAATGACTTTTAATTTCGGGCGAAGCAATGAAATCTTCAAACGAAACGTTGCTTCTGTCGATATAATAAAAACTACTCATTTTATATAGATTGTGTTTTCTTTAATCCTTTGTAAGCCATAAAAAACGCGCAAACCATTAAGATTGACGCCAAAACAAAAGGCGCACCCGGAAATTTAAACGGAGCCGAATCGTGTGTAAAGAAATAAAAAATACTTGTCATTACCAATGGTCCAAAAGTCGCTGTGGCACTGTTTAAACTTGCTAATGTTCCCTGAATCTGTCCTTGTTCGTTTGCAGGAACATGATTGGTTATTTCAGACTGAATTGCCGGACCTGCCAAACCACCCAAACAGTAAGGAATCAAGAACACAAAAACCATCCATTCTTGTGAGGCAAAAGCAATCAACAACAAACCGATGGAGTTTATGGAATATCCTATCAAAATACTTTTTCCGTTACCGATTCGCGGATTCACAAATCGAACCAAAACACCATGCACAAGCGCCACCAAAAGACCGACAACGCCTAGAGAAATCCCAACCATACGCTCGTCCCAATTGTATCGGTACATGGTATAAAAACTCCAGTTTCCGTTCACAGCATGCGATGCAAAATACATAAAGAACATTGCGGAAACCAATCCTATAATATTCGGGAATTTCTTTAATCGAGCCAAAGCACCTATCGGATTTGCAGCTTTCCATTCAAAAACCCTACGCTTTTCAGGAGTTAATGATTCGGGCAGAACAAAATATCCGTACACAAAATTCACAAAACACAAAGCAGCCGCAGCGTAAAAAGGAACTCGAGAACCGAACTGCCCCAACAAACCGCCGATTACAGGACCAATAATAAATCCGATACCAAAAGCAGCACCGACCAAACCAAAATTCTTGGCTTTATTTTCGGGTGTACTAACATCTGATATATAAGCCATTGCCGTAGAAATACTGGCTCCGGTTATACCTGCAATGATTCTACCCACGAATAACCAAGGTACATTTGGTGCTAATGCCAGTACCAAATAATCGACAGCAAATGCTAGCAAAGAAATCAATAAAACAGGTCTTCTGCCGTATTTATCAGACAAACTGCCCATTAACGGCGCGCACAAAAACTGCGTAAATGCATAGGCAAATGCCAGCCAACCACCTAATTGTGCAGCTTCGCTAATATCGGAATGATTTAATTCTTTCAATAGTTTGGGAATTACAGGAATAATAATCCCTATTCCTATAATATCGATTAACATTGTAATGAATATAAAACCAATTGCAGCTGATTTCTTGGAACTCATGTTTTTTAAAATTAGAAAACAAAGCTACGAAAACACAAGCACTTTTTATAAATTAGTATTTTAAAGTATCTATATTTATTATGAGAATTTTTACTTTTTTATTTTTGATTTTTTGTTTGATTTCCTGTAAAGACAAACAATTACAAACTGTCGAGTTTGATGAAATAATTCATTACAAACTAGATACTTTTGCAATTAATAAGATTGACATTAGCAACATTTTATCTGGCGAAGCAATTCAAAATATTTCTGATACCTTAATTATTGATCGATTTACAGAATTTGGATTTGTAAGATCCGAAGTTGACAAATCTAATCACATAAAACTAAATCGAGCATTAACATCCAACCAAAATACAATTGACAACACTAAATGTTTGCCTATATATCGAGATTTTCTAATTCTAAAAAAGAAGAATAAAACCGTAGGTATCTTTAAAATTTGTTTTGAATGTTCGCAATTAAGCTATCTTGATGCTTCTACTAACGAAAAAAGATTAATGACTGATAAAAACAGTTTAATTGTCGAGAAAATGCTTCAATAAAAAAAGTCTTCCCATTTGGAAAGACTTTTAACAATATAAAAAACAATAAAATATTATAATTCCAATGCTTTTTTAGGATCGTTGTTCATTAACAACTCCATTGGGTTTTCTAAAGCTTCTTTAACAGCTACCAAGAAACCAACAGACTCACGACCATCGATAATTCTGTGATCATAAGATAATGCAATGTACATCATTGGCGCAATAACCACTTGTCCATTTACTGCAACTGGACGTTCGATGATATTGTGCATTCCTAAAATACCTGATTGCGGCGGGTTGATAATTGGCGTTGACAACATAGAACCAAATACACCACCATTGGTAATTGTAAATGTTCCGCCTGTCATTTCGTCAACCGTAATTTGTCCGTCACGTGCTCTTGTTGCCAAACGTTTAATTTCTGCTTCAACACCACGGAAAGATAATAATTCTGCGTTGCGAACAACCGGAACCATTAATCCTTTTGGTCCTGAAACCGCGATAGAAATATCGGCGAAATCAAATTTAATCTGCTCTTGACCATCGATCATTGAGTTTACATCAGGGAACAACTGTAATGCACGCGTTACCGCTTTTGTAAAGAACGACATAAAACCTAACGATGCATTATGTTTAGCTTTAAAGGCATCTTTAAATTCGGTACGTAATTTATTTACTTCAGTTAAGTTAACTTCATTAAAAGTAGTTAACATTGCTGTTGTATTTTTAGCTTCAACCAAACGCTCTGCTACTTTTCTGCGTAACATAGACATTTTTTTGCGCTCTGTTCCACGAGGTCCGCCGGTTGGTGTTCCCATTGAAGGTGTTGCGTTTAAAGCATCTTCTTTAGTTACACGACCATCTTTACCTGTACCTTGAACAGATGCAGCATCGATGCTTTTCTCATCTAATATTTTCTTAGCAGCCGGCGATGCAGATCCTGTTGCATACGTAGCAGCTGGTGCAGATGCAGGAGCCGGTTCAGCTTTTACTTCTTCTTTTTTCTCTTCAGCTTTTGGAGCTTCGGCAGCCGGTGCACTTCCCGATGGTTTTGCAGCACCTGTATCGATTAAACAAACTACCTGACCAACAGCCACAGCATCTCCTTCTTCCGCTTTTAAAGTAATAATACCACTAGCTTCAGCAGGTAATTCTAAAGTTGCTTTGTCAGAATCAACCTCAGCAATTGCTTGGTCTTTCTCTACATAGTCTCCGTCTTTTACTAACCAAGTAGCAATTTCCACTTCTGTGATTGACTCTCCTGGCGAAGGAACTTTCATTTCTAAGATACTCATGAGTATATTAATTTAATATTGTGTTATTTGAAAAACTTTCTAAAATTATAAATTTTTATCGAATACTTTAGCAATTGCTTTTGCATATCTTGCTTTAGA
>Ga0308157_10000917_pt1 | contig 74258 bp, 67 predicted proteins | sample PhyBR1_FD_201035 | JGI IMG/M metagenome (GOLD analysis project Ga0308157, IMG submission 201035) | Phyllosphere microbial communities from UC Gill Tract Community Farm, Albany, California, United States - DLSLB.R1 | ecosystem: Host-associated > Plants > Phyllosphere > Unclassified | place: USA...
TTAGGGCAAAGGGGCGTAGTTTGCCACAAACAGCGGTCATCAGTCTCAGCGAACGGCGGCCAGGTCGAAGTGCGGGTTATAAATCAGGCACAGCAAATTGCCGAACGGATCAGCCAGTTCCACCGTCTTGATGCCTTCGCCGACTTCTTCGATGGCGCCGTGCACCGTGGCGCCAAGCGCTACCAGGCGGTCGGTTTCGGCCTCGATATCATCGACGCCCCAGTACACCATGCTGCCGGCGTGGGCTGCGGTAAACTTCTCGGCTGGAATCAAACCCAGTTCGAAACCGCCAATTTCAAAACCCACGTAAAACGGCTGGTCGAAATACGCTGCCGTGTCGAACGCCTTGGCATACCAGTCGCGGGCGGCAGCCAGGTCGGCCACCGGGTATACCACCGTGCGCAGTCCCTTGATCATGTTGGTCTCCTCAGATGTCAAAAACACCATCTTGGCATAAAACCGGGACCGCTGATTGGAAAAATGGAAGGTCGTTTCAGTGACTGTTGAGTGCAGCCAGCGTCTGGGCGTAACGGTTTTCCTTTTCCGCATTGCGCAGGAACAGCACGCGTTGCACCAGCACTTCGGGCGGCGTAGGGCTGGCCGTCAGCAGGGACATCACCTCGTCGATATAGTCGGCCAGCGGCAGATAGCCTTCGCGGGTGGCCTGGCCCGGGGTCAGGTCGGTCTGCACGGCTGGCGGCGCCAGTTCGATCACTTCCACCGAATCTTTCAGGATTTCGCGCAGCGCCACCGTGTACGAGTGCAGCGCGGCCTTGGTGGCGTTGTAGGTGGGCGTGGCCAGCAGCGGCACGAACGCCAAACCGGACGTAGTGTTGATGATGGCGGCGTCGGCCTGCTGGCGCAGGTGGTCGGTCAGCGCGTTGATCAGGCGGATCGGACCCAGCAGGTTGGTGGTAATCGTCGCTTCGGCATCGGCCAGGTCGCGCCGGGCGCTGGCGTCTTCAAAGCGCATGATGCCGGCGTTGTTGATCAGCACATTGAGCGCGGGATGGTCAGCCACGACCTGGCGCGCGAACGCATCCACCGATGCCGCATCGTCGGCGTCGAACTGCACCGGCACGATGTTGGCGCGGCCTTCGGCCGCTTGTTGCAGCACGTCGAGACGGCGGCCGGCAATGATGACGGTATTGCCCAGGTCGTGCAGGCGATGGGCCAGCGCCGCGCCGATGCCGCTGCCGCCGCCGGTGATCAAGATGGTGTTTGCAGTCGATTTCATGGTGAGTCCTCCTGTTAATGTGAGACCAGTGTACAAAGGACGGGCGCGATGATAAAGTAGGCACCCGAAAGATTTATACACACCCAAAAGAGAGTGTCGACATGTTGAGAGCCGAACCCGATGCCGTGATTGAACAACGCCGCCACGAACCGGTGCCCGGCCAGGTCGATCCCGCCATCGAAGCGCTGGTGCAGGACATCATCGGCCAGGTGGCCGACCGCTGGACCATGCTGATCCTCGAAGCGCTCGAGGCGGGCGGCACCTTGCGCTACACGCAGTTGCGCAAGGCCGTGCCCGGCATCAGCCAGAAAATGCTGACCCAGACCGTGCGCGAAATGGAGCGGGACGGCCTGGTGCGCCGCACTGTGCACCCGGTGATTCCACCGCACGTCGACTATACGCTTACGCCGCTGGGCCATAGCCTGGGCGCGGCGTTTTGCGGCGTGTGGGTGTGGGCCGAGACCCACCACGGCGAAATCATGCGGGCGCGGGCAGCGTTTGCGCAGCGCGCTTAGCTGTCGATAAACCGCTCGGGCGTGCGCCGGGCGAACGCCTGGAAGTCGTGAATCAGGTGCGCCTGGTCGAAATAGCCGCAGTCGAGCGCCAGTTGCGCCCAGTCCGGCGCCTGGGTAGTTTTCAACGCGCGCGTTGCACGCTGGAAGCGGCATATCCGCGCATACAGCTTGGGCGACAAGCCCACCCGGTCGCGGAACTGGGCCGCCAGGTACTGGCGCGACACGCCCACCGCGCCAGCCAGCGCTTCGATGCGCAGGTTGCCGTCGCTGGCATCGAGCAGGTGCAAGGCCCTCCCAATCATGCGCGCGCCCTGGTTGCCCGAATCAAGATCCGCCGCTTGCAGCCGCAGCAACAATGCCTGTTCGATCACGCCGAGGCGCTGGCGGTCATCGAGTGGATTTTCCCAGAGCGCATCGTCGAGGCGGGTAACTGCCCCAGGATGCCACAGCAGATCGAGGTCGGCGCGGCCATCGGTGAGCGTGTGCAGCGGCGCACCGAGGAACAGGCCCGCCGCACCAGGCTTGAACCGCACCGCGACCGTGCGCACCGGCGCGCCACTGATCACCTCGATCGATGTACTCATCATGCCCACCGCAAACGCCGGGCGGCCATCGTCCTGCCACAGGATATCGACGCAATTATCCGGCAACACCCGGTGCACATGCACGCGCCCGGCCGCCACCGCCGGTACGCAAGCGACCCACAGGCAGTCGACATGGGCGGCCAGGGCGGGGTGGGGGGGGTATTCGCGGTAGTACATTCGCACAGTATGCCAGCGTCTCTCACTTCGGGGTCAGTGCCGACAATCGGACACAAGTTCATCCGCTAAAAGCTCAGTTCGTGTCCAAATGTCGGCACTGACCCCGAAGTGGGGCGTTTCAAACGGTATAATGTCCGGTTCATAGTCAACTCTGGCCGCACACCATCATGCAAGATAAATATAGTCACGCCGACGTAGAAACCGCTGCACAGTCCCACTGGAAAGCCATCGACGCCTACAAGGCTGTCGAACATGACCCGCGTTTCCCTAAGGGAAAGTATTACGCGTGTTCGATGCTGCCTTACCCATCGGGCAAGCTGCACATGGGTCACGTGCGCAACTATACGATCAATGACGTGATGTACCGCTACCTGCGCATGAACGGCTACAACGTGCTGATGCCGATGGGCTGGGATGCGTTTGGCATGCCGGCGGAAAACGCGGCCATGGCCAACAACGTGCCGCCGGCGCAATGGACCTACTCGAACATCGCCCACATGCGCTCGCAGATGGAGCTGATGGGCCTGGCCATCGACTGGTCGCGCGAAATGACCGCGTGCAAGCCCGAGTACTACAAGTGGAACCAGTGGATGTTCCTCAAGATGCTGGAAAAAGGCATCATCTATAAAAAGACCGGTACCGTGAACTGGGACCCGATCGACCAGACCGTGCTGGCCAACGAACAGGTGATCGACGGCAAAGGCTGGCGCTCGGGCGCAGCAATTGAAAAGCGCGAAATCCCGATGTACTACGCGCGCATTACCGATTACGCCGACGAGCTGCTCGGCTATGTCGACGACAAGCTGCCGGGCTGGCCCGAGCGCGTGCGCATCATGCAGGCCAACTGGATCGGCAAATCGACCGGCGTGCGCTTCGCCTTCCCGCACCAGATCACCGACGCCGACGGCGCCCTGATCGGCGACGGCAAGCTGTACGTGTTCACCACCCGTCCCGATACCGTGATGGGCGTGACCTTCTGCGCCGTCGCGGCCGAGCACCCGCTGGCCGTGCACGCCGCGCAAACCAACCCGGAACTGGCTGCCTTCAACGCCGAATGCAAGCTCGGCTCCGTGATCGAAGCCGACATGGCCACGATGGAAAAGAAGGGCATGCCTACCGGCCTGTTCGTCACCCATCCGCTGACCGGCGAGCAAGTCGAAGTGTGGGTTGGTAACTACGTCTTGATGACCTACGGCGACGGCGCCGTGATGGGCGTGCCGGCGCACGACGAGCGCGACTTCGCGTTCGCTAAAAAATACAACCTCGCCATCAAGCAGGTGATCCGCGCCGAAGGCCAGGAATTCTCGGACGCTGCCTGGCAGGAATGGTACGGCGACAAGACGATTTCCATCGTCACCAACTCGGGCAAGTACGATGGCCTGAACTACGCCGACGCCGTGGAAGCCGTGGCTGGCGACATGGCCGCCAAAGGCCTGGGCGAGAAGAAAATCACGTTCCGCCTGCGCGACTGGGGCATTTCGCGCCAGCGCTACTGGGGCACGCCGATCCCGATGATCAACTGCCCGGACTGCGGTTCCGTACCGGTGCCGGAACAAGACTTGCCGGTGGTGCTGCCGGAAGACTGCGTACCGGACGGCAGCGGCAACCCGCTCAACAAGTACGAAGCATTTTTGAAATGCGACTGCCCGCAGTGCGGCAAACCGGCGCGCCGTGAAACCGACACCATGGATACCTTCGTGGATTCGTCGTGGTACTACATGCGCTATACGTCGCCAGGCGCCAACAGCATGGTCGATGAACGCAACGACTACTGGATGCCGATGGACCAGTACATCGGCGGCATCGAACACGCCGTGCTGCACCTGCTGTACGCGCGCTTCTGGACCAAGGTGATGCGCGACTTCGGCCTGGTGAAGTTCGACGAGCCGTTCACCAACCTGCTCACGCAAGGCATGGTCCTGAACGAAACCTATTACCGCGAAGACGCGGCCGGCAAAAAAACCTGGTACAACCCGGCCGACGTCGACCTGACCGTGGACGACAAGGGCCGTCCGCAAGCAGCCATCCTGCGCGACGACCAGCAAACCGTGCAAATCGGTGGCACGGAAAAAATGTCGAAGTCGAAAAACAACGGCATCGACCCGCAAGCGCAAATCGAACAATACGGCGCCGACACCGCGCGCCTGTTCACCATGTTCGCCTCGCCACCGGAGCAGACGCTGGAATGGTCGGGCAGCGGCGTGGAAGGCGCCAACCGTTTCCTGCGCCGCGTGTGGGCATTCGGTTATGCACAGCAAGCTGCCATCGTCGGCGCCGGTTCGCCCTTGACCGCAACTGCCACGACCGACGCCGGCAAAACCCTGCGCCGCGAACTGCACAAGCTGCTGCAACAAGCCGACTACGACATCAAGCGCATCCAGTACAACACCGTGGTGTCCGCCTGCATGAAGATGCTCAACACCATCGAAGCGGCCAAGGATGTGGAGGCAAGCGTGCTGGCCGAAGGCTATGCGATCTTCCTGCGCCTGCTGAACCCGGTCGCGCCGCACATCACCCACGTGCTGTGGAGCGAACTCGGCTATGGTAAAACTCACGGCGACATCCTCAACGCGCCATGGCCGCAAGTGGACCCGGCCGCACTGGAACAGTCCGAGATCGAAATGATGATCCAAGTAAACGGCAAGCTGCGCGGCAGCGTGGTCGTGGCCAAGGGCGCCGACAAGGCCAGCATCGAAGCGCTGGCGCTGGCCAACGAGGCAGTGCAAAAGTTCATCGAAGGCACGCCGAAGAAGATCATCGTCGTACCGGGCAAACTGATCAACATCGTGGTGTAAGAGCGTAAAGAGAACCCTATGACGACTACTTCCGGATTGTTCCGACGCGGCCGCGCGGCCGGCATGGCGCTGTTGTTGACAGCAACCTTGTCCGCCTGCGGCTTCCACCTGCGCGGCGACGGCGGCCATTACACGCTGCCGTTCCCGACCATGTACATCGGACTGCCGGAGTCGTCGCCGCTGGCGATCGACCTCAAGCGCAATATCCGCGTCAACGGCAGCACGGTCGTGGTCAACAACGCCAAGGATGCCGATGGCGTGGTGGAAGTGCTGTCCAATCCGGAAGCCACCAAGACCAAGACGATTCTGTCGCTGAATAGCAATGGCCGGGTACGCCAATACCTGTTGCAGTACACCATCGTGTTCCGCGTGCTCGACCGCCAGGGCACCGAGCTGCTGGGGCCAACGACGATTTCGCTGAGCCGTCCGATCGACTTCAACGAAACCCAGTTGCTGGCCAAGGAGCAGGAAGAAGCGCTGCTGTACAAGGACATGCAAACCGACCTGGTGCAGCAGATGATGCGCCGCATGGCGGCCGTGAAAACCACGCGCATGTCGGTGCCGGGCCCCGGACCGGCGCCACAGGACCCGTCGGCCGCACCGGCCGTGCCGATCCTGTAAGGCGGCACCCATGCAATTGCGCCTCGACGCGCTCGACGGCCACCTGAACAAGTCGCTGTCGCAGCTGTACGTGATCACCAGCGACGAACACTTGCTGGCGCTGGAAGCGGCCGACAAGATCCGCCGCGCGGCGCGCGCGCAAGGGTATTCCGAGCGCGACGTGCTGACGGTGGAGCGCAGCTTCAAGTGGGGCGAGCTGCTGGCCGCCAACCAGGCGCTGTCGCTGTTCGGCGATAAAAAGCTCATTGAATTACGCATCCCCACCGGTAAGCCGGGCAAGGATGGCGGCGCCGCGCTGCAAGCGTACGTCAAAGATTTAAGTCCCGACAACCTGACGCTGATTACCTTGCCCAAGCTGGACTGGCAAACGCAAAAAGCGGCCTGGGTGGGGGCGTTGCAACAGGCGGCGGTGTATATCGACATCCCGCAAATCGAACGGGCGCAGTTGCCCAACTGGATAGGCCAGCGTCTTGCCGCACAAGGGCAGGGCGCGGACCGGCAAAGCATCGACTTCATCGCCGACCGCGTGGAGGGGAACCTGCTGGCGGCGCACCAGGAAATCCAGAAGCTCGCCCTGCTGCACGAACCGGGCAAGCTCACTTACGAGCAGGTGCACGACGCGGTGCTCAATGTGGCGCGCTACGACGTCTTCAAACTCAGCGAAGCGATGCTGATGGGCGATCCGGCGCGCCTGGTGCGCATGCTCGAAGGCTTGAAGGGCGAAGGCGAGGCGCTGCCGCTGGTGCTGTGGGCGGTGTCGGAAGAAATCCGCACGCTGCTCAAGCTCAAATCGGGCATGGCGCAGGGCCGGCCGCTTGGTGCGCTGCTCAAGGAATACCGCATCTGGGGCCCGAAAGAGCGCATGATGGACCCGGCGCTGCGGCGTATTTCGCTGGCCACGCTGGAAGCGGCCATGAAAGACGCCGCGCAAGTGGACAAAATGATCAAGGGCCTGCGCGCCAAGGCCTACAGCGGCGATGCATGGGATGCCATGCTGCAGCTGGGGTTGAAAGTCGCGCGCGGCTAATCGAGAAGACTATGGACATCAAACACTACATGGAACAACTGGGCCAGCAGGCACGCGAAGCGTCGCGCGCCATGGCCCGTGCCGACAGCGCCACCCGCAACCGCGCGCTCACGCTGATTGCCGACTACATCGAGCGCGATGCCGACGCCCTGCGCGCCGCCAACCGCCTCGACATGGAAGCCGCCGCCGCCAACGGCCTGGCGCCGGCCATGCTCGACCGCCTGGCGCTGTCCGACAAGGCGATCGCCACCATGGTCGAAGGCCTGCGCCAGATCGTCGCGCTGCCCGATCCCATCGGCGAAATCTCGGGCCTGAAATTCCGCCCGAGCGGCATCCAGGTGGGCCAGATGCGCGTGCCGCTGGGCGTCATTGGCATCATCTACGAGTCGCGTCCGAATGTGACGGTGGATGCGGCCGGCCTGTGCATCAAGAGCGGCAACGCCACCATCCTGCGCGGCGGGTCGGAAGCGATCCACTGCAACCGCGCGCTGGCGCAACTGGTCAAGGAAGGCCTGCTGGGCGCCGGCCTGCCGGAAAACGGCGTGCAAGTTGTGGACACCACCGACCGCGCCGCCGTGGGCGCCCTGATCACCATGCCGCAATATGTGGACGTGATCGTGCCGCGCGGCGGCAAGAGCCTGATCGCGCGCCTGATGGAAGAAGCCACGGTGCCGATGATCAAACACCTGGACGGCATCTGCCACGTGTACATCGACGACCAGGCCGACCTGAAAAAGGCCATCGATATCGGCTTCAACGCCAAGTGCCACCGCTACGGCACCTGCAACACCATGGAAACCCTGCTGGTCGCGCGCCCCATCGCCGCCAAGGTGCTGCCGGAGCTGGCCAGGCTGTACGCCACCAAGCAGGTGGAACTGCGCGCCGACCCCGAAGCGCAAGCCATCCTGAATGGCTACCCGCACCTGGCGGCGGCCACCGAGGAAGACTGGTCCACCGAATACCTGGCCGCCATCCTGGCCATCAAGATTGTCGACGGCATCGACGAGGCGATGGAACACATCACCCGCTACTCGTCCAAGCACACGGAATCGATCATCACCGAGAACTACAGCGCCGGCATGCGGTTTTTACGCGAGGTCGATTCGGCGTCCGTGATGATCAACGCGTCCACCCGCTTTGCCGATGGTTTCGAATATGGCCTGGGCGCCGAAATCGGCATCTCGAACGACAAGCTGCACGCGCGCGGCCCGGTGGGCCTCGAAGGCCTGACGTCACTGAAATACATCGTGTTCGGCCACGGCGAAATACGCCAATAACCTGCCAGTTACCCTTAAGGATCGCCATGCTCTGGATTAAATCGCTGCACATCTTCTTCGTGATCGCCTGGATGGCCGGCGTGTTTTATTTGCCGCGCATTTTCGTCAACCTGGCCATGGAGACCAACACCGCCGTCACCGAACGCCTGCTGCTCATGGCGCGCAAGCTGTACCGGTTTTCGATGTGGATTTCGGTGCTGGCCATCGTGTTCGGTGCGATCCTGGTGTACATGCTGTACGGCGCCCACATGCCGGGCTTCATGCACGCCAAGCTGCTGTTCGTGGTGCTCATCGTCGGCTACCACCACGCCTGCGGCAGCATCCTGAAAAAATTCGAGAAGGGCGTTAATACCCGCAGCCATAAATGGTTCCGCGTGTTTAACGAAGTGCCGGTGTTCCTGCTGCTGGCCATCATCGTACTCGTGGTAGTCAAACCTTTCTGACTACGCACTGCAACGTTTAACGGATAAAAGGTCCCCCTATGGCTTCATATTTTTGCCCATGCCCGCGCGGCATGGAAGCGGCACTGGCCGAAGAACTGGGCGAAATCGCCCAGCAAAGCACCACCATGAAGGTGCACAACCAGGTTCCCGGCGGCGTCCACTGCTCCGGCGACCTGGTGGATTCGTACCGCATCAACCTGCACTCGCGCATCGCGTCGCGGGTGCTGATGCGCATGGCCGTCACCGGCTACAAGACCGAAAACGATATCTACGACCTGGTGCTGGAACAGCAGTGGGAAGACTGGTTCACTTACGACCACACGATTCGCGTCGATGTCACGGCCGTGAAATCGCCACTGAAAAGCCTGGAATTCACCACGCTGAAAATCAAGGATGCGATCTGCGACCGCTTCCGCGACCAGTTCAACAAGCGTCCTTCGGTCGATACCCGCACGCCCGACATGCGCATCGTCGGTTTCCTTGACGCCCACCAGTTCATCATCTACCTCGACACGTCGGGCGAAGCGCTGTTCAAGCGCGGCTGGCGCGAAGAAACCGGCGATGCACCGCTGCGCGAAAACCTGGCCGCCGGCCTGCTGCGCGTAGCGGGCTGGAAGCCGGGCATGCCGTTGTTCGACCCGATGTGCGGTTCCGGCACCATCCTGTGCGAAGCGGCGCAAATGGTGCAGGGCGTGCCGCCCGGCGCGCGCCGCCGCTTTGCATTCGAAGCGTTCAACGACTTCGATCCGGCGCCGTGGAACGACATGAAAAACGCGATCAAGCCCAATCCGCTGCCTAGCGAACCGACCATCTTCGGCTCCGACATCTCGGGCGACATGGTGGCCATGACGCGCCACAACCTGCGCCAGGCCGGCATCATGTTCGACGTGCCGCTCAAGCAGATCGAAGCGCAGGAAGTGAAAGCGCCCACCGAACAGCCGGGCATCGTGCTCACCAACCCGCCGTACGGCGAACGGATCGGCGTGCGCGGCGACAGCTCGCTGGGCGAGGACGAACTGGCCAGGAGTTTTTACTCGGACTTCAGCGGCACGCTCAAGCAACGCTTCGCCGGCTGGACCGTGTACCTGTTCACGGCCGACCTGGGCCTGCCGAAAATGCTGCGCTTGAAAGAGTCGCGCAAGACGCCATTCTTCAACGGCGCACTGGAATGCCGCCTGTTCCGCTTCGACATGGTGGCAGGCTTCAACCGCCGCGAAGCCGCCAAACCGAAAGACCTCTGATTTGCCGCCGAAGCGCCGCCATTAACCTGCCGCGACCGCCGGGGTCAGACCCCACAGCCGGGGCCGCTGGGGTCAGACCCCACAGCCGCCGCCGCCGGGGTCTGACCCTACAGCTGGGACTGCTGGGGTCTGACCCCGGCAGTCTCGGCGTTCCTGGCAGGATGTAGGGGGAGGGTGCAGGCGTAATCTATTTGGAAACGTTTTATGTACCCGACTCCGCCCGATAATCTGCTGCCCGATCCTCCCAAGGCCGTTCCGCCGCCTCCACCGTCCACGCCCAAGGTCTTGAGCGCCACCGCGCTGGCGGTGATCCTGGCGCTGCTGTCGATGATCGGACCGTTCTCGATCGACGCCTACCTGCCGGCCTTTCCGAACATTCAGGAAACGCTGGGCGCCACCCCGCTCGAAGTGCAGCAAAGCCTCACGTTCTACATGCTGGCGTTTGCGGGCATGGTGCTGTGGCATGGCGCGATATCGGACGCCTTTGGCCGGCGCAACGTGATCCTGGCGTCGCTGGTGCTGTTCGCGATCGGCACGCTGGGCTGCGCGTCGGTACATTCGGTGCCGTACCTGTGGGCGTTCCGCGTGATGCAGGGCCTGTCGGCCGGCGCCGGCGTGGTGGTGGGGCGCGCCATCATCCGCGACCTGTATCACGATGCGGCGGCGGCGCGCCTGCTGTCGCTGGTGACGATGATTTTTTCCATCGCGCCGGCCATCGCCCCCATTCTGGGCGGCTGGATCGTCACCCTGTTCGACTGGCGCGCGATTTTCCTGTCGCTGCTGGTGTACAGCGTGCTGCTGTTCATCTACTGCTACCGCAACCTGCCCGAAACCCTGCCGCCGCACAAGCGGCAGCCGTTCAACCCGCGCCACCTGGCGCGCAACTACGGCGAAATCCTGCGCTCCAAACTGTTCCACCTGAAGTCGGGCGTGGTGGCGCTCAACTTCGGCGGGCTGTTCCTGTTCATCGCGGCCGCGCCCGAGTTCCTGCCCAAGTCGCTCGGCCTGGGCGCCAGCGGTTTCGGCTGGCTGTTCATTCCATCGGTGAGCGGAATTTTCCTGGGCGCGCTGGCAGCCAACCGGATTGCCGGCAAGATGACGTTCGAGCGCCAGATTGGCATCGGCTTCTGTTTCCTGATCTGCGCTGCCGTGTGCATGACGCTGTACCACAGCTTCCTGCCGCCGGCGCTGCCGTGGACCGTGCTGCCGATGCTGTTCTACACCTTCGGCATGTCGATCGTGGCGCCGGCCGCTACCCTCATGGCGCTCGACCTGTTCCCGCACATTCGCGGCACGGTGGCGTCGTGCCAGGCGTTCGCCACCACCATGATGGGCGCCATTGTGGCGGGGGTGATCGCACCGGCGTTGTCGCATTCGGTGTTGTTGTTGGCCCTCGGACAACTGGTATTTACAGGCTCTGCGCTCGTTTTATGGTTGACGGCGCGTCGTTACCGGCGCATTCTGTTACCCCAACCGGGACAATAACAATTTACATCAGGAAATGCCGGCAATCTTCGCACGGTTGGTAGCAAGTGCTAAGTTGCCATCATACTTTATGCTAATATAAATTCTTTCTCGGCACTATTCGTTTCCGGATTGACTTGATATTGGTGGTATGACGATGCTTCAACCTGACCATGACATACGCAATCGGCTCCTGATCGCCCGCCTGCCGGCGATGCCGCAGATATTGATCAAGCTGATCGAGCACCTGCAGGCGGACGACGCCGGCATGCCGGAGCTGGCCGCCCTGATCGCCAAGGATGCGGCGATGACCAGCAAGATCCTCACCGTGGCCAACAGCTCCGCCTTCCACCGCAGCGGCAGCGCGCGCGTGGCCGGCCTTGAACAGTCGCTGGTGGCGCTTGGCACCGACATGATCAAGACCCTCGTGATCAGCGAATCGGTGTTCCAGACCTTTAACAGTTTTCCCCATTCCGGCAGTATCGACCTGCGCGCTTTCTGGAAAAGCTCGCTCACCGCTGCCGTCATCGCGCGCGACATTGCGCGCCAGATGGCGTACCCGCACCTGGAAGAAGCGTACCTGGCCGGCCTGCTGCACAACGTGGGCCGCCTGGCCCTGCTGGCCACGGCGCCCAAGGAATATGGCGTCAACTTCATGGCGCGCGACGACGAAGACCTGTGCGCGGTCGAGCAGCGCACCATGCAGATCACCCACTCGGAAGCGGGCGCCTGGCTGATCGAACGCTGGCAGCTCGACTCGTTCCTGGCCGACAGCGTGCTGTATCACCACGAACCGGTGGCGCGCCTGGCCGCATCGCACCCGCTGATCCGGCTGGTGCGCCTGGCCCACCTGCTGGGCTGTCACGGCGACCTGCTGGACGCCGACAGCGCGGTCATGACCGAGGCCGCGCAGCTGTGCGGCCTGGCCGACGACGTGCTGCAGGCCATCCGTGCCAACGCCGCGCGCCAGGTGGATAAATCGGCCGCCTTCCTCGGCATCGACCTGTCTGGCGCCGACGATATCGTGGCGCCGCCCGCTTACCTGCCGCCGCCACCGGTCGATCCGGTGCAGCAGCGCCTGTCGGACGAAGTGCGCAACATGATGCTGGTGTCGGAGATGGCGCAGACCTTTGCGCGCAAGCGCGGCGAGGGCGGCGAGACCGGCCTGCTCGACGCCATCACGCGCTCGGCGCGCATCCTGTTCGATTTCGATAACGTGCTGGTGATGCTGGAAAATCCCACCGGCCAGGCGCTGCTGGGCACTGCCACCGGCAACCAGCCGGGCCGGCTGGCCGAATTCATGATCACGCTGGACCCCAGCCAGGGCGGCCCGGTGGCGCAGGCGGCGCGGGCGCGCCAGACCGCTTACCTGTCGCGGGTTGCGCATGCACCGCGTGCCGACGGCAGCGCCACGCCGGAAGACCGGGCGCCGGCCTTGGGCGTGGCCGAAGAGCAGCTGTTCCGCATTGCCGGCAGCGAAGCGATGGTCTGCGTGCCGCTGGTGGCCAACCAGCGCTGCCTGGGGGTGCTGATCGGCGGGCTGCCGGCCTGGCGGCTGGCCGACAGCAAAAAGCGCGAACGCTTCATGCTGTCGTTTGCCACCCAGGCGGCGGGCGCGCTGGAGACCGCGCTGAGCGAGCGCGGTCACGCGCGGCGCCAGCTGGCGCAGGTGGCCGACGATTACCGCGAGCGTCGCGCCGCGTGGTCCACGAAGTAAACAATCCGCTGTCGATCATCAAGAACTACCTGTCCATCCTCGACAGCAAGCTGGCGCGGCGCGAGCCGGTGGTGGGCGAAATGTCGATCCTCAACGAAGAAATCGACCGCGTGGGACAACTGATCAACGGCCTGGCCGACCTGCAGCCCACCGCCGCATCGGGCGCTGCATCGCGCATCACCGATGTGGGCGCGGTGATCGACGACGTGCTGCGGCTGTTCCGCGCCACCGAATTCGTGCCGGCGTCGGTACAGATGGTGGTGCGCACGCCGGAAGGCCCGGGCGCGGTCGAAGGGGACGCCGACCAGCTCAAGCAAATCCTGGTCAACCTGGTCAAGAACGCGGTGGAGGCCATGCCTGGCGGCGGCCGGATCGAGATCGCCAATCGCGGCCACGTGAACCGCGAGCGCAAGCTGTACCTGGAACTGGTGGTGAGCGATACCGGTCCCGGTCTGTCGGCCGACCTGCTGGCCAACCTGTTCGCACCGGTCCAGAGCACCAAGCCGGGGGCGCACCATGGCCTGGGCCTGTCCATCGTGCACGGCCTGGTGCAAAAAATGCAGGGCCTGATCGCCTGCCGCTCGGGCAAGACCGGCACCTCGTTCGAAATCCTGCTGCCCGCTGTCAGCGCCAATGCCAGTACCCATGTCAATGCCAGTACCCATGTCAATGCCGGCCAAACCCCCCGGTTGATGGATTCCGTTTAAGGCCATGATGAACCCGAACTTTCCGGACGACCCAAACCCTGTCGCCCTTGCCCATGATGCCCGTCCGCGCCTGCTGCTGGTCGACGACGAGCCGCGCCTGCTGTCGTCGCTGTACGAGCTGCTGCGCGGCCACGACTACCACCTGGTGACCGCCACCTGCGGCGCCGAGGCGCTGGCCCACCTGGGCAAACTGAAATTCGACCTGATCCTGCTCGACCTGCGCCTGCCCGACATGAGCGGCCACGACATCATGGACTTCATGAACGCGCGCAGCATCGACGGCGACGTGATCGTGATGAGCGGCGAGGTGGGCATCGATGCCGCCATCGGCGCCCTGAAGCGGGGCGCCTACGATTACCTGCGCAAGCCGTACAGCCGCGAGGAGCTGCTCAAGACGGTGCAGAACGTGCTACAAAAACGCCGCCTGGCGATCGAGAACGAGCGCATCGCCGCGCAGCTGGAAACGTCGGAAAAAATGTACCGCTACCTGGTGGACAGCTCGCCCGACATCATTTACACCCTGAATCACGAAGGCCGCATCACATTCGTCAACGACCGCGTGCAGCAGGTGCTGGGCTTCGAGCGCGACGAGCTGCTGGGGCACCACTACTCGGTGCTGGTGCGCGACGAGGACCAGGATCGCGCCCGCCGCGCCTTCGGCGACGACCGCGATTCGGCGCGTGGCATCGGCCGGCGCCTGACCACCGGCACCCACACGGCCGAACTGCGCCTGAAGTGCAAGAGCGGCACGGATCGCACCTTCAGCATTACGCTCAAGGCCATGGCGCCCAACGCCATCGGCATGCATGCGGACGGCCTGGCGCCGGTAAGGCATGAGTTCTACGGCACCTACGGCGTGGCGCGCGACATCACCGACCGCAAGCGCGCCGAGGAGATGATCTCGTACCAGGCCTATCACGACGTGCTGACCGACCTGCCCAACCGGGTGCTGTTCAAGGATCGCCTCGGGCTGGCCGTGATCCAGGCCAAGCGCAAGCTCACCGAGCTGGCCGTAATGTTCATCGATCTCGATCGCTTCAAGCTGGTGAACGATACGCTGGGCCACGTGAAGGGCGACGAGCTGCTGCAGCAGGTGGCGCGCCGCCTCAAGGACTGCCTGCGCCGCGGCGACACGCTGGCGCGCCAGGGCGGCGACGAATTCACCATCGTGCTGCCGGAACTCAGTGACCGCGACGACGCCCGGGTGATCGCCGACAATTTCCTGGAAAGCCTGCAGGCGCCATTCGATCTCGATGGCCACCAGGTGCACATCTCGGCCTCGATCGGCATCGCCATCTACCCGCACGACGGCGAGACCATCGACGAACTGCTGCGCCACGCCGATATCGCCATGTACCAGGTGAAGGGCCAGGGCAAGAACGGCCACAGTTTTTACCAGGCGTCGATGCAGGACGCGTCGCACCAGAAGATTGCGCTCGAACGCAGCCTGCGCAAGGCGCTGGAGCTGAACCAGCTGGAGATGTACTACCAGCCGCAGATCGACGTCGCCACCGGCCGCATCGTGGGGGCGGAAGGGCTGATGCGCTGGAACCATCCGCAGCGCGGCCTGCTGTCGGCCGGCGAGTTCCTGCCGTTCGCCGAAGACAACGGCCTGATGCTGCCCATCTCGGACTGGATGCTGGGCGCCCTGTGCCGCGACGTGGTGCAGTGGAACGCGGCCGGCGGCGAGCATATCCGGCTGTCGCTGAACCTGTCGCCGCAGTACCTCGACCGCGGCGACTTTTTCGAAAAGATGCGCGGCGCGCTCACGCGCTATGGCATTTCGCCGGCGCAGATCGAAGTGGAGATCACCGAGAACATCTGCATCCGCAACCCGCAGTACGCGATCGAGCAACTGAATAAACTGTGCCAGCTGGGCGTGTCGGTGGCGATCGACGATTTCGGCACCGGCTATTCGTCGCTGTCGTACCTGCACCGCTTCCCCATCCACACCATCAAGATCGACCAGTCGTTCGTCAAGGAGATCCACGACGAGGACGGCCACTACCCGGTGATCCTGGCGATCATCTCGATTGCGCGCGGCCTTGGGCTGCACCTGGTTGCCGAAGGCGTGGAAACCGAGGTGCAGGCGCGCTACCTGCAGGCCAACGGCTGCGCCACCATGCAGGGTTACCTGTACCACCGGCCCATTGCGCTGCCGCGCTTTATCGAGGTGCTGCAGGACCCGGTGCGCCCGGCGTCGCCAGCCCCGGCGTCGCCAGCCCCGGTATCGGCCACGCTGCACGCCCACCCCACGCTGCTGGCGATCCAGGCATAAACGGCTACCGCATGACCAGACCTCCCACCCAGGACCCGGCACCGCGCCCGTTGCACACGGCGGAATTCCTGCGCACCAAGGGCCTGGCCGAACGCGGCGTGGCCAGCGCCCAGCACAGCCTGGGCTTCATGTACTTCAACGGCCAGGGCGTGGCGCACAGCTACGAGATGGCCGTGGTGTGGTACCGCCAGGCGGCGCTGCAGGGCCTCGAACACGCGCAGTACAACCTGGGCGTGATGTTCCAGAAAGGGCAGGGCGTGGCGCAGGACTTCCAGGAAGCGGCCGCGTGGTACCAGCAGGCCGCCGCCAAGGGCTACGCGGCCGCGCAGTACAACCTCGGTTGGCTGTACGCCAAGGGCCAGGGCGTGGAGGCCGACACCGGCAAGGCGATGCACTGGTTCAGCAAGGCCGCCGAGCAGGGCGACGCCGGCGCCCAGAACAACCTGGCCATGATGTACGACACCGGCAAGGGCGTGCCGCAGGACGCCGCCAAGGCGCTGCACTGGTACCGCAAGGCGGCCGAGCAGGGCTACGCGCGGGCCCAGTATCAACTGGGACTGCGCTACGAGAACAACCAGGGCCTGCATCCGGAGTTGCACGATATCGGCCAGGCCCTGTCCTGGTACCGCAAGGCGGCCGAACAGGGCTACGCGCCGGCCCAGTTCAACCTGGCGCTGCGCTTCGACAAGGGCGACGGCGTGGCGCAGGACAGCCAGAAAGCCATCCTGTGGTACCGCCGCGCCGCCGAGCAGGAGCATGCCAGTTCGCAGTTCAACCTGGGCCTGATCTACGATAACGGCCAGGGCGTGCCGCGCGACGAACACAAGGCGCTCGACTGGTATCGCAAGGCGGCCGCGCAGGGCCACGCGGGCGCCCAGAACAACCTCGGACTGCGCTACCACCACGGCCAGGGCGTGGCCCAGGATTACCTCGCGGCCCATGGCTGGTACGGCAAGGCGGCAGCGCAAGGCTTCCCCGGCGCCCAGTACCAGCTGGGCCAGTTGCACGACGCCGGCCACGGCGTGCCGGCCGACGCCAGCGAAGCCGTGTTCTGGTACCGCAAGGCGGCCGACCAGGGCCACTTGCGCGCCCAGTTCGACCTCGGCCTGCGTTACGAAACTGGACGCGGCGTGCCGCGCGACGACCGCCAGGCGCTGGCCTGGTACCGCCGCGCCGCCGACCAGGATTACGCGGCAGCCCAATACCACCTGGGCCTGCTGCTCGACCGCGACGACGGTCCGCAGCCCGACACCGCGCAAGCGACCCACTGGTACACGCAGGCGGCGCAACAGGGCCACACGCTGGCCCAGTTCGCGCTTGGCCTGCGCTACGACAACGGCCAGGGATTAACGCAAGATTACGCCCGGGCGCTGCACTGGTACGCGCTGGCCGCAGCGCAGGGCCATGCCCGCGCCCAGTTCAACCTGGGGTTGATGTACCTGACCGGCCAGGGCGCGCGCGCCGACGCCGTGCAAGCCTGGACCTGGCTGGCGCTGGCCGACCGCGCCGGCTTCGGCGCCGCAGCGCGCTACCTGGCCGGCGCTGCCGCGCGGCTCGACCAGGAACAGCTGGCGCTGGCGCGGCGCCAGCTCGACGCCGCGCCGGCCTGACGCTCTCCGGGCGCTACCGCCGGTAGCGCGCAGCGATACTTGCATTGCCGGCCCGCTCAAATTGCCAAAACGAAATATATAATCAGCAACATCATTTTTCGTCGAGGATCATCATGTTGCGTATTCCATTTGCGTTGCGGCGCCAGGCACTGGCGTTGTCCCTGTGTGCGATCATCGCGCCCGGCTGGGCGCAGACCGAGGCGCCGGCCACGCCGGTCGAGCCGCCGCTGCCGCCCGTGCCGCAGGTGCAGCCTGCCGCCGCCGAGGACGCGCCCCTGATGGACACCGTCCTGGTCACCGGCCAGCGTCCCGGCCCCGGCCTGTGGAAGGTGTCGAAGGGCGACCACGTGCTGTGGGTGTTCGGCACCTACACGCCGCTGCCCACCAAGATGGAGTGGCGCTCGCAGCAGGTGGAGGCGATCCTGGCGCAGTCGCAGGAGTATCTGCAGCCGCCCAATGCGGAAGCCGACGTGGGATTTTTCAGCAAGGTGGCGATGCTGCCGTTTGCCATCGGCTTCAAGAAAAATCCCGACGGCGCGCACCTGAAGGACCTGGTGGCCGCGCCGGACTATGCGCGCTGGCTGGTGCTCAAGACCAAGTACCTGGGCGACGATGACGGCATCGAGCGCGAGCGGCCGATCTTTGCCGCCAATGCCCTGTACCGCAAGGCGCTCGAGCAGGCTGGCCTGAATGGTGCGCCGGCGGCGGCCAAGACGCTGGAAAAGCTGATCAAGAAAAGCGGTATCAGGCAGACCGGCACCGGCATCAAGCTGGCGGTGGACGACCCGGTGACCATGCTGCGCGAGTTCAAGAAGACGCCGCTGGAAGATGCGGCCTGTTTTGCCCACACGCTGACGCGGCTCGAAGTCGATATCGAAGCCATGCGCGTGCGCGCCAACGCCTGGGCCGTCGGCGACCTGCCCACCATCGAAAAGCTCAGCTACGCGGGCGTGCAGGGCGCCTGCAACGCCGCCATCATGAACAGCAGCGTGGTGCAGCGGCGGCCGGGCATGCAGGCCGTGGAGGCGCGCATCCTCGAGAGCTGGCTGGCGGCCGCCGAAAAATCGCTGGCAACCAATACGTCCACCTTTGCCACGCTGCAGCTCAAGGACATGCTCGACCCGAAAGGCTATATGGCGGCATTGCAGGCCAGGGGCTACGTGGTGGAAAAGCCGGAGTAGGGCCTATGCTACGACCGCTCCCAGCGACGCGGCCGGCGCGCCATCGGCAAACGACCAGTCCTCCTCGCGCGCGGGCAGGATGGTGACCATCACGTCCTGCGGCCGCACACCCGGCGATTGCGCCAGGCGCTCCACCAGCTGGCGATAGAACGCCTGCTTGACGGCGGCGGTGCGCGGCTTGCCGATGGTAATGGCGAATACCAGCCAGTCGGCGGAGCGCGGCGCGCCGGTGGCAACCTCGTAGTGCGGGTCGCAACTCATTTCATGCGCCTCGTGCTGGTGGAACAGCTGGAAGCGGTCGGTGGCCGGCACGTTGAATGCCGCCACCATGGCGGCGTGCAGGCTGTCGCCCACGGCGCGCAGGTAGTCGGGGGATTTTCCTTTGAGAAGCGAGATACGGACAAGTGGCATGATGAATTCTCCGGTGATTGACAGCGCCACGATACCGGACTAACTTCATCCCGAAAATCGGGAAGTTTAGAATGAACGGTTCGATAAAACGGGATGGTCATGCGAAAAATTACCTTGGAGCTCGACGTGCTGCGCACGTTTGTCGCCGGCGTGGAACTGGGCAGCTTTGCCCGTGCCGCCAACCGCCTGGGCCGCTCCACCTCGGCCGTCAGCGCCCAGCTGAAAAAACTCGAGCAGCAGCTGGACCAGCCGGTGCTGCGCAAGTCCGGGCGCGGCATGGCGCTCACGCCGGCGGGCGAAACCTTGCTGGCGTATGCGCGCCGGCTGCTGGCGCTCAACGACGAAGCGGTTGCCGCACTGCGTGGCGCCACGCTGGCGGGCAGCGTGCGGCTCGGCATGCAACAGGATTTCGGCGAACTTCTGCTGACCGACGTGCTGGGGCGTTTTGCCCGCGCCCATCCCCAGGTGCTGATCGACGCGCGCATGGCGCGCAACGTCCAGCTGCTCGAACAGGTGGGCGCCGGTCAGCTTGACCTGGCGCTGGCGTGGCACTCCGGTGGCAGCTGGCCGTACGCCCAGGCGCTGGGCCGGTTGCCGCTGCACTGGCTGGCCGGCGCCGATGCGGCATTTTCCCTGCACCAGCACCAGGCGCCGCTGCCGCTGGTGGTGCTCGACGCACCGTGCCTGATGCGCACGGCCGCCATCGACGCGCTGGACCGCGCCGGCATCGCCTGGCGCATCGCCTTTACCAGCACCAGCCTGTCGGGCGTGTGGGCGGCGGTGGGGGCCGGCCTCGGTGTGACGGTACGCACCGCCGTGGGCTTGCCCGCCAGCGTGCGCCCGCTGCCAGCGTCGTCGTTACCGGCGCTGCCCACGATCGGCGTCCAGCTGCTGCAGGCGGAAGCGCAACCGGGGCCGGTCGCGCAGCGGCTGCGCGAGATCGTGCTCGCGGCGGTGGTGCCGGTGCTGGCGGCCGCCGGCGCCGGCGCAGCAGCGGTCGGCGTTACTGCTTGACGCGCACGCCGGCCAGTTGCGCCACGCCCGACAGCGTGGTCTGGGCCGCGTTCAGTCCCAGCATGAAGTCCGCGTCCGAGTAGTTTTTGTACAGGTCCGTCGGCTGGTGCCAGTGCGGATCCCAGCCGGCGCCAATCTGCTGCCCGCGCTCGTTCTCGCGCAGCGAAATCGACGGCACCAGGTCCATGAACGGCGCCGAATCGGTATTGGTCATGTGGAAGCCGACAGCGGCCGGGTAACGGGTCGCGTACTTGTCGTTGGCGCTGCGGAAGTGCCAGGCCAGCCTGGCCGAGCCGTCGGCCTGCTTCGACTGCGACTGGTACTCGATATTTACATCCGCTTCCAGGCGCTGCTCGGGCGGCGCCACGAACACCGGCTGGCCGTGTTCGTCCACTACCGGCTTGCCGTAGCCGTCGATTTTCTGGAACGGCATGCCGTGGTCGAACAGCATCATGTCGTGCTGGATCATGCCCAGCCACTTCGGTTCCGGGTATTTGCCGGAACCCTTAGGCGACTCTTTTCCTTGCAGGTGCTGGCGCTGGGCCACGTACGCGGCGGCGCCGTTCAGGCCTGTCTCTTCGTTGTTCCATAAAATGAAGCGGATCGAACGGTCGGTCTCCACGCCCGGGGCGCTGAAGATGCGCGCCAGTTCCATCACCAGCGCCGTGCCGGAACCGTCGTCGTTGGCCGCTTCGCCAAAACCGATGCCGTCCATGTGGGCGCTGACGATGTACATCTCGTCGGGATGCTTGCTGCCCACCTTGGTGCAATAGACGTTCTCGCGCAGCGACGTGCCCACCGGTGTCTGCTCGGCGTTCAGCGCGCGCAGCTTTTCACCGGGCTGTTTGAACGGATCGGTATTCACGCCGGTCTTGATGCGGTTGCCGAACAGCGTGCTGCCGCCCTGGCCGGGCGGCCCGCCGGCGCCGCCGCTGGCGATGCCGGGTGCGCGTTTTGGACGCGGCGCATCGGGCGCCAGCTCGGTGTACTGGTACTGCAGGCGTTCGGTGTTGGTGCAGCCGTACGATTTGAGTTGCGCCTCGATCCAGTCGAGCGCGTCGCGGTTGCGCTGGGTGCCCTGGCGGCGGTCGCCGAACAGCGTCAGGCTCTTGATGGTGGCCTTGTATTTTTCCAGTTCCAGCTGGCCAACCAGGGTGGCGACCGGATCGACGGTTGCAGCGGTGGCCAGGGCTGGTGCTGGTGCTGGTGCTGGGACTGGGGTCTGGGCATGGGCCAGAGGCGCGGCAAACGCCAGCGCAACCATGGACGCAACAACTGATTTCATGGAAAGTCCTTTTTGCGGGTAAAAGTAGCTTTGCCATTTTGCATCAGTGGCGATTCCTTGCACAGTTCAAGCGTGCGCGGCCCCTGGAGGTTCAGAAGCGGGGCAGGCGGTCAAGCGTGATCACGTGCGGATGTCGATACACCTGGCGCTTGTGGGCGTTGGTGTTGTACTGCTCGCCGGTCCAGAAATTGTCGGCGTGGCTCACGCCGGCGGGACCGGCGCCGTCGTTCCACACCATGAACCACAACCACCGGGCGCCGTCGTGCGCCATCGCGTCCGGCGCGGGGATGTAGCTGGTTTCGGTGAGCGCCACCGGTTTCGGTTCGGTTGCCATGGCAGCCGTCCTGCGGTAAGTCGATACCTGCGAGCGGTAGGCCTTGTTGTCGCTGGTGTCGTACACATCGTAGCCGACGATATCGACCACGTCGTCGCCCGGATACCAGGCGGCGTCCTGGCCGTTCCACACCCAGATCAGGTTGTGCAGGCCGTGCACGCGCACCAGCCGGTCAAACATGTGGCGCCACAGCGCGATATGGGCGGCAGCATTGGACTGGCCATCGGCGCGCGCGCGGCCCCACCAGAACCAGCCGTCGCCGTTGTTGCCGGAGGCTTCGTGCAGCGGGCGCCACAGCACGGTCACGCCGGCGTCCTGCAGCCGTTTGAGCTGCGCTGCCACCAGGTCGATGCCGTCGTTCAGTTGGGCGTAAGCGGGACTGGTCTGATCGAGCGCGCCATGGGCCATGGGAATGGTAAAGCCGGTGCGTTTGGCGGGATCGTCGCCGCCCGCGTAGAACTGGGCCTGGTTCACCTGCGGCGTATGGAGCAGCGCCGGATCGCGCCAGTGCCAGTGGAACGTCACCAGGCCGCCGCGTTTGGCAAACGCGATGGCCTCTTCGACCTGGTGCTGGCCCGCAATGCCGGGGCCGGTCATGCCGTAGTTCATGAAGTCGTAGCCCATCAGCGCCGGATACTTGCCGGTGTCGGCATGCACACGCTCGGCCATGTCGATGCGGTCGTCCCAGGTCAGGTCGGCCTGGCCGGCCAGCGTGGCATGGCCCCAGGTGTTGCGCAAATACGTGTAGATGGCGCGGGTGGTGGGGCTGGCGTCGGGATCGACAGGGGCGGTGCGCGCGGCGGGCACGGCAGGCAGTGCGGCGGCGGTGACCGGCTGCAGCGCGGCAAGCGCGAGCAGCGACAGGGTGGCGAGAATTTTCAGGGGCATCGGGCGATCCGCAAACAGTTGGGCAGCGCACAATGTAGCGCTGCCGTGTGGCAACTTCAAGCAATCCCCCGTTTGGCGCCCGTGTTTAGCGGTGTCGCAGTGATGTCGGGTAACTGCGCGGCATCCGGCGTTTGCATGTTGTCAACGGCAGCAAAAACCGCGTAAAATGCCGGACACGCGGGTGTAGTTCAATGGTAGAACGGCAGCTTCCCAAGCTTCATACGAGGGTTCGATTCCCTTCACCCGCTCCACAGTGCCGGTCCACGCAGCTGCCTGCCATCTTGCTGTGCGTCCCCATCTTCACGCCCCGCGAGTTCCGCTTGAAACCACCCAGAGCACGGTTAAAACGACTGCGCCCCTGCGGTCCGAAGACGCACAGGGGCGCAATGCTCTTACAGCGTGGTCAGCGGCAAATCAATGCACGAACAACGCAATCAGAATCACGATCGGCAGCGGAATGCCAATTAACAGCAACAGGATCGAGCGCATGGTGTTCTCCTTCGATTAAATGGTGGTGCGCACGTACACGCGCGCATGGTCGCGGTGGCGACCGCCGACGGTGGCCAGCAGGCTGGCAACGAATGCGCCCAGCAGCAGGGCCACGAACATCCACAGCGCCGAATGGGCAGCGGCTTTGCGTGCTTCCTCAGCAGCAGCCTGGGCTTTGGCCTTGGCGTCGGCAGCAGCTTGCTTGGCTTGAGCGTAGATCAGGTCGATGCGCTGCTCGGCTTCGGCTTGCGTCAGGCCGGTGCGCTTGGCGATGGTTTGCGCCAGGTAGTTGCGGTCGTCGGCGTTGATCTTGCCGTTGGCCAGGTCGGCCAGCAGGATGCGGTTCACTTCGGCGCGTTCGGCGTCGGTGGCCGGCGTGCCGTTCGGGGCGCGCAGTACCATGTCGGAGAAGTAGTTGCTGCCATCGTCTTTCGCTTGGCCGGCCACAGCGGCGGCGCCGGCGGTGACGGCAGGGGCGGCAGCACCGGCGGTGTCGATCGCACCGCTCATCACGGCGCGCACGCCGCCAGCCAGTACGGCAACGGTGACCAGAGTGGCCACGGCCCAGGCCAGCAGGCCGTGGGCGGTGTCGCGGAAGTGCACTTCATCGGTTTGCACGCCGGCCCACTTGGCGCGCAGGCGGCCGGCCATGTAGCCGCCGATACCAGCCGCAGCCAGCTGGGTAAACGCGATCCAGACGATGGCGGCAGTGCCGATCGGACCGTTGTTGTACTCGTACGGCGAGACCGACGACAAACCGAGACCCATGCCGAGGATCAGCAGGATGAACGACAGCGTGGCGGCAGCGGCAGCGCCGGCCAGGATCGCGCCCCAGGAAACGCCGGAGGAGAAATTCTCGCCGGTGTCGCGGCTGACCACCGCGGCGCCAGGTATTACAGGTTGTGCTTGCATGATTACTCCTTGTGATTATTGATCTTGATGCGGATGTGAGTGCCAAGCCATCATGCTCCACTGTGGTGCAATCGTATGTTAGCGCTCGTACCCTCGCGCCGGATTGTTTCGGCTGTGCACGTCTTGCAGGCGCTTGCCGTATAGTTAACGCCCCAGCTCGCCTAGTTTTCGGAATGTTCATGCACGTCGGTCCCCCGCAACGCCGCTCCACCCGTCTCGCTTTTCTTGCCTCCGGTTTGGCCATGGCTGCCTGGGCGCCGCTGGTGCCGTTTGCCAAGTCGCGGCTGGCGCTGGGCGAAGCCGATCTCGGCTTGCTGCTGCTGTGCCTGGGCGCCGGGTCGTTGCTGGCGATGCCGGCCATCGGCCTGATGACGGCGCGCTTCGGTTGCCGTAGGGTGATACTGGCGGCCGGTGTGTGCGTGTGCCTGGTCTTGCCGGTCCTGGCGTTCGCGTCCACGCCGTTTGCGCTCGGTTGTGCGCTGTTCGGCTTTGGCGCGTCGCTCGGTGCGCTCGACGTGGCGATGAATGTGCAGGCGGTCATCGTCGAACGCGCCAGTGGCGGTGCGCTGATGTCCGGTTTTCATGGCCTGTTCAGCGTCGGTGGTTTCATTGGCGCCGGGCTGATGGCCGCGCTGTTGTGGCTGGGCCTGAGCCCGGTTGCGGCCACGGTGTTGATTGCGGCGCTGGTGGCGCTGTCGCTGCTGCTGGGTGCGCCGGATTTCCTGCGTGAACCCGAGGCGGCGGACCGCGAGGCGCCGCTGTTCGTGGTGCCGCACGGCGCCGTGATCCTGATCGGTGTGCTGTGTTTCCTGTGCTTCCTTGCCGAAGGCGCGATCCTCGACTGGAGCGCCTTGCTCCTGACGTCGGAGCAGGGCATGGACGCCGCCCGTGCCGGTCTCGGCTATGCGGCATTCGCGGTGGCGATGACGGTCGGCCGCCTGACCGGCGACCGCGTAGTGGCCAGGCTGGGCGGCAAGCGGGTGCTGCTGCTGGGCGGCCTGTGCGCCGCGCTGGGCTTCTTCACGGCCGTAACGGCCTCGTCGGTGGGGCTGGCGCTGCTGGGCTTTTTGCTGGTGGGCCTGGGCGCCTCGAACGTGGTGCCGATCCTGTTTACGGCCGCCGGCAACCAGCGCGCCATGCCGGCTGCGCTTGCGATTGGCGCCATCACCACGCTCGGGTATGCCGGCATCCTGGCCGGGCCGGCGGTGATCGGTTTCGTGGCCCATGCGTCGAGCCTGAACCTGGCCTTTGGCGGGCTCGGTTGTGCGATGCTGGTGATTGCCGCCAGCGCCAGGCTCGGCACTGCAAAAAACAGCTAGGCCGTCTTGCGCTGGCCCTGTTGCAGGTAATGCTCGATCAAGGCCCGGTGCGCAGGCAGGTCGCCCATGGCGCGGTACGACATCTGCTCGATCATCTGGAATTCCTTTTGCGCCTCGGCGTAACGGCCCAACGTCAGGCGGTTGGCGTACTGCGCGGTCGGATATTCCATACCGTATAAAACATATTGCCAGCTCGACGTCGGATACATCTCGTAGTCGGCCACGAAGTCCATCCGGTGCGGCGCGCGGCTGCGCCACATCGACAGCTTGTCGCGCAAGGTGGCGGGGATGCTGGCCGGATCGGTATTGTCGCGCCAGAACGCGTGGTCGGTGCGCTGCGTGAGGCAGTAGTGCAGCTTGACGAAGTCGACGATGCGGGCATACCGCGCGCTCATCACCTCGTTGTAGGTGCGGGCGGCGGCCGCCAGGTCGCCGTCGTGCGGGAACAGGTAGCCGACCAGGTAGGCGGCGGTTTCGATCAGGCCGATGCCCGACGATTCCAGCGGTTCCAGGAAACCCCCCGACAGGCCCACTGCCGCGCAATTTTTTACCCAGTGCCGGGCCCGGTAACCGACATCGAGTTTTAACTGGCGCGGCGACAACGCATCGGCAGCGGCGCCGATGTAACCGCGCAATATCTGCTCGGCGCGGTCGTCGCTCGTGTGGCGGCTCGAATACACGTAGCCGATACCGCGCCGCCCGTGCAGGCCGATGTCCCAGGTCCAGCCGGCCTCGTGTGCCGTGGCAATCGTGTACGACGGGATCGGCGCATCGGGCTTGTCATACGGTACCTGCATGGCCAGTGCGCGGTCGACGAACAGCACGTCGTCCACGCGCTGGAACTCGCTGCCCAGTGCGTCGCCGATCAGGGCCGCGCGAAACCCCGTGCAGTCGATGTACAGGTCGGCCGTGAGCGCACCCGCCTCGCGCGTGTGGACGGCGCCGATGGCGCCGTCGGCATCGAGCTCCACCCGTTCCACGGTCGCCAGCACGTGCTGCACGCCAAGCCGGCGCGCGTGGCTGGCCAGCAGCGTGGCAAACTTGCCGGCATCGAAATGGTACGCGTAGTTGAGCGGTCCCATGAAGTCGAGGTCGGTGGTTCGCTTCGGTGCGCGCGACGCATCGGCCACGCGCTTTTGCATGGTGGCGGCAGCGGCAAAGCCGGCGCCCGGGGCGGCGGCGCCTTGCAGCCAGTAGGGCAGCAGGTCGGGGCCGCCGGGCCGCTGGCTTGGCAGGCTGAACGGGTGAAAATAATGGTCGGCGCCAGCGCTGCCGGGCGCGCGCACCCAGTCGGCAAACTTGATGCCCTGCTTGAAGGTGGCATCGCACGAGCGGATGAATTCGCCTTCGTCGATGCCGATCGCGGCCAGCGTGCCGCGGATCGACGGAAACGTGCCTTCGCCCACGCCGATGATGCCGATTTCCTTCGATTCCACCAGCGTGATGTGGACGCTGGCGTCATCGGCCCCCGCGCCCAGCGTGCGCGCCAGGAAGGCGGCGGTGAGCCAGCCGGCGGTGCCGCCGCCGACGATCAGCACGCGCCGGACGCGGCGTGGCACTGGAATTGTGGTGCTGGTATGCATGACGTGCTGGTCTCCCTTGGGCAAGGCGTTGTCGCTTGCGGGTTACAAGCATCAGTAACCAGGAAACAACATTGCCGTAAATTTTAAATTGACATCGTCGAGTTGTAGTATGTACCATGAAAACGATTTCAAAAACAAAGAAAACGATTTCAAGGCAACAGAAAACGTTTTCACAACAGTTTGGTTATCCACGATAAATGCAGCGCCGTCCCGGCGCTGCGCAAAAGGAGACATATGAACGTCCAGGTACCGCAGTCCGGCAAACGCTTGCCGACCCCGATTCAACTGGCCATCGTGGCCTTGCTGGCTGGCGCCGGCAGCGTGGCGCACGCCCAGACGACGGCCACGCCCGCCGCTGGCGCCGAAGCATCCGAGAAAATCACGGAGGTGTACGTGACCGCCACCAAGCGCTCGACCTCGCTGCAAAAAACCCCGGTGGCCGTGACTGCGCTCAACGCTGCTGCGCTCGACGACAACCACGTGCAGACCATCCAGGACGTGGTGAACCTGGTGCCGGGCTTCTCGGCCACCGGCCAGGGTGACCATGGCGTCATTACCATGACCCTGCGCGGCGTGGGCAACGACAGCGCCAAGACCGAATACGCCGACCCCGAAGTCGGTACCTTTGTCGACGGCATTTATTCGCCGCGGCCGGAAGGCGCGACCGCGCTGCTGTTCGACCTCGATTCGATCGAAGTGCTGCGCGGCCCGCAAGGCACGCTGTGGGGCCGCAACTCCACCGTGGGCGCGGTCAACATGCAAACCGTGAAGCCGGAAATCGGCAGCAGCGCGGGCAGCTTTGAAGGCGGCTACGGCAACTATGCGCGCTTCGGTGCGCGCGGCGCGATCAACATCCCGATCAACGACAAGGCCGCCCTGCGCGTGGCGTTCGTGCACGAGCAGCACGACGGCTATGTCGATTACCAGGCTGCACCGAATATCTCGATCGCCGACCAGCAGGCCGCCGCCGCCCCCGTCATCGCTGCCTGGAATGCCGCGCATCCCGGTAATCCGATCGCCTTCCGCCCGATCAATCCGAACGACTTCGTGCGCAACGCCACCAAGTACAGCGCCCAGGACCAGAGCGCGGCACGGGTGAGCCTGCTGCTGAAACCCACGGCCGACCTGCGCTGGAACGTGTCGTACGAACACTACGCGGACCGTGGCACGCCCAGCATGAATTTGATGCAGGAACCGCGCGCCGGCGAAAAACTGTGGTCGGCCCTGATCGACGTGGCGCCCAGCGTGGTGCGCGATTCGAACTCGGTGCGCAGCCGCGTCGACTGGGACTTTACGCCGGGCATGAGCCTGAACTACACGGCCGGCTATTCGCGCTTCAACGGCTCCTCGACCTTCGACCAGGACGGCGGCGCCCGCTTGCCCACCAGCTTTACTACCGGTGGCAAGTACCAGGCCAATAACACGGTGTTCTCGAAATACAAGAACTACAGCCACGAGCTGCAACTGCAATCGACGGGCCAGAACCAGGTCGACTGGCTGCTGGGCCTGTACTACGCCAACGAAAACAATGCGATCCGCTTCGACATCCCGATCATCAACGGCACCGAGAACGGCACCGTCGACTGGCAGGGCTCGTTCATCCAGCCGAAGCAGACGGTCGACTCGAAAGCCGCGTTCGGCCAGACCACGTGGAACGTGACCGACAGCCTGCACCTGACCGGCGGCCTGCGCTACACCTCGGACCGGCGCGAAAACATCGGCGGCACCAACAATGGCTGGAGCGACCTGGACGCGCCGCAGATCCCCGTCAATCCATCGATGAATCCGCTGGCGCCCGGCTCGGGCTTCTCGATTTCGCAGCGTAACGACGGCGTGTTCAAGGACAGCAAAGTCACCGGCCTGCTGCGCGTGAGCTACGACCTGGACAAGACCAACATGGTCTACGCCAGTGTGGCCACCGGCTACAAGTCGGGCGGCCTGCAGGATGGCGGCCAGCCGTACGGTTCCGAATCGCTCACCACCTACGAGATCGGCAGCAAGAGCACCTTCCTCGGCGGCGCCGTGCGCATGAACAATGCCGCGTACTACTCGAAGTTCAAGGACTTCCAGTTCAGCGCGCCGGTCACGTACCCGGACGGCAATCGCGGCCTGGCTACCAGCAATGCCGAAGGCGCCAAGATCTGGGGCCTGGAAACGGAAATCGCCGCGAAAATCACGCCGGTGGACCGGGTGCAGGTCACGGCCGCGTACACCAATGCCACGCTCAAGCACCTGATCGGCGGCAGCAACGATTACGTGCTGCCGGCGTGCTCGGTACCGGGCATCAGCACCTGCCTGGACGTTTCCGGCAACACCATGCCGCACTCGCCGAAGTTCAGCACCCAGATCATGTACCAGCATTCGTTCCAACTGGCGAACGGTACTTTGATCCCGCGCATCAGTGCTCACTACGAAACTGCAAGTTGGTTGAGCGTGTTTAACCTGGGCGAACCGGACCGTCAAAAATCGTACACGCGCACCGATCTCGGCCTGCGTTACGACGCCGACAGCCGCTGGTATTTCGATGCCTTCATCCGCAACGCGGAAGACAAGAACATCAAGACCAGCGCCATGAATGCGAATGGTCCATGGCAAGCCCAGTACTTGCCGCCACGTACTTTCGGCATCAACGTGGGCAAGAATTTTTAACAGGTTTTTCGAGTAGTCCAGTGTTGTCTGTGGTCTTGCAGCCTCGCGGCCTTTTTTGGCTCGCGAGGTTTTTTTTTGCCCGTGCTACCATGATGCACCCCATTTTGTTTCTGAATTGAAAGTTCACATGCGCTTTGTTTCTCCGTTTCTGCTGGCCTTGTCGCTCGGCGCCAGCGCGCCACAGGCGGTGGCGGTCGAACGGCTGGCGGTGGGCGCAAACTTCAGCCGCATCTTCGAACAGGGCAGCGATGGCCAGTGGCGCGGACTCGGCGTGGACGTGTTGCGCACGCTGGCTGCGCGCGCGGGCGACACGGTGCGCTTCCAGTCCTACCCGTGGCCACGGGCCCAGGCCATGGTCGAGCGCGGCCAGGCCGACATCCTGATCGGCCCGTATCGTTCCCCCGTCCGCCTCAAGCAGTTCGCCTTTCTCGACCAGCCGTTTTACCGCGATCGCCTGGTGTTTTATGCGCGCAGCCGCAACCCCGTGACGTGGGCCGGCGATGTGGGCAGCCTGACCGGGCGCCGCATCGTGGCGGTGCGCGGCTGGCATTACGGCGCCCGCTTCGACCAGGCCCGGCCGCTGCTCGATGTGAGCGAAGTGGCGCAGGTGGAAAATGGCTTGCAGATGCTGGCGTATGGCCGCGTCGATCTGCTGGCGACCAACGAGCGCAATACCACGGCGCTGGTGGAGAGCCTGCACCTGCGCGAATCGGTCACGGTGCTGTGTCCCGAGATCAGCCGGCTGGACGGCTACCTGGCCTTTCCGCGCACCGCCGCGTTTGCCCCGGTACGGCAGCAGTACAACAACCTGTTCAACCAGATGGTGCGCTCGGGCGAGTTGCTCAAGCTGGGCGTGCGCAACGGCGTGCTGGTGCCCACCGTGGACCTGGCGCCGGACCTCGGTCCTGCAGGATGCAAGTAAGTAACAGGGGGGAAGCGGCGGCCGCTCAGAGCGACAGCGCCGGTGCGCCATGCGTGCACGTGCGGTGCGTGCACGGCACCGCATCTTGCGCTAGGCTAGAGCCTTGGCATGAACCCGGAGAACACCATGACACCCGAGCTGGACAGGCGGCAGCGGCAGCCCTCAACGTCGGACACGGCAGGCTGGCACTCGTTTGATTTCATCGTGCGCCAGGCACTGGCGGTGCAGCGCGATATCGGCACCCCGGGGGCGGTGGAGATGTTGCAAAACATCGGCCTCAACCCGCAAGTGATTGCCCGCGTGCTCAGCCCGGACCGCAAGATCCGCGCCGAAGACCTCGACGCGGTATCGGGCCAGGCCTGATTCAATCCTCTTTGTGGTGGAACGGGGCGAACCAGGTCACCAGGAATGACGGAATGGTGGCTGCCATCACCAGCCAGAAGTAGTGCACATAGCCCAGCGCCTGTTGCAGGTGCCCGCTCACCACGCCGGTGACCATCATGCACAACCCCATCAGCCCGGTGCCGAACGCATAGTGCGTGGTGCTGTATTTACCGGGCGCCAGTTGCTGCATCAGGTAAATCATGAAGCCCACCGAGCCGAAGCCGTAAAAGAATTTCTCGATCGCCACGCCGGCGCTGATCACCCACAGGCTCTCGGGCTGGTACATGCTCATCAGGAGGAACGTGACGTTCGGGATATTCACCGCGCAGCACAGGGTCAACAGCGTGGCCGGCAACCCCCGGCGCGAGACGAAGATCCCGCCCAGCAGCGACCCCACTAGCACCGCGATCAGGCCATAGGTGCCGTACACCAGCCCCAGCATTTCATTCGACAGGCCGAGCCCCCCCTTGGCCACCGGATCGACCATGAAGAACGGGCCGATTTTTTCCAGCAAGCCTATGCTGAGGCGGAACACGAAGGCGAAACCCACCATCAGCCACACGTCGCGCTTCTGGAAAAAGGTCTTGAACGAATCCCACAGGATGAAGCCCGCTTCGCCCACCGATTTCGGCGCGTTTTCGGCGCGCGCGCCGTCCGGCATCACGCGCAAATGCCAGATGGCGGCGACGATGATGATGGCCGCCACGATGAAGAAAATCACGCGCCACGCATCGATCCACTGCGGGCCGAACTCGCCGGCCGCGTGGTGGAAGTAGTGGGTGTGCAGCCAGCCGCTCAGGTACACCATGCCGCCCGAGGCAACGATGGGACCGATATTCCAGCTCAGGCTCTGGATGCCGCAGAACAGCGATTGCGCGCGCGAGTCGAGCGACGTCACGTACACGCCGTCGGCAGCGATGTCCTGGGTGGCGCCCACCAGCGACAGCAGCCCGAACAGGAACACCATGACAACCATGTAGTTCGGCAGCGACATTGCCAGCGCCACGCCGGCAAAGCCGATGCCGACGATGACCTGGGTCACCAGCACGAAGAATTTCTTGGTCCGGTACATTTCCACGAACGGCGCGAACAGCGGCTTGATGGTGTAGGCCAGGATCAGGTAGCTGGCGTATTCGGCGGCCTGGCCGTTGTCCATGCCCAGGTTCTTGAACATGATCGACGTGACGCTGGTGAGCATCACGTACGTGAGCGCCATGGCGAAATAGCTGCTCGGCACCCACAGCATCGGCGTGCCGGGGCGGAACATGGCGGCCAGCAGGGAAGGGTGTTCGGCGCCGGGTGGCAGGCGCGGTTCCGGCCGCTGCTGGCTTTCCTGTTGTTGCGGGGTTTCTTGCTGCGCTACAGGCTGCATGGTGTCGTCCTCGTTATTCTCTGTGGAGTATAGCTGCGCAGGCGGGCTCTGCGGCCACTCTGCGGGGCCTCCGGCGATCACGCCGGAGGGTACTACGGTTGCGTTGCCCGGTGCGTTGCTGCCCGCTTAGGCTGCTGCGCTCATTTCGGCACTGGCGCGCTGCTGCACCAGATAGTCGCGGTACCACAGCGCGCTGTGCTTCAGGGTGCGCTGCTGGGTTTCATAATCGACGTGGACGATGCCGAAACGCTTGGCGTAGCCCGAGTTCCATTCGAAGTTGTCGAGCAAACTCCACAGGAAGTAACCCTGGATATCCACGCCTTGCAGACGGGCATCGTTGATCGCCTTCAGGTGGCGCAGCACGAAGTCGATCCGCGCCTCGTCGGCGATTTCGCCATCGACCACGGTGTCGGCATTGGCCATGCCGTTTTCGGTGATGTAGATCGGTGGCAGGTCGTAATCGGCGTGCAGCTTGAGCAGCAGTTCGGTCAGGCCGTCCGGGTAGATTTCCCAGCCCATGTCGGTGGTGCCCAGCTTGTTTTCAGGCTGGCGCGGCGGCACTTCGGCGCTGCAGAACGAGCGGAAATAGTAATTCAGGCCCATGAAGTCGAGCTTGCCCTGGATGATGGCCAGGTCGCCGTCCTGCACGTCGGGCGCGTTGGCGCCGTGAACTTTCAGCGCCAGCGCCGGGTAGTGGCCCTTGAAGATCGGGTCCATGAACCACTCGACCGAGCGCGAGTATTCGAATTCGGCCATGGCGATGTCGGCCGCGCTGTCGGTGGCCGGGTGCGCGGGCCACTGGTTCAGCACGATGCCGAGCTGGGCGCTGCTGCCCACGGCGCGCATGGCGCGCATCGCCAGCCCGTGCGACAGCAGCAGGTGGTGCGACACCTGCACCGACTGCTTGATGTCGGCCACGCCCGGCGCGAACTGGGCGTTGCCGTAGCCGAGGTTGGCCGTGCACCATGGTTCGTTATGCGTTGCAATCGTTTTCACGCGGTTGCCGAAGCGCCGCGCCACCTCCGCCGCGTACTCGGCAAAGCGGTACGCGGTGTCGCGGTTGAGCCAGCCGCCGTCGTCTTGCAGGCCCTGCGGCAAATCCCAGTGGTACAAGGTGACGTGGGCGGCGATACCTTTGCCTTCCAGTTCGGTCAGCAGGCGGTCGTAAAACGCGAAGCCCGCTTCGTTCCAGGCGCCCTTGCCCTGCGGCTGCACGCGCGCCCAGGCAATCGAAAAGCGGTAGGCGTCCACGCCCAGGCCGGCCATGATGGCCACGTCTTCCGGATAGCGGTGGTAGTGGTCGCAGGCGACATCGCCGTTGCTGCCGTCGATGACCGCGCCGGGCGTGTGGCTGAAGGTGTCCCAGATCGACGGTCCCTTGCCGTCGGCCGTGGCGGCGCCTTCGATCTGGAAGGAACTGGTGGCGACGCCCCAGGTGAACGAGGGTGGAAATTGGGTGAAGGCGAGGGGGGAATCGAGCGTGGAAGCGGTCATGGGTGCAGTATCGGCTGATGAGAGAGGGTTTGAAAACGATTTCAAACGGATGCACAGATTAAACCCGAACTCGAATGTGGTGTCAATCATTTGATAACGCACTGATATAATGCCGCCTCACTCTTTATTCTGTGCCCCTATCATGTCTTCCGATACTCCCAAAGACGCCCCGGCACGGGGCATGCTCTACGACCCGACCGAACACCGCATCCGCAGCTTCGTTACCCGGGCCGGCCGCCTGTCCACCGCCCAGGCGCGCGCACTGGAAGAGCAGGGGCCGCAGTTCCTGATCGGCTACACCAAGGCGCCGCTCGACTACGCGCAGGCCTTCGGTCGCCAGGCGCCCACGGTGCTGGAAATCGGCTTCGGCATGGGCGGCACCACGGCCCATATTGCTGCCGCCATGCCCGACAAGGATTTTATCGGCGTGGAAGTGCACACCCCGGGCGTGGGCAGCCTGCTCAAGCTGATCGGCGAGCAGGGGCTCACCAACCTCAAGGCGATCCAGCACGACGCCGTCGAAGTACTGAACCACATGATTCCCGATGGTTCGCTGCACGGCGTGCACATCTTCTTCCCGGACCCGTGGCACAAGGCGCGCCACAACAAGCGCCGCCTGATCCAGGCGCCGTTCGTCAAGCTGCTGGTGCAAAAGCTGGCGCCCGGCGGCTACCTGCATTGCGCCACCGACTGGGAAGACTACGCGGTGCAGATGCTGGAAGTATTGAGCGCGGAAGAGGGACTGCAAAATACTGCCGACGGCTACGCGCCGCAACCGGCTTACCGCCCGCTGACCAAGTTCGAAAACCGTGGCATCAAGCTGGGCCACGGCGTGTGGGACCTGGTGTTCTCGAAGAAGTAATCAGTGGTGCGGCGGGGCGAGGGCGGCGTTCAGGCGCTGCAGCACCTCGTCCGGCACCGCTTTGGTACACCACAGCCGGCGTTCGCCGTGGCTGTCGCGATAAATCACGTTTGACAACTTGCCGCGCTGCTCGCGTCCGGGCAGGTCCACCCAGCTCAGCATGCAGGCCGGCATCCGGTTTTCGTTCAAGATGACCAACTGCTGCTTGGCTGGCGTGCTGCGCACCGCGTAACCGATGCCGGCCGTTTTCAATGCCGCCAGCACCGGCAGTGCCGCATCCCCAACCAAGACTCCTTGCTGCGTGTAGTGCCATGGCGCCCGCTCGCTGTAGTGGATGGTCAGGCTTGGCCCGGCAGCACCGGCCTGCGTGGCGCACAGCATCCACAACAGGGTGGGAACACGCTTCATCGTTTTTCCAGCGGCTCCAGGTCCAGCACCACGTGGTACGACAGGCGCGCGGTTTGCCACAGGCCGCCGCCGCGTATTTCGGCGTCGCAGCTGGTCAGCTGGCCTTCGAAGCCGTCGCGTTTCAAACGGGCACGGAAGATCACGGCTGCCTTGGCGTCGAGATAGCCGACCATGCGCCCGCCCAGAAACACGGCCACGGCCGCATCTTCATACGCATTGCGGTCGTCGGGAAACAGCATGGCCTGGTACGGCGCGTGCGCGGCCGCCTCGCCATGGTCGCCGGCCAGCTCCTTGAGTACCGGCTGGTAGCGCGATTCGTTGACCACTTCCACCAGCAAGCGGCCGCCATCGGACCAGTGGTGCACCACCGGCGTGTCGGGCAGCACCGGCGTGTAGGGCGCGGCCGGCAGCGGCGGCAGCGCCACCTTTTTTGCGGGATTGGATTTGATGATCCGGTACACCACCAGCGCGGTGATGGCGATAATCAACAGGGACAGGAAGATTTTCATGGTCGCCATCTTACCGCATGGCGTCGGCCTGATACACGATCTTGCCGCCCACGACAGTCTGCAGCACCTTGATGTTGGCAATGTCCTCGGCGTCGATGGTCATGAAGTTGCGGTCGAGGACGATGAAGTCGGCCAGCTTGCCCGGTTCCAGCGAGCCGGTCAGTTTTTCCTGGCGCAGCGTGTAGGCCGCGTTCAGCGTGATGGCCCGCAGCGCGGCTGCGCGCGGCATGCCCGGCTGCGTGCCGAGCCGGCCGGCAAATTCCGGACCGGCGTCCGGTGCGGCGGTGCGGGTCACGCCCACCTTGAGCGCGAACCACAAATCGAGCGGATCCACCGGCCAGTCGCTGCCGTAGGCGATGCGCGCACCGGCGTTCAGCAGCACCGCTTGCGGCTCCACCAGCGCGTAGCGTTGCGGTCCCATGTACGGGGCCAGGGCGCCGAGCGTATCGGGCGCCGGCTTGGCCCACTGGAACGACAGCACCGGCGTCACGTCCAGCCGGGCAAAGCGCGGGTAGTCGGCCGGCGCCACGATTTCGTCGTGCGCCAGCACGGGGCGCACTTTTTTGCCGGCCGGCGTGCCGCGCAGCCAGGCGACGGCGTCGAGCGTGTCACGCACGGCGCGGTCGCCATCGACGTGGATGTGCGGATCGATGCGGGCCCGCGCCAGCAAATCCAGCGTGGAGCGCAGCGCCGCCTGCGAGAAATACGTGGCCGGGCCGTGGTTGTGGCCGGGCTGCCAGTTCGGCGCCTGTTCCGTGCCCTGGTTTTCCAGGTACGGTGCCAGCATGGCGCCGGTAAAGGCGGGGGCCGAAATCACGCCGTCCATGAATAGCTTGGCGTGGCGCACCTGCAGCGACGGCGCCACCCTGGTTGGCCCCTGGTCGAACTGTTTTTGCTGTTTCAACAGGTCGGCGACGGCCGCCTGCGGCGTGGCGCCTTTATCGAGGTCGATCAGTACCGCGAAGTGGGCGCGCGCGGTCAGCTTGCCCTGGCGTTGCAGGTCGGTGAACGCGGTCATGGTTTCGGGATCGGTGTACGCATCGAGGAACGACGTGATGCCTTGCCGGCGCAGCGCGTCGAGCGCCTTGGTGGACGCGGCCAGGTTTTCGGCCACCGTCAGCGGCGGCAGCAAGTTCATGGCCATGTCCTGCGCGGCGTCTTCCAGCAGGCCGGTGGCCGCACCGGTGCTGTCGCGGGCAATCTTGCCGCCGGCCGGGTCTTGCGTAGTGGCCGTGATGCCGGCCGTGGCGATGCCCTTGCTGTTGAGTTGCACCGAGTGGCCGAACGACGAGCGCACCAGGATCGGCCGGTCGGTTTTTAGAGCGTCAAGGGTGGCGGCGGACGTGGCCACGCCATCGGGCAGCATGCCCTGCTGGAACCAGTTGACTACCACCAGCCAGCGCTTGGAATCGGCTTTGCCGGCGGCCACGTCGCTGTCGATACAGGCCTGGATCCGGGCCAGGAATTGCGGCACCGTCAGCGGCAGGTAATCGAGGCTGCAATTGAGCAGGCGGCTGCCGCCCGATTGCGGGTGCATATGGCCGTCGATCAGGCCCGGCATCAGCATCTTGCCACCGAGGTCGATCACCTTGGTGTGTTGGCCTTGCAATTTGGCGGCGCCCGCATCGCTGCCCACGTAAACGATGCGCCCGCCGCGCACGGCCAGCGCCTGCTGCACGCTGTCCTGGGCATCGACGGTGTAGACGTAGCCGTTGCGATAAACCGTATCGGCGGGCTGGGCGGCGGCGTAGGTGAACGTCAGCGCCAGGAATGTAAACAAGCCGGTACGGGTCATGCAATCTCCAGAGGTCAGGCGGCTCCCATCAATCTGGCGCGCACGGACGGCGGCAGAAACGCCAGCACATTCCCCGCCAGCACCAGCGCCAGCCCGCACAGCGCCAGCGGCGTCCATTGGTAGCCTTCGTAAATGGTTGAAATCGTCAACGCGACGATGGGGAATAATACCGTGGAATAAGCCGCCCGGTCGGGCCCGATGCGGCCCACCAGCATCAGGTACGCGGTAAACCCGATCACCGAGCCGGGAATGGCCAGGTACAGCAGCGCACCGAGGTAGCGCGGCGACGGCTCGACCGTGAACGGCATGCCCAGCGCCAGCGCGCCTGCGCCCAGCGTGGTGGCGCCGATCAGCATGGCCCAGGTGTTGGTGAGCCAGGGTGTCAGGCCCAGCCCCTGCATTTTGCTCGACAGCAGGTTGCCGCACGCGAAGCACCAGGTGCCGCCCAGCGACAGCGCCAGGCCCAGCAGCACGCTGCCGTCGGCCCAGTGGCCCGTCATCTGCGGCGCGAATAGCAGCACGATGCCGGCCAGGCCCAGCCCGGCGCCAGCCAGTACCTGCGGCCGCAGCGGGCGGCCGAGGAACAGCCGGCCAGCGAGCGCGATCCACAGCGGCGCGGTGGAAAACACCACGGCTTCCTGGCCGCTGGTGATGTATTGCGCGGCATAATAAAAGCACAGGAAATTCAGGCAGAACAGGGCGATGCCCTGCGCGAACAAATAGGGCCAGGCCCGGCGCGGCGGCCACCAGGTTTTGCGCGCCAGCAGCAGCCCGGCCAGCAGCACGGCCGCGGCAATCCAGAAACGGTACGCGATCGACACCGGCGCCGGCACCACGCCCAGCTGAAAGGTAATGGCGATCCAGGTGGTACCCCAGATCAGGACGGTCAACAGGTAGAGGAAAATATTCATGGCGCCAGCATGCGGGCAACGGCGCGCGGGCGCTTGTCTGAAATTGCGCATCGTAAAGCAGGGACCGCTTTGGCCGGCAGCACGCATGCTAGACTTTGTCCATGTCCCGTCCTCTTGATCTGCCTGCCACGCTGCTGTCCCCGTCCGGTTTGCCGGAAGGCCGGCTGTCGCGCTCGGTATTCAAGACCATGTCCGAGACCGACGCCGAGCTTGAGCGCTTTACCTGGCTCGGCGACGAGCTGGCGCTGGCGATCTGGCGGCGCGACACGCCGTGCGCCGAAACCTCGTATTGCCAGCCGGGCCACCACACGCTGTCGTACTACATGGGCGGCGGCTACCGCACCGAGCGCGGCGAGTTGCCCGGCCTGTACGGCGCGCCACAGCGCCTGTGCACGCTGCCGGACTGGCACGAGTCGAGCTGGACCGTGCGCGGCCCGCTGCGCTTCCTGCACGTGTATTTTTTACCGGAACATTTTACCCGCCGCGCGGTGGTCGAACTGGACCGCGAACCGCGCGCGCTCACGCTGGCGGACCGTACGTATTTCGAACATGAACGGATCGGCCAGCTGTGCGCGCAACTGGCTGCGATGGGGTGGGAGGGGGCCGACGCCCGGCTGCGCGCCAACGAAATGACGCACGAAACGCTGTCGCACCTGCTGCACGCGCAGTCGCTGCCACGGCACCAGCCGCAGGTGCGCGGCGGCCTGGCGCCGGCCGTGCGGCGGCGGCTGGCCGAACATATCGAAGCGCACCTGGCGCAGCCTTTGACGCTGGCCGCGCTGGCGCAGCTGGCGTGTTTGTCCGAGTATCACCTGCTGCGGATGTTCAAGGTCTCGTTCGGCATGACGCCGTCGGCGTGGATTGCCGCGCGCCGCATCGAGCACGCGCGCCAGTTGCTCAAGCACACGGGGCTACCGTTGCAGCAGGTTGCCGACGCCTGTGGCTATGCGGACCTGTCGCACTTCAGCCACCGCTTCCGCGATGCCACCGGGGCGGCGCCCGGTCGCTACCGCAGCGTGGTCACGACCTGAATTAGTCGAATTCGCGGATCAGCTCGACGATCTGGTCGCCGTACGACGCCAGTTTTTTCTCGCCCACGCCGGAAATGCCGCGCAGGTCGTCGAGCGCCGTGGGACGGGCCTTGGCGATTTCGCGCAGCGTGGCGTCGTTGAAGATGATGTAGGCAGCGACGTTGTGTTCGCGTGCCGTGCCCATGCGCCAGGTGCGCAGGCGGTCGAAGATTTTTTCTTCTGCCGAGGACAGATCGCTTTCCACGTAGCCTTTCGAGGCGCGCGGGGTCTTTTGCTTGACCGGCTTCTGGTACTGGCGCAGCTGCACTTTTTGGCCGCCTTTCAGTACCGGCCGCGCGGCGTCGGTGAGCTTGAGCGAGCTGTATTGTTCGTGATCCACCGTGAGCAAGCCCAGCGCGATCATCTGGCGCAAGATGGCGCGCCACTCGTGCTCGCTGCGGTCGGCGCCGATGCCGAACACCGACAGGCTGTCGTGGTGCCAGGTCTTGATGCGCTCGGTCTCCACGCCGCGCAGCACTTCGATCACGTGGCCGGCGGCAAAGCGCTGGTCGACGCGGTACACGGCCGACAGCAGTTTTTGCACCGGCACCGTGCCGTCGAACGACACCGGTGGAATCAAACAGGTGTCACAGTTGCCGCACGGACCCGATTGTTCGCCGAAATAATCGAGCAGGCGCACGCGGCGGCAGCTCAGGGTTTCGCACAGGCCCAGCATGGCGTCGAGCTTGTTGCCGAGCACGCGTTTGAAGGTTTCGTCGGCTTCCGATTCGTCGATCATGCGCCGTTGCAGCACCACGTCCTGCAGTCCATACGCCATCCAGGCGCTGGCGGGACCGCCGTCGCGGCCGGCGCGGCCCGTTTCCTGGTAATAGCCCTCGATGCTTTTCGGCAGATCGAGGTGGCACACAAAGCGCACGTCGGGCTTGTCGATGCCCATGCCGAACGCGATGGTGGCGCACATCACGATGTTTTCTTCGCGCAGGAAGCGGGCCTGGTTGGCGGCGCGCTTGGCGTGGTCCATGCCAGCGTGGTACGCCAGCGCGCGGATGCCGTTATCGTTCAGAAACTCGGCGGTCTCTTCCACTTTTTTGCGCGACAGGCAGTAGACGATGCCGCAGTCGCCCGTGTGTTCGGTGGTGATGAAGTCGAGCAGCTGCTTGCGGCCGTTGGCCTTTTCGACGATCTGGTAGCGGATGTTGGGACGGTCGAACGACGACACGAACTGCGCCGCGTCGCCGAGCTGCAGGCGGTGCACGATTTCGGCGCGGGTTTGCGGGTCGGCGGTGGCGGTGAGGGCAATGCGTGGCACGTCGGGAAACTGCTCGTGCAGCACCGACAAGCGGATGTATTCGGGACGGAAGTCATGGCCCCATTGCGATACGCAGTGCGCCTCGTCGATCGCGAACAGGGCGATCTTGGAGTCCTGGAACAAATTCAGGCAGCGCTCGGTCATCAGGCGCTCGGGCGCCACGTACACCAGGTCGATCTGGCCGGTGCGCACCAGCCGCTCGATGCGGTTGGCTTCTTCGTAGGTCTGGGTGGAATTGAGGAAGGCGGCGCGCACGCCCACTTCTTCCAGCGCATCGACCTGGTCCTGCATCAGCGCGATCAGGGGCGAGACGACGACGCCGACGCCGTCGCGCAGCAGGGCGGGGATTTGATAACACAGCGACTTGCCGCCGCCGGTAGGCATCAGGACCAGGGCGTCGCCGCCATTGCTCACGTGATCGACGATCTCGGCCTGTTGGCCGCGAAAGGCCGGATAGCCGAACACGGTTTCCAGCAAGTGGAGTGCGCGCTCCTGGTTTTCCTGATTCATTTATTACTACTCGTTTCTACAACAAAGGTGTGATGGTGTTAGTCGGCCCAGACAATGATGCCATAGTAACCGGTAACCAGCACGATCAGGCCAAACACGATCCGATACCAGGCAAAAACCACGAAGGTATGGGTCATGATGTAGCGCAGCAGCCAGCGGATGCACAGGAACGCCGAGATGAACGCGGCCACGGTGCCGATGGTAAAGAACGACAGGTCGTCCATCGACAACAGCGCGCGGTCCTTGTACAGCGAGTACACGGTGGCGCCGATCAGGGTGGGAATGGCCAGGAAGAACGAGAACTCGGTGGCCACCTTGCGCGAGAAGCCGAAGATCATGCTGCCCATGATGGTCGCGCCGGAGCGGCTGGTGCCGGGAATCAGCGCAAAGGCCTGGGCCAGTCCGATTTTCAGCGCATCGACCGGGGTGATCTGGTCGAGTGACGTGATGCGTTCCACGGCAGGATTGTCCTTGGCCCGTTTTTCCACCCACAGGATGATCAAGCCGCCGATGATGAATGCGGCCGCGACCGGAATGGGCGCAAACAGATGTTCCTTGATCGACGACGCGAATATCAGTCCCAGAATCGCCGCGGGCAGGAAGGCGATCAGCACATTGAGTGCAAAGCGCTGCTGGACGCGGTCGTTGAAGATGCCTGCCAGTACCAGGCCGATGCGCGCGCGGAATTCCCAGATCACCGCCATCATGGCGCCGGCCTGGATCACGATTTCAAACACTTTCATTTTATCTTCCATGCCTGCAAACCCCAGCAGGTGTTCGGTCAGGATCAGGTGACCCGTGGAAGAGATCGGCAGGAATTCCGTGAGACCTTCAACCACGCCCATGATGATGGCTTTAATGACGAGAACAATATCCATGTATTTAAATATAAAGGGTTGGAAGTAAAAGGAATGGCTGCTAAAAGTGAACGCACCGGGGCCGAAGCTTACCATGTTCAGCGTGCACTATTTGCAATCTGTCGGAGCGGTAATGTTAACTTTTTGCTGATTGGTGCACTGCGGAAATAATATGCGGCACCGCGCGGGGACTGTGGGGCTAGGGGCGCGCGCCGCGCCGCAACAAATGCTGGTGGCCGCACGCCGGCCGGCAGCGGTTTCAGCGCAACCGCAGCAGGCGCGCCAGTTCACCGCTTTTTTCGATGGCGTCGATTGCCGCGTTCACTTCAGCCACGCGCAGCGTACCCTGGCGGGCAATGGCGCAGCCGGTCTTTTCTTCGCTGATCACCAGCTGGCTGAAGCCGGCGGCCAGCTCGCCGCTGGCAAACTGGCGTTCCACCGTCACGCCGGTGGCGAGGAAGTAGTCGAAGCGCCCGCCCTGCCATTTGCGCAAGGTCAGTTCGAGCGACGGCGCATCGTCGCGCACGAAGCCGGCGCCGAGGCGGCGCTGCACTTCCGGATAATTAAAGCCGAGCACCGTGCCCACGGTTTTGCCGCGGACGTCTTCGAGCGTGGTTGGCGCCGGCACCCGGCGCGAGGCGATCAGTACTTCGGACGTGGGAATGAACGGGCGGGTCCAGTCGACGTCGCCTTTGAACCAGGCCGGCGAATAACCGCACACGATATCGCCCTCGGCCGACTCCAGCACGCCCATCATGCGCTTGCGCGGCAGCGGCATCAGTTTGACCGGCCGCTGCAGCTGACGCCCGAACGCCGCCGCCATCGCCTGCTGGAAACCGGAGCGGCGCGAAGCCGGGGTTTTGCCCGGCGCGTCTTCGACCTTGTGCACATAGCGGATGGTGGCCGGCGGCGCAGCCAGTACTGTCAACGGCGCAGCCAGTAAAGTCAGCGACGCGGCCAGCGCCAGCGATGGAACAGACGAGGTACGGAAGAGTGCAATCATGCAGCGGGCCCGGGAAGTTGTCTGCGGCAACGGTAGCTGATTCTTGTTATCGAGTCAATTTGTATCGGGCACGCGGGGGGACATTCCTGCCCCTCAGTGCGGTGTTTCCGGCAAGGTTGCACGCTCCAGGTCGGCCAGCCAGTACATCGCATGGGCGCGGCTGTCGCCGCACATTTCGTGCGACGGTTGCAGGCCGCCGCAAAACGCCGGCCGCTCGGGCCGGCCGAAGATCAGGCAGCGCTGGTCGTCGCCCAGTTGCACGCAGCGCACGCCGGCCGGCTTGCCGTTGGGCATACCGGGGATAGCGCTGGTAATCGAGGGCGCGGTGCAGCAGGCGCCGCAGTCCGGGCGGCAAGCAAATGTCGCACGCGCTAAGGGGGAGGTAGTCATAGGGGCGATATTTTACCCTGCTCACGCGCAGGTCGGTTTGCCTCCCACTGCGCCACCCGCGCCGCCACCCACGCGCCATCGTCGAGCGGCAGGTCGTGGCCGGCGTCCGGATGCACGTGGTGCTCGGCCTGCCACGCGTGCGCCAGCTGTCGCGAACAGCGTGGATCGACCAGCGCGTCGCCGGCGGACGACAGCACCAGCAGCGGTGCGGCCGGGCGCGTGGCCGGGGCGCGGTAGCGTGTGGCGGCCCACAACTGGCGCAGCGCGTTGGCGCGCGTGACCGGATAATCGCGCTGGTAACCGAGCCAGCGTTGCAGCAACCCCGCGCGCTCGGCGGCGTCGCCGTGGCGGCTGGTCAGGCGCAGGATCAGGCGTTCCTGCGCCTCCACCGTGCCATCCGCCAAGGTGCGCACGATGTCCGGGTAGTTGCGCCAGCGCAGGCGCTGGTGGAAGCGGCTGTACGGCCGCATGCTGGTGTTGATCAGCACCGCGCGGTCGATCTCGTGCGCGTAACGGCTGGCCCATTCCACCGCCACCATGCCACCCAGCGACAGCGCCAGCAGGCAATAGGGCGGCTGCAGCCCGCGCGCCTGCAACTCGTGGCGGCAAAATTCCACCATGTCCGCCACGGTCGTGGGACTGGCCAGCCCGTGATGGACGCCGTTGCCGGGCAGGTCGGGCGTGACGATGGTGACGTCCGGCAGCGCTTCGATCAATTGGCCGGGAAAGCGGCCCCAGTGCCGTTGTTCGCGCATCAGGCCGCGCAGCAGGATCCAGGTTGCCATGGTTATGCGTCGTACCACTGCGTCAGCGCGCGCCGGTGCTGCTGCTTGCGCGCCAGCCCTTCCGGCACCCAGCGGCCATGGCTGTTGGCGGCGCGCATTAAAAAATCGAACCAGATCAGGTGGCGGCGCAGCACGCGTTGCAGCCGGTGCGTGGCGGTGGGGTTGAACATGGCCACGCGGTCGAACAGCTGGCGCGGGTTCTTTTTTACCCACAGCCACGACCCCATCTCGAGCGTGAGCGGCAAAAAGGTTCGTCCGCTGTAGCTGGTGCCGTTCAGGTACAGGTAATCCCACAGGTCGCCGTGGGTGCGGTACTGGCGGCTTTGCGGTTCGAACACGTAGTTGTGGTTGGGGTAGCTCTCGCTGAACAATGCTTCGAGCGCGCCGATGTCGGCCAGGTGGGCGATCGGCGCCGGCGTGTGGGCGTGCGGGAACCAGATGCGGTCGCGCAGGCCAAAGCCCGAGTGGCAATCGAGCGCCATGCTGAACTGGCGCGTGAGCAGTTCGCGCTCGACCACTTCGCACACGGCCTGGCTTTCCGGCTCCATCGGCGCGCCGGCCGGACCGCGGTACCACGGCAGGCGCGCACTGTAGCGCTGGCCACCGAGCATGAACGGCACCCGGTCCACGGCGGACAGCGGCGCATTGCGCATCAGGTCCACGCCCTGCGGATTGCAGCGCGTGGCCTGCCACATGCCGCCGGGGTTCACCAGCGGCATGAACACCAGCCGCATCGATTCGAGCTGCTGGTGCAAGGTGCTGTCCCAGCGCAGCCGCGCCAAAATGCTTTCCATGAACGACAGGATGACCTGGGTGCCGATCCGTTCCAGGCCGTGGATGCCGCCGAAAAAGCCGAGCGCCGGCACGTCGAGGCTGGGATTGCCAAGCGCGATTGAATACACGGGGAATTCGCGGCCGTCCATGGCGATGGTGCAATGGGTATCGACCTGCATATGCTTGCCGCCGGCGTCGATCAGACGTTTCAGGGTGATGAGTTCTGGCAGGTTCTTCTCGGGCATAGGGCGAGGACACTGGACGCGGGGAACGCCAGTGTAGCTGAATTTGATTTGGCGCCATTGCCGCGCACGTTTTGTTTGAGCCAGTGACATGGCAAGGCGCCGCACCGCCGATAAGCTGTGCCATCTTGCACTTAGGAAATAACTGGAGGAGCTGACATGAAACTAAGCATGCTTTACAGCGCGGCGCTGGTGTTTGGCGCAATGGTGGCAACACAAGGTGCTGCCGCGTCGTCATTGGGAGGAAAATTATCGGGCCAACTGTCGATCGGTACGCTGTCGGTTGTTGCTTCGCCGTTAGTGAGCGTAGCTGGCTCCGCGCAAGGCGGTGCCGCGGTGTCGGCGGGACCGGTGCTGCTGGTCAGCGGCATGTCGCTGGTCGTCAGCGGCTTGGTACACAACGCCGACATGTCGGAAATTTTGCTGTCGGCGGTGGGCTCGGTGGGGCAGTATTCCGTCAAGCTCAGCGCCCAGGCCGCCAGGGCGGTGGGTTTGTCGGTTGGCGCCACCGTGCAGGTGCTGGCCGACAGTACCGGCACCATCCTGGTTACATCCGGCAAGGTACTGGCCTTCATCCCCAACGCAGTGGGTGAAGCGTTGCTGTCCCAACAGCGTCTGCCCGCACCATGAGCGCGCGCTTGCGGGAGATGACAGCGGCGGCGCTCCTGTGGGCAGCTTGCGCTGCGCCGGCTGTTGCCGGTAGCGCATGCGAGGAAAAGCCCATGAGCATCGAAGCCCTGCGCGACGCGCTGGCGACCGGTGCGCGGTTGCAGGCAGCGTTGAATGCTTCCGGTCGCGACGTGGCGCTGATCGCACGCCAGGGCCAGGACCTGTCCAGCTACGGACTGAAATATTCGCATGCCGGCCTGGCATACCGTGCCGGCCCCGACCAGCCATGGCGTGTGGTTGAATTGCTCAACGACTGCGGGACCGCAGCGTCGGCGCTGTGGGTCGATGGGCTGGCCAATTTTTTTCTCGATGGCCCTTTTACTTACGACGCGCTGGTCATGGTGCCGCCGGCCCCGGCGGCCGAGCGGCTCAAACTGGTCTTGCGCGATACTGCGCAACTGCATCGCTTGCACCAACCGCACTACAGCATGGTCGCGTATCCGTTCGCCACCGCTTACCAGAATTCCAACCAATGGGTGCTGGAAGTGCTGGCGTCCGCGGGTGCCGACCCAGGCCGGGTGGCCACCCGGCAGGAAGCGCAGTCATGGTTGCAGTCGTCCGGGTACCAGCCCAGCGAAATGCGCATCGGCGTATTCAAACGCCTGAGTGGGCGCATGTTCAAGGCGAATGTGGCATTTGATGATCATCCAGATAACTTGCGGTATGCTGGCCGGATCAATACCGTTACGGTCGACTCGCTGCGGGACTTCCTGCGCCTGCGCCATGGATGGGCCATGCGGGAAATCAGCGGCGGGCGCTAACATGACTAGCTGATTTGAAAAGTAACTTGACGAAATCGTTTACCTTCCCTTAGCCTTGCTCTTGGAGACACTCTTCACAATAACTAAAAGGGTAAACGATGACACACGTTTCACGCCGCCTGGCCTTGTTGCTGACCGCCGTTCTGGCCACCGGTGCAGTCCACGCCGAAGGGCCGTACCGTAACACCGACAACAAAAAGCTCAACGACACCAGCGAAGGCACCTACCCGGTACCCTACAAAAAGCCCACCGAGGCGGAAATCACCGGCGCCCTCGACCGCGTGCGCGGCTACGTGGACAGCATCACGCCCACCCGCATCGTCGACAAGACCACCAAACAGCCGATTACCGACCTTAAAAAACCGGTGGCCGGCGCCGTGTTCGAGCCGTCACCCAACGATTTCGGCCTGATGGTGTATGAAATGGGCGTGATCCATTCCGGCCTGCTCAAGGCCGCCGAAGTAACGGGCGACAAACGCTATACCGACATGACGCGTCGCCACTTCCAGTTTTTCAAGGACAGCAAGCCATACTTCCGCGCCCAGGAAGACCAGTTCAAGCTGAAACGCGACAACAGCTTCACCCGCTTCCTGCAACCGATGTCGCTCGACGACAGCGGTTCGATGTGCGCGGCGCTGGTGCGCGCGCGCTTTGCCAAGGTGGGGCCGGACCTGAAGGACATGATCGACACCTGCAGCCAGTACGTGCAAAAGCAGCAGTACCGGCTGGACGACGGCACGTTCGCCCGCAAGCGCCCGCAGGCGTCGTCGCTGTGGGCCGACGATATGTACATGGGCATTCCGGCGCTGGCTGAAATGGGCCACCTGACCGGTGATAAAGCGTGGTTCGACGATGCGGCCTCGAACGTGCTGACCATGGCCGAGCACCTGTACAACAAGCAGAACAACCTGTTTACCCACGGCTGGAACGCCAACAATCCGGATGCACCGCGCTTTTACTGGGCGCGCGCCAACGGCTGGGCCGTGCTGTCGATGAGCGACCTGCTCGACGTGCTGCCGAAAGACCATCCGTCGTACAACAAGGTGCTGGCGCAACTGCGCGCCAGCCTGCACGGCATTGCCGAAACCCAGTCCGGCACCGGCCTGTGGCACCAGATGCTCGACCGTAACGATTCGTACCTGGAAACCTCGGCGTCCGCCATTTTCACCTACGTGTTCGCGCACGCGATCAACGAAGGCTGGATCAGCCCGACCACGTACGGCTCCATTGCCCAGGCCGGCTGGGTGGGCGTGAGCACCCGCATCAACGCCAAGGGACAGGTGGAAGGCACTTGCGTGGGCACCACGTTTGCCAGCGACCAGATTTATTATTACAACCGCCCCACCAGCGTCGATGCCATGCATGGTTACGGACCGGTATTGCTGGCCGGCGCCGAAATGTTGCGCATGTTGAAAAATCCGGCCATCGACATCCAGTACAAGCTGCGCACCTACCACTATGTGCCGCGCGAGCACGGCAAGGCCATCAGCGACCATTGATGAAGTCGGCGGTCGGCTATAGTAGCGGTCGACCGTTTATTTATCAAAGGAACACGATGCGCCCTGAAACCATGACCGGCCTGGAATTGCTGCAAGCAGCCATCTCGGGCCAATTCCCCCGTCCGCCGATGTCGGACACGATACCGATGGAAATCACGGAAGCGCGCGAGGGCTACATCCTCGGCACCGCGCGCGCCGACGAGCGCCACATCAACGTGATGGGCGGCGTGCACGGCGGCTTTGCCGCCACCATTCTCGACTCGGCTACCGGCTGTGCCGTGCATTCGATGCTGGAAGCGGGCGTCGGTTACGGCACCACCGACCTCAGCGTAAAAATGTTCCGCCCGGTACCCAAAGGCGAAACCCTGGTCGTCGAGGGCAAGATCATCAACCTGTCGCGCAGCCTCGGTGTGTCCGAAGGCACGCTCAAGACGGCCGACGGCAAGCTGCTGGCGCATGCCACGGCGACCTGTTTTATTCTGCGCCGCTAACTTCCTACCCAACAAGGCAGAGACCATGACCTCCGTACGTCACCGCAGTTTCGTTGCAATCCTGTGTGCGGGCTTGCTGTCCGCCGCAACTGCGGCCTGGGCCGCCGTACCGGTGGGCGCAGACCATGCCAACCTGCAGTACACGGGCCGCATCGACTTTGCCGATCGCACGGCGCCGGTCCTGTCGTGGCCCGGCACCAGCATCGAAGGCAATTTCACCGGCACCAGCCTGGCGCTCAAGCTCGACGATCAATACGGCAAGAACTGGTTCAACGTCTTCATCGACGGTAACCTGGCCCAGCCGGTCGTGATCGGCGCAGTGAAAGGCGGCAAGACGTATGCGGTGGCTACCGGCTTGCCGGCCGGTCCGCACCGCTTTCTGCTGACCAAGCGCACCGAAGGCGAGGAGGGCGCGACCGTGTTTGGCGGACTGGAACTGGCCGATGGTGGTCAACTGCTGGCGCCGCCGCCGCGCAAGGGGCGCCGCATCGCCTTCTTTGGCGACTCGATCACGAGCGGCATGGGCAACGAGTCGCCCGACGACGGTCCCGACCACCTGGCCAAGGACAAGAACAACTTCATGGCCTACGACGCCATCACGGCCCGCGCGCTCGACGCCGAAATGCACGTGGTGTCGCAAAGCGGCATCGGCGTAATGATCAGCTGGTTCCCGTTCATCATGCCGCAGTTTTACAACCAGCTGAGCGCGGTGGGCGTGAACGACAGCCGCTGGGACTTTACCCAGTGGACGCCGGACGTGGTGGTGATCAACCTGTTCCAGAACGACAAGTGGCTGATCGACCGCGAAAAGCGGCTGCAACCGGTACCGACCGATGCCCAGCGCATCGCCGCCTACAAGGACTTTGTCAAAAAGATCCGCGCCGTGTATCCGCGCGCCTACATCGTGTGCGCGCTGGGCAGCATGGATGCGGTGAGCCCCGGCAGCAAATGGCCAGGATACGTAACGAGCGCGGTGGCGCAGTTAAAGGAAGAGCAGGACGCGCGTATCGACACCCTGTTTTTCGACTACACAGGCTACGACAAGCACCCGCGCGTAAAACACCACGCAGCCAACGCACAGAAGCTAACGGCGTTTATCCGGGCAAAGATGGGCTGGTAATTCAACTTCGGGTTAAAACTCTTCCCAATCGCCGTCGCTGCTGGCGGCCGGCTTGCTGCGGGCTGGTTTGTCGCTCAACTTCAGCGCCGGTGCCTTGGCGGCTGGCTTGGCGGCCATCGGGCGGGCGGCCGGTGCCGGACGAGCGGCAGGCGCTGCGGCTGCACGTGGTGCGGCGGCGCGCGCCGGGCTGCCTGCCACCTGGAATACGCTCACCATTTCGGCCAGTTTCACGGCCTGTTCCTGCATCGCTTGCGAGGCGGCGGCGGCTTCTTCCACCAGCGCGGCATTTTGCTGGGTCACGGTGTCCATCTCGGCCACGGCGGTGTTGATCTGCTCGATGCCCAGTTCCTGCTCGCGGCCGGCAGAGCTGATCTCGCCCATGATTTGCGTCACGCGGCGCACGCTGGTGACGATTTCCGTCATCGTGGTGCCGGCTTCGTTCACCAGCGCGCTGCCGGTGCCTACTTTTTCAACCGAGTCGGTAATCAGCTGCTTGATGTCCTTGGCGGCGCTGGCCGAGCGGTGCGCCAGGTTGCGCACCTCGGTCGCCACCACGGCGAAGCCACGGCCCTGTTCGCCAGCGCGCGCCGCTTCCACGGCCGCATTCAAGGCCAGGATGTTGGTCTGGAACGCGATGCCGTCGATTACGCCGATGATGTCGGCAATCTTGTCCGACGATTCGGTGATCGAGGCCATGGTATCGACCACGCGCGCGACCAGCTCGCCACCCTTGACGGCGATGTCCGAGGCCGAACCGACTAGCTGGTTGGCCTGGCGGGCGTTGTCCGAATTCTGCTTGACGGTCGACGTCAGTTCTTCCAGCGACGACGCGGTTTCTTCCAGGCTGGCCGCCTGCTGCTCGGTGCGGCGCGACAGGTCCATATTGCCGGCAGCGATTTCGTTGCTGGCGGTGGCAATCGCATCGCTACCGTCGCGTACGCTGCGCACGGTGTCGGCCAGGCGGTCCTGCATCTGGTGCAGACCGGTCATCAGCGCGCCCATTTCGTCCTTGCGGCCGAGGTCGATGGTATTGGCCAGGTTGCCGTCGGAGATGGCATTGAAGTGCTTGAGCGCCTCGCCGAGCGGGTTCATCACGGCGCGCAGCAGCAGGACCGACGACACCAGCGCCACGATCAGGCCCAGCACGATGGCGACGATGGCAAAGGTCATGCTGCGGTTGTAAGCAGACTGGCTGTCTTCATATTGCTTGGCGGTCGATTCGAGCTGGTACACCGACAGCTTTTCGGCGGCATCCGTGTACAGGCGGAACAGGCGCGTCACTTCGCTCAGCATCATGCGGTCGATTTCGGGCTGGTTCTTGTCGCGCAGCGCCTTGATGGCCGCTTGCACGCCATCCTTGATCAGCGTGGTGCGCGCGGCGCCGGTCTGGTCGGCCAGCGCCTTTTCGCCTTCACCGAACGGCAGCGCGGTATAGCGCGCCCAGGCCTTGTCGCTTGCTTCGAGGAAATTCTGGGCGCGGGTGATGGTTTCTTCCGCGTTCGGCGCGTCGGGTTTCAACGCCACGCGGTCGATCGACAGGCGGGCGCGGTCGATCTGGATCTGGGCGTCGGCGATTGCCTTCATCGATACCATGGAATTCTGGTAGACGTCCTTGAGCACGTTGTTCGTGTGACTGAGCGCCGTGATGCCGCGCACGCCGATGAAGATCATCAGGGCGCCGAGCAGGAGCATGGTACCGATCAGGCGGGTACGGATAGTGAGATTAGCAAACATGGTGTGGGTCCATTTCGAGAGGTATCGCAAGGCCAAAATACGGTCAACGTGAGCACGATTGCAATGTCAACAGCGGTAACGGACCGGACAGCAAGGGGTCGGTTACGGAAAGTCGGTCTTACCCGCTGGACGCCCGGCAAGCGGACGGCAGCAATGCGGCGGGGGCGTGGGCCACATGAAGTTTGGGTCACTGCGGCGGGGGCAGGGCCGGCAGAAAACGCTCATCCGCAAAGGGGAATGAGCAGAGTGACATTGATCGGCGTCAGTCTAGCCGATTAATTTCTGGTGGGCAATCGAAATGAATGTGACAGAAGGCGGAAAGGCGATTTAACGACACTTTGCCCGCCCTCGGGCAAGGACGGGCGTCACTACTGAAATGCTAGCGGGGCCGGGCCGGGTTGCCCATGACAGTGACCCCGGGCGCGACGTCGCGCGTGACCACGCTGCCGGCGCCGATCAGCGCATCGTCACCGATGGTCACACCGGGCATGATCAGGGCGCCCGCGCCAATCCACACGTTCTTGCCGATCCTGATGGGCCGCCCGAATTCCAGTCCCTGAGCGCGCAGTGCCGGCTCGCGCGGGTGGTCGGCCGTGAGGATTTGCACACCGGGGCCGATCTGGGTGCCGGCGCCGATGTCCACCTGCACCACGTCGAGGATCACGCAATTGAAATTCATGAACACGCCGCTGCCCAGCGTGATGTTGTAGCCGTAGTCGAAGTGGAACGGCGGCCGCACCACGCAGTTGTCGCCGACCGCGCCCAGCCCTTGCTGCAGCAGCTCCGCGTGCTGCTCGGGCGACAGGCCGACGGTGCGGTTATAGCGCTCCATCCAGCGCCGCGCGGCGGCCTGATCGGCTTGCAGTTCATCGTCCACAGCAGTGTAGAACTCGCCTGCCAGCATTTTTTGTTTTTCCGTCCGGGTCACCATCATCTCCTTCTTTGCAAGAATGACGATTCTGCCACATGGCAGCCGGCACCAGGCGCGCGGCCTTGACGTTACCCGGGGTTGCGCTTATATTAATGACTTGCAAGTAAGTAACAATCAGATAAAAGTCGATTTCCCATCCCATGCAAGCCCCTCAAGATACCAAGCCACGCTGGGAGCGGCGCAAGGACGCCCGTCCGCAAGAATTGCTGGCGGCCGCGCTGGACCAGTTTGTCGAACGCGGCTATGCCGCCACCCGGCTGGAAGACGTGGCCAGGCGCGCCGGCGTGTCCAAGGGCACGCTCTACCTGTATTTCACCAACAAGGAAGAATTGTTCAAAGCGGTCGTGCGCGGCACCATCGTTGAGACCATCGGCGAGGCCGAGCAGGATGCGGCCGGCTTCGACGGCCATAGCGCGGAGCTGATGCGCGCGCTGCTGATGCGCTGGTGGAACCAGTGCTGCTCGAGCCAGCTGGCCGGGATCACCAAGTTGATGTTTGCAGAAGGCAACAATTTCCCGGAACTGGCGCATTTCTACAACGAGGAAGTTGTGACGCGCGGCACCCGCCTGATCCATAGTGTGCTGGTGCGCGGCATTGCCCGCGGCGAATTTCGCGCCGTCGATCCCGACATCATGACGCCGGTGCTGGTGGCGCCGGTCATGATGCTGATGATGTGGACCCAGTCGTTCATGCCTGCCTGCGAGATGCCGCCCATCGATCCGCAAGCGTACATGGACACCTTCATTACCACTACCCTGGCCGGCCTGACAGCCCCGCCACCGTGACCGCGCGCCGCCAGCTTGCCGTTTCGGCCAGTTCAACCCCCTTAAATTGCAGACTGTCGCAATTTTCCACGATCCGACCGTCATATCGTTAATATGTCCCCCGATGTCAGTTCAACGATAAAATGACGGATTATTTAATCCCGACCCGAGTCAACAGATGAATATTGAACAAGCCCGCTTCAACATGATCGAACAGCAAATCCGTCCATGGGACGTCCTGGACATCGAAGTGCTCGACTTGCTGCACGTGGTCAAGCGTGAGAATTTCGTCCCGGCCGCCCACAAGGCGCTGGCGTTTGTCGATACCGAAATTCCACTGGCCGGCGGCGAGAACATGTTGTTCCCCAAGATCGAAGCGCGCCTGCTGCAGGATGTCACCGTCAAGAAGCATGAGTCGGTGCTGGAAATCGGTACCGGATCGGGCTACATGGCAGCGCTGCTGGCGCACCGCGCCCGTCACGTGACCACCGTGGAAATTTCGCCGGAACTGAAAACCCTGGCCGAGCAAAACCTGGCTGCCAACGGCGTCACCAATGTCACCGTCGAGCTCGGCGATGGCGCACAAGGCTGGGCCAATGGCGCCCCGTTCGATGTGATCGTGGTCTCGGGTTCGCTGCCGGAACTGCCGCCGGTACTGCTGCAGCAGCTGAAGGTGGGCGGTCGTCTGGCCGTCATCATCGGCCAGGCGCCGGCCATGAAAGCGCAACTGATCACCCGCACCGGCGAAGCCGGCTACGACACCCGCACGCTGTTCGAAACGTCGGTCAAGCCGCTGCTGCTGGCGAACCAGCCGTCGGCCTTCAAGTTCTGATCGGGATCCGCCATGCAGATGATTACCGCACCGGAACTGGCGGCCTGGCTGGCCGATGACACGCGCGCCAAGCCGGTGCTGCTCGATGTGCGCGAAAACTGGGAATTCGAGACCTGCCATATCGACGGCTCGGTCCTGATGCCGATGAACACCATTCCGGCGCGCATTGACGACCTTGATGAAGACGCGGAGATCGTCTGCATCTGCCACCACGGCGCGCGCAGCATGAACGTGGCAGCGTTCCTCGAACGTAACGGCTTCGGCAAGATGGTCAACCTGACGGGCGGCATCCATGCCTGGGCATTGCAGGTGGACGGGGCGATGGCAAAGTATTGAGCGTGTATTGACAGTATGAAGCGCGCGCCGCCAACCGGCGGCGCGGCGGCAGCAGTGTGTGATTCGATCAACTAACAAGACTCCAACGGAGAAAGCAATGCAGAGACCCCTTATCGCCGTGCTGCTGTCCGGCGCTTTCCTGACCCTGGCTGCATCGGGCGCACGCGCTGCCGATCTGATCCAGGTGTATCAGCAAGCGCTTGCCAACGACGCCACCTACGCCAGCGCCCGCTCGTCGCTGGACGCGGGCCGCGAGCGCACCACGCAGGGACGCGCCGGCTTGCTGCCGTTTATCTCGGCACAGGGCAGCAACACGCGCAACGATGGCGATTTCCGCCCGTTCAACGAGGGGCAATTGGGATCGGTGGGCGGTGTGCCCGGCATCGTCACGCGCCAGAACCAGGATAACCACGTCAACAGCTATTCGGTCACGCTGAGCCAGCCGCTGTTCAACTGGGCCGCCTGGCAAACCTACCAGCAGAGCAAGCTCACCCAGGCCATCTCCGAGGCCACGTTTGCCCAGGCGCGCCAGGATCTGATCACCCGCGTGGCGCAGGCATACTTCGACGTGCTGACGGCGCAAGACAATCTGACCGCCACCCAGGCCCAGAAGACCGCTACCACCGAACAGCTGGCCTCTGCCAAGCGCAATTTTGAAGTGGGCACCCAGACCATCACCGACACCCACGAGGCGCAAGCCGCGTACGACCTGGTGGTGGCGCAGGAGTTTGCCGCGATTACCGATCTGGACAACAAGCGCACGGCGCTGCAAGTGATCACCGGCAAACCAACCGGCGAGCTGGCGCCGCTGCGCACCGGCGTGACGATCTCGGCGCCGGAGCCGGCCGCCATCGATCCGTGGGTCAGCTCGGCCGAAGGCCAGAACTTCTCGGTGATCGCTTCGCAGCTGCAACTGGAAATTTCCAAGCGCGAAATCGCGCGCAACCGCGCCGGCCATATGCCCACGCTGAACCTGGCGGCGTCCACCGGCCATACCAGCACCACGGCCTACGGCACGCAGAAAAACAATGCAATCGGCGTCACCTGGTCGGTACCGATCTTTAGCGGCTTTGCCGTCACCAGCCAGGTGCGCGAAGCCATCGCGCTGGAAGACAAGGCCCGCAACGACCTTGAAGCCACCAAGCGGCTGGCAGCGCAAAACGCCCGCGTGGCGTTCCTGGGCATGAACAGCGGCCTGGCGCAAGTAAAAGCGCTGGAAGCGGCGGAAGTGTCGAGCAAGTCATCGCTCGATTCCAACAAGCTTGGCTACCAGGTGGGCGTGCGCATCAATATCGACGTGCTGAACGCCCAGCGTCAGCTGTATGCCACCCAGAAAGACTTGTCCAAGGCGCGCTACGACACGGTCATGAACGGCCTGCGCCTGCGCGCGGCGGCCGGCACCCTGAAGGAAGAAGACCTGGGCCCGGTCAACGCGCTGCTCGTGCACTGACCGGAACTCTGGCGCGGGCAGGGCAGGGCTGCAGTAAAAATATTTTGGGTTGACTGCATCCAAAGTGGTTCCTCGTGGGTAGTGCCTGGGTACGCTTGCCGTTTTCACGGCGGCGGCACCCATCACCACTACAGGAGCCACGACCATGCCTACCCTGCCTTTTGCCCAATTATTGCTTGTTTCCGCCGTTTCTCTCACGCTCGTCGCCTGCGGCGGCAGCGATGACGATATCGGTACCGTGACGCCCACCCCGCCGCCAGTCGCGGCGGCCGGCGATGTCTACGTGCTGACCGCCAGCAACAAGTTGCTGTCGTTCGACCGCGCCACCCCGGACACGATACGCACCACGGCCACCGTCACGGGCCTGCAAGCGGGCGAAACCCTGGTCGGCATCGATGTCCGCCCGGCTGACGGCATGCTGTACGGCGTGGGCAGTACCGGCCGCATCTACACCCTGAACGGCACCACGGGCGCGGCCACCGTCAAGTCCACGCTGGCGGCCGATGCTGCCGATACCACGGCGCCGTTCACGGCGCTGGCCGGCACGGAATTCGGCGTCGATTTCAACCCGGTGGCCGACCGCCTGCGCATCGTCAGCAACACCGGGCAAAGCCTGCGCATCAATGTCGATACGGGCGCCACCACCACCGACGGCAGCATCAACGGCGGCGCCGTCAACACGGCGATTTCTGCTGCCGCCTACACCAACAGCTTTGCCGGCACCACGGCCACCACGCTGTTCGTGATCGACGGCGCCAACGGCACCCTGTACACGCAAAATCCACCGAACAACGGCACCCTGGCGCTGCCGGTGCCGCTGGGCCTGACGGCCACCAGCGTGGCCGGCTTCGATATCGATGCGCGCAACAATACCGGCTACGCGGTCATGACCGTGGGCGGCGTGCGCGGCCTGTACACCCTGAACCTGGCCGCCACGACCGCGCCCGCCACCTTGGTGGCAGCGGTCAATGTGACCGAGGAATTGCGCGGCATCGCCGTCGCCACGCCAGCGGCGCCAATCGCCTATGGCCTGACCGACGACAGCCGCCTGGTCACGTTCAAAACAGCCACCCCGAATACGCTGGACGCCAACGTGGCGATCACCGGGCTGGCGTCGGGCGAACGCCTGCTGGGCATCGACATCCGGCCGAAGGATGGCTTGTTGTACGGGATTTCGTCGACGGCGCGCCTGGTCACCATCGACCCGGCCACGGGCGCCGCCACCGTCAAGACCACGCTGGCGGCTGACGCGGCCGACACCACGGCGCCGTACACGGCAATTGCTGGCACCGCGTTCGCGGTCGATTTCAACCCGGTGGCCGACCGCCTGCGCGTGATCGGCAATACCGGCCAGAGCCTGCGCATCAATGTTGACACGGGCGCCACCACCACCGACGGCGCCATCAACGGCAGCGGTACACCGGTGGTGACGGCGGCGGCCTACACCAACAGCTTTGCCGGCACGACCGCGACCCAGTTGTTCGACATCGACACGGCCAGCGCCAGCCTGGCGCTGCAAAATCCGCCCAACGACGGCACGCTGGTGAGCGTGGGCCTGCTGAACCTGGCGGTGGCGGGCGACGCTGCGTTCGATATCGCCGGCGGCGCCAACGGCCTGGCGCTGGCAGCGCTGCGTACTTCGGCCACCGGTCCGAGTTCGCTGTACAAGATCGACCTGGCAACCGGGGCGGCCGTGCTGGCGAATGGCGCGGCCACGCCGGCCATGTCGGCCATCGGTGGCGGTGCGGTGGGGCTGGTCGATCTGGCGATCGCCATCAAGTAAAGTGGCAGACGAAAAAAATGGCGGACTTCAGAGTCCGCCATTTTTTTTCGCAGTGGTCGTACCTTACAGGCCGCCGCCGGCGCCGTCGAAGCTGCGTTCGATCAGCTCGATCTTGTAGCCATCGGGATCGGTAACAAACGCGATCACCGTGCTGCCGCCCTTGACCGGACCCGGCTCGCGGGTAACGGCGCCGCCATTGGCCCGTACCGATTCGGCGGCGGCATAAATGTCGTCGGCCGAAATGGCGATATGGCCATAGGCAGTGCCGAGGTCGTAGCTGGTGGTGCCGTAGTTATACGTCAGCTCCAGCTCGGCGTGGTCCGGGTTGGAACCGTAGCCGAGGAACGCCAGCGAGTACTGGTACTCCGGGTTGTCGCTGGTGCGCAGCAATTTCATGCCCAGCACCTTGGTGTAAAAATCGATGGAGCGTTGCAGATCGCCGACTCGCAGCATCGTATGCAGAATGCGCATGGTGGTCTTTCATGATGACGGACAAGCGGCGATTTTATGCGATTTACCCCGATCCCGCTTACGCCACCAGTTTTGCGTCCAGCGTGATCTCGGCTTTGAGCAGCTTCGAGACCGGGCAATTGACCTTGGCCTTTTGCGCCGCTTCGTCGAACTTGGCCTGGTCGGCGCCAGGGATGGTGGCCACCAATGTCAGGTGCACCTTGGTGATGGCAAAGCCGCCATCGACCTTGTCGAGCGTGACGGCAGCCGTGGTCTCCAGTTTTTGCGCGGTGAGGCCCGCTTCGGCCAGCACGCCGGACAATGCCATCGTGTAGCAACCGGCATGGGCGGCGCCGATCAGTTCCTCGGGGTTGGTGCCCGGGCCGTCCTCGAAGCGCGCCTTGAAGCCGTACGGCGCTTCGCTGAGTACGCCGGTTTGCGTGGAAATGCTGCCAATGCCGTCTTTCAGACCGCCACTCCATACTGCCGAACCGCTGTGTTGACTGCTCATGTGAATTCTCCCGTTGGTTGAAGGTTTATTTGCTGACGGTGGTAGCCGCCGTTGCGTTGGCCGGCGCCACGCGCCAGATGATATTGCCCACGTCGTCGGCCACCAGCAGCGCGCCCGGCTTGTCCACCGCCACGCCGACCGGACGACCCTGGGCCTTGCCCTTGGCGTCGAGGAAGCCGGTGAGGAAATCCTGCGGCGGACCCGACGGTTTGCCGTTGGCGAACGGCACATACACGACCTTGTAACCGCTGTACGGCTTGCGGTTCCACGAGCCATGCTGGCCGATGAAGGCGCCGCCCTGGTACGCTTGCGGCAGCAGCTTGCCTTCGTAGAACACCAGCCCCAGCGAGGCCGTGTGGCCGCCCAGTGCATAGTCGGGCACGATGGCCTTGGCCACCAGGTCGGGCTTGGCCGGCTTGATGCGGGTATCGACGTTCTGGCCGAAGTAGCTGTACGGCCAGCCGTAGAAGCCGCCGTCGCGCACCGAGGTCAGGTAGTCGGGTACCAGGTCGTTGCCCAGTTCGTCACGCTCGTTGACGACCGTCCACAGCGCCTTGGTTTGCGGCTCGAAACCCATGCCGTTCGGGTTGCGCAGGCCGGTGCCGAACAGGCGCGCTTTGCCACTGGCGATGTCGAGCTGCCAGATGGCGGCGCGGCCTTCTTCCTCTTCCATGCCGTTTTCGCCCACGTTGCTGTTGGAGCCCACCGTGACGTACAGGTGCTTGCCATCCGGGCTGGCGATGATGTTCTTGGTCCAGTGGTGGTTGCGGGTGCCGGCCGGCAAGTCCATTACCTTGGTGCCGGCGGCGGTAATCGTGGTGTCGCCTTCCTTGTACGGGAAGCGCACCACGGCGTCGCTGTTGGCCACGTACAGGTTGTTGCCCACCAGCGCCATGCCGAACGGCGAATTCAGGCCTTTTAACAACACAGTGCGGGTTTGCGCCACGCCCTTGGCGTCGAGCCCGCGCAGCAGCGTGATGCGGTTGGCCGATTCGGTGACCGCGCCCGCTTTTTTCATCTGGTGCTGCATGACCTTGCCCTTGATGCCCTTGCTGTCGTCGGGCTTGGGCGGGGCATTGGTTTCCGCGACCAGCACGTCGCCGTTGGGCAGCGTGTAAATCCAGCGTGGATGGTCGAGGCCGCGCGCATAGGCGGTCACCGTGAAGCCGGCAGCGGCACGCGGGGTTTCCTGGTCGGTCCAGCGGTCGACCGGCGCCACGTTGACGGTGGGGATCAGCGAGCTGTCGGGCTTGGGCAACACCGGGTTGGGGCCGAAGCCGACCGGGTAGGCTGCGGTTTGGGCGAGGGCGACGGCCGAGGCCAGGGTGGTGAGGGCAAAGACGGCGGTGCGGGCAGTGGTGGTTTTCATGTGTGTTGATCAGTCCTGTTTGGTGCCGGGCAGCGGTTTGGCGGTGGCTTCGCGCGGATGTGGCGTCTGTACTTTTTCCACGCCGGGCTTGTTGTGCAGGTCGGTATCGACCATGCCGCTGTCCACGTCGGCAGCAGCCTGTTTCATGATGGAGCGCTCGGCCGGCTTCTGGCCCTCGGGAGACTCGTCGCGTTCGTGCGGCAAACGCTCCACGCCATCGTTCTTGATCTTCTCGTCGGTATTGATTTTTTCTTGCGTAGACATGTGATTCTCCGGTGATTCGTTGTTTCAACGATATTAGCCAGTTGTCATCACGTCAGTCGCCACATTGAATTTTGACAACTTATGTCCGAAGTCGTTTATTATTTAGACACTTTTTCATGGGACGGGTGCGGGCATGAGCAATGCGGTGAATGCGGGACCGGGCGACGCGGTGGTCGACAAGACCTGCCCCAACTGCGAGGCGGTAGCGAGCGGGCATTACTGCGCCAACTGTGGCCAGGAAACCCATCTGCACCATGCCAGCACGCGCGAATTCCTGCACGAGTTCATCGGCCATTACGTGGCGCTCGAAGGCAAGCTGTGGGGCACGCTGAAGCGGCTGATCCTGCGCCCGGGCGAGCTGACCAATGAATACATTCGTGGCCGCCGCGTGCGCTATGTGCAGCCGCTGCGCATCTATCTGACCTTCAGCGTGATTTTCTTCGTGCTGCTCAAGCTCACCGGCGGCTTCGACCAGCGCATGGAGGACGAATCGCACAAGGCCGGCGACCGGCCGGTGGTCAGCATCCACGGCGAACCCGTACGCGGCGGCGCGCTCGAGGGCGACGACATCGACGCGGCGCTGAAAGGGTGGCCTTCCGTCCAGCAAAAAGTGGAGGCGCTCGAGGAGATGTCGAACGAAGACCAGCTCAAGCTGTTCAAGGATGGCATCCTGCACTATGCGCCGTACGCGATCTTTTGCCTGATGCCCGTGTTTGCCTTGCTGCTCAAGATCCTGTACCTGGGCTCGGGCCGCCGTTTTGGCGAGCACATGCTGTTTGCGCTGCATACCAATGCGTTCGCGTTTTTCGTCTATTCGCTGATCCTGCTGATCAACGTCGGGCCGGTCGGCTTCATCCTGTGGGTGTGGCTGCTCGCCTACCTGCCGTGGGCCATGCGCCGCGTGTACCACCGCAGCCGTTTCGGCACTTTCTGGCGCTGGATCCTGCTGATGTTCTTCTTTACGCTGGCCATCGCGCTGGCGGTGCTGGCGTCGGCCATGATCGGACTGATGAGCGCGCATTGATCCTGCGGTGCTTGCAGTCTGGGCAACCGCACACTATACTGCGCGAAATACTGTTCATATGTACAGCAATGAGAGGTTGGCTGCGGGTGGCGTAACATGGCGGAAGCCCACGTTATCGGTTACCCTGCTGCGTGTCGCCGCCGCCAACTTTTGCCGAGATTGTTATGACTACCATGCACGCCGCCTTTCACACCATCGCACTGGTCGTGCGCAAGAATACCGACGGCATTGCCGCCTCGGTGGGCAGCGTGGTCGATTTCCTGCGCAAGGGCGGCTACACGGTCGTGTTCGAAGAGCAAACCGCGCTCGACCTGGCGCCGCACTTTGCCGACATGCGCGCCATGACGGCGGCCGAGATCGGCGCCGAGGCGGACCTCGCCATCGTCATGGGCGGCGACGGCACCATGCTGGGCATTGCACGCCAGCTGGCGCCGTTCAATGTGCCGCTGATCGGCATCAACCAGGGCCGCCTGGGCTTCATTACCGATATTCCGCTCGAAGGCATGTTCGACGTGCTCACCCGCATGCTGGCGGGCAGTTATAAAGCAGAACGCCGTACTTTGCTCGAGGGCAGCGTGCGGCGGGAAGGCGCCAATATCCACTTGGGCCTGGCCGTCAACGACGTGGTAGTGGCGCGCGGCGCCGGCGCCGGCATGGTGGAACTGCGCGTGGATGTCGACAACCAGTTCATGTACAACCAGCGTTCGGACGGGCTGATCATCTCCACTGCCACCGGTTCCACCGCGTATGCGCTGTCGGCCGGCGGGCCGCTGCTGCACCCCAGCCTGGGCGGCATCGTGATGGTGCCGATTGCCCCGCACGCGCTGTCCAACCGGCCCATCGTGCTGCCCGAGGGCAGCGAGATCGTGGTGGAAATCGTGCGCGGGCGTGACATCAGCGTCAACTTCGACATGCAAACCTTTGCCAGCCTGGTGCCGCAAGACCAGATCGTGATCCGCCGCTCGCCGCACACGATCACGTTCCTGCACCCGGAAAACTGGAGCTACTACAACACCCTGCGCGAAAAGCTCCACTGGAACGAGTATCCGTCGGGCGAAGGCAAACTCAGTTAATTCTCACGCAGCTAAACCTACTTTTCCAGGCCTCCATGCTCCGCACCCTGTCCATCCGTGATTTCGTCATCGTCGACTCGATCGAACTGGAATTTTCCGCAGGTTTTACCGTGTTTACCGGCGAGACCGGGGCCGGCAAGTCGATCCTGATCGATGCGCTCACGCTGGCGCTTGGTGGCCGCGGCGACGCCAGCGTGGTGCGCGAGGGAGCGGCGAAGGCCGACATCACGGCCGATTTTTCGCCCACCGCGCAAGCGGCCGAATGGTTGCAGGCGCACGAGTTCGCGGTGGAAGAGGGCGGTGCGCTGCTGCGCCGCGTGATCGACAATGCCGGCCGCAGCAAGGCCTACATCAACGGCGTGGCGGCCACCGCGGCCCAGTTGCGCGAACTGGGCGACCTGCTGGTGGACATCCACGGCCAGCACGCGCACCAGTCGCTGATGAAAGCCGAGGCCCAGCGCGCGCTGCTCGACGGCCAGGCCGGCGCCGACACCCGCGCGGTTGCCGGCGCCTACAAGGCGTGGCGCGCGGTGGCCAAACAGCTGGAAGAATTCGAGACCAACGCTGCCAACGTGCTGTACGAGCGCGAGCGCCTGGAATGGCAGGTCAATGAACTGGAAAAGCTGGCCGTCAAACCGGGCGAGTGGCTTGACGTCACCAACGAGCAGAGCCGGCTGTCGCACGCGGCCAGCCTGCTCGAAGGGGCGCAGGAAGCGCTGACCGTGCTGTCCGAGGCGGAAGAGCATCCGATCATTTCGCAACTGTCGTCACTGAATCAAAAGCTGGGCAAGCTGGCTGGCGTGGATGCCGGCTTGCAGGCCGTGGTGGACCTGATCGAACCGGCGCGCATCCAGTTGCAGGAAGCGGTGTACGCGATCAACGATTACCTCGACCGCGTCGATCTCGATCCGCAGCGGCTGCGCTCGGTGGAAGCGCGGATGGAAGCGATCCACTCGGCCGCCCGCAAGTTCCGGGTGACGGAAGAAGAACTGCCCGACGAACACGCGCGCCAGGCCGAACGGCTGGCGCAACTGGCCGACGCCAGCGACGTCGAAGGCTTGCGCAAGCACGAAGAAAAACTCAAGGCCGCGTACCTGGCCGTGGCCCATAAACTGAGCGCCGTGCGCGCCCGCACCGGCCGCCAGCTGGCCGACGCCGTCACCAAGGCCATGCAGGAGCTGAGCATGACCGGCGGCCGGTTCGAGATCGCCTTGCATCCGTGCGAACCGGGCGCGCACGGCGTGGAGCAGGTGGAATTTTTGGTGGCCGGTCACGCCGGCGTGGCGGCGCGGCCGCTGGCGAAAGTGGCGTCGGGCGGCGAGCTGGCACGCATTTCGCTGGCCATTTCCGTGATCACGTCGAAAGCCGCCACCACGCCGACCTTGATTTTCGATGAAGTGGACAGCGGCATCGGCGGCGCCGTGGCCGAAGTGGTGGGGCGCCTGCTGCGCCGGCTGGGCCAGGAACGGCAAGTGCTGTGCGTGACCCACTTGCCGCAGGTGGCCAGCCAGGGCGGCCAGCACTTCCAGGTGGCCAAGCGCACGCTGGCCAGCGGCAAGACGGCGTCGCGCATCGACGTGCTCGATGCAGGCGCGCGGGTGGAAGAGGTGGCGCGCATGTTGGGCGGCCTCGAGATTACCGCCACCACGCGCCAGCATGCGCGCGAGTTATTGGCTTCCTGAAACCCTCACTGCCATGGCCGGGGTCGGACCCCGCACGGGGTCCGACCCCAAGCGGCAAGGCGCGCGTTTCGCTGAAAGTGGGGGGCAGGGTCGCGTTTGCGGTTTCTTATCTATAATGGCGGGTTAATCCATATTCATTGCCTGCCCGCCACATGACATTCAAAAAAGAACCTCCTTATAAACATGGCGCCGTGGGCCGCACAGCGGTCGTGCTGGTCAACCTGGGCACGCCCGACGCGCCTACCCGCTCGGCCGTGCGGCGCTACCTGAAGGAGTTTTTGTCCGACCGCCGGGTGGTGGAAATTCCGCGCGCCGTGTGGTGGTTCATCCTCAACCTGATCATCCTGCCGTTCCGCTCGGGCCAGTCGGCGAAAAAATATGCGACCATCTGGACCGCCGAAGGTTCGCCGTTAAAAATCAATACCGATGCCCAGGCAGGCAAGCTGATCGGCGCGCTGGAAGATCGCGGCCACCAGGATTTGACGGTGGCGATGGCCATGCGCTACGGTTCGCCATCGCTGCCCGACGTGCTGGATAAACTGAAGGCCGACGGCCACGACCGCATCCTGGTGCTGCCTGCCTACCCGCAATACTCGGGCACCACCACCGGCTCGATTTACGATGCCGTGTTCAAGCATTACGGCAGCGTGCGCAACATTCCGGAGCTGCGCTTCGTGCGCAACTACCACGACGACGAAGGCTACATCCACGCGCTGCGCGACTCGGTGCTGGCGCACTGGGATCAACACGGCCGGCCGGAAAAGCTGGTGCTGAGCTTCCACGGCGTGCCGAAGCGTACCCTGATGCTGGGCGACCCGTACCACTGCGAATGCCTGAAGACCGCCCGCCTGCTGGCTGCCGCGCTGCGCCTGAAACCCGAGCAATACATGGTGACGTTCCAGTCGCGCTTTGGCAAGGCCGAGTGGCTGCAACCGTACACCGCGCCCACCGTGGCGCAACTGGCGCGCGATGGCGTCAAACGCATCGACGTACTGTGCCCCGGCTTTACCAGCGATTGCCTGGAAACGCTGGAAGAAATCTCGATGGAAGTGCGCCACGACTTCGAGCAGAACGGCGGCCGCGAGTTCCATTACATTCCGTGCTTGAACGCGTCGCGCAAGTGGATCGGGGCGCTGGCCGAAATCGCCGAGCAGCACATGATCGGCTGGCCCACGCAAATGGGCTCATCCGAGTTCGACGCGCGCCGCAAGGATGCCGAAGTGGGGCGCGTCGCCGCCCTGGCGCGCGGCGCCATCGACTAAGCTGCGCAAGCACCCCGCAAAAAAATCGCTTAAAAAGCGGCAACTACACCACACCACCCCCGCGTACCGTAATCAGCACTTGCGGGTGGTGAGTGCCAGCCTGTTAAAATACCCAGCTTGTTACATCGTCATTGTCGAGTGCGACCCCCTTGAAATGCCGGGATAACACTCCACTTACGGCCCATGCAGTAATTAAAGTAATGTCAAACAAATACGATAGTAGGAGTCTTTAGATGCAAGATCAGGAAAATCAAGCAGTCCCTAATCCAGAAGCCGCCGCCGAAACGGCTGCGCCATCGACTCCCGACCAGCAGTCTTCCCTGGAAGAGCAACTGGCGAGTACCGAAGCGCGTCTGGCCGAAACCCACGACGCCTTCATGCGCGCCAAGGCCGATTGCGAAAACATGCGCCGCCGTGCCCAGGAAGACGTGGCCAAGGCCCATAAATTCGCTGTCGAAAGCTTTGCCGAAGCCATGGTGCCGGTCAAGGACAGCCTGGAAATGGCGCTGAAGGTCGAGTCGCCGTCGCTGGAATCGCTGAAAGAGGGCGTCGAAATGACTCTCAAACAGCTGAACGCGGCTTTCGAGAAGAACCGCCTGCTGGAAATCCTGCCGGCGCAAGGCGAGAAGCTGGACCCGAACAAGCACCAGGCCGTGGCCGTGGTGCCTGCCGACCAGGAAGCCAACACCGTTGTTGCTGTTTTGCAAAAAGGTTACATGATTGCCGACCGTCTGCTGCGTCCGGCCATCGTGACTGCTGCGCAAGCAAAGTAAGCACTTGAAAACAACAAGTAATTCCACATATTAGTACCATCTAGAACATAGCAAAGAGGAAGAAAATCATGGGTAGAATTATCGGTATCGATCTGGGAACCACGAATTCCTGCGTTTCCGTCATGGAAAATGGTCAGCCAAAGGTAATCGAAAACGCCGAAGGCGCGCGCACGACGCCATCGATCATTGCTTACCAAGAAGATGGTGAAATTCTCGTCGGCTCGCCGGCCAAGCGTCAGGCCGTGACCAACCCGAAGAACACCCTGTTCGCGGTGAAGCGCCTGATCGGTCGCAAGTTCGACGAAAAAGAAGTGCAAAAAGACATCGGCCTGATGCCTTACACCATCACCAAAGCCGACAACGGCGATGCGTGGATCGGCGTGCGCGACAAAAAACTGGCGCCACAGCAAATCTCGGCCGAAGTGCTGCGCAAGATGAAGAAAACCGCGGAAGACTACCTGGGCGAAGAAGTGACCGAAGCGGTCATTACCGTTCCTGCGTACTTCAACGACTCGCAGCGTCAAGCGACCAAGGACGCTGGCCGGATCGCCGGTCTGGACGTCAAGCGCATCATCAACGAGCCAACCGCTGCCGCTCTGGCATTCGGCCTGGACAAGAACGAAAAGGGCGACCGCAAGATCGCCGTGTATGACCTGGGCGGCGGCACGTTCGACGTCTCGATCATCGAAATCGCTGATGTCGATGGCGAAAAACAATTCGAAGTGCTGGCCACCAACGGCGACACATTCCTGGGCGGCGAAGACTTCGACCAGCGCGTGATCGACTACATCATCGACGAATTCAAGAAGATCAACGGCATCGACCTGAAAAAAGATCCGATCGCCCTGCAGCGCATCAAGGCTTCGGCCGAGCGCGCCAAGATCGAATTGTCGTCGTCGCAGCAGACCGAAATCAACGAGCCGTACATCGCCATGGCGAACGGCGCGCCGGTCCACCTGACCTTGAAAATGACCCGCGCCAAGCTGGAGTCGCTGGTGGAAGAGCTGATTATCGCCACCATCGAGCCATGCCGCACCGCGATCAAGGATGCCGGCGTTAAGGTTTCGGACATCGACGACATCATCCTGGTCGGCGGTATGACCCGTATGCCGAAGGTGCAAGAGAAAGTCAAAGAGTTCTTCGGCAAAGAGCCGCGCAAGGACGTGAACCCTGACGAAGCCGTTGCCGTGGGCGCTGCGATTCAAGGTTCCGTGCTGTCGGGCGAGCGCAAGGACTTGCTGCTGCTGGACGTGACGCCGCTGTCGCTGGGTATCGAAACCCTGGGTGGCGTGATGACCAAGATGATTCACAAAAACACGACGATCCCGACCAAGTTCTCGCAAGTGTTCTCGACCGCCGATGACAACCAGCCTGCCGTGACCATCAAGGTCTACCAGGGTGAGCGCGAAATCGCGGCCGGTAACAAGGGCCTGGGCGAATTCAATCTGGAAGGCATCCCGCCAGCATCGCGCGGCACGCCACAGATCGAAGTGACCTTCGACATCGACGCCAACGGCATTCTGCACGTGGGCGCCAAGGACAAGGCCACCGGCAAAGAGAACAAGATCACGATCAAGGCCAACTCCGGTCTGACCGAAGCGGAAATCCAGAAAATGGTGAAAGACGCTGAGCTCAACGCCGAAGAAGACAAGAAAGTGAAAGAACTGGCCGAGTCGCGCAACCAGGCCGATGCGCTGGTGCACTCCACCCGCAAATCGCTGACCGAATACGGCGACAAGCTGGAAGCGGGCGAGAAAGAAGCGATCGAAACCTCGATCACCGACCTGGAAGCCTCGATCAAATCGGGCGACAAGGCCGACATCGATGCCAAGGTTGCCGCACTGACCAGCGCTTCGCAGAAACTGGGCGAGAAGATGTACGCCGACATGCAGGCGCAGCAGGCCGCTGGCGGTGACGCCGGTGGTGCTGGTCAGGGTGCCCCAGGCGCCGGTGCTGAACAAGCCAAGCCACAAGACGACGTGGTGGATGCGGACTTCAAAGAAGTTAAAGACAGCAAGTAAGCCGTCAGCAGCAAGCGTAGCAATTAGCAGTAGCTCCGTCATTCCCGCGTAGGCGGGAATCCAATTTTGATGGCATACACGCAAGATTGGGTCCCCGCCTGCGCGGGGACGACGGTTCAGCGGTCCCGGGACGACGTAATTCAGCCGGAATATTCCACCGCAAGCATTCCGCCGAGCCGAGCGGGCGTAAACTACGCTGCCGGCTCGGCTTTTTCACATAATTAGTACCGAATATCAATACAGCAAGGTTCCGAGCACAATGGCTAAGCGTGATTTCTACGAGACACTTGGTGTCGCAAAAAACGCGTCGGAAGACGAAATCAAGAAGGCCTACCGCAAGCTGGCCATGAAGTACCATCCTGACCGCAATCCGGACGACAACGAAGCGGAAGGCAAGTTCAAGGAAGTCAAGGAAGCCTACGAGATGCTGACCAATCCGGAAAAGCGCGAGGCGTATGACCGTTACGGTCACGCCGGCGTCGACCCGAACAATGGCGGTGGCGGCTTCGGTGGCGCCGGCGGTTTCGGCGATGCGTTTGGCGATATCTTCGGCGACATCTTTGGCGGTGGCGGCGGTCGCGGCCGCAGTGCCGGTCCGCAGGTGTACCGTGGCGCCGACTTGCGCTATAACCTCGAAATCACGCTGGAACAAGCCGCGCACGGCTTCGACACGACCATCCGCGTGCCGTCATGGGACAAGTGCGACACCTGCCACGGCAGCGGCGCCAAGCCCGGCACGGCGCCGGTCACCTGCACCACGTGCGCCGGCCACGGCCAGGTACGCATGCAGCAGGGTTTCTTCAGCATCCAGCAAACCTGCCCCAAGTGCCACGGCACCGGCAAGATCATTCCCGAGCCATGCGCCGCTTGCGCGGGCCAGGGCCGCATCAAGCGCAATAAAACGCTGGAAGTGAAAATCCCGGTCGGTATCGACAACGGCATGCGCATCCGCTCGTCGGGCAATGGCGAACCGGGCACCAACGGCGGACCGTCGGGCGACCTGTACGTGGAAATCCACATCAAGCCGCACGCCGTGTTCCAGCGCGAAGGCGATGACCTGCATTGCGAAATGCCGATCTCGTTCACCAAGGCAGCGTTGGGCGGCGAAATCGAAGTGCCCACGTTGTCTGGTAAAGTATCGTTTACGATTCCTGAAGGCACCCAGTCGGGCAAGACCTTCCGCCTCAAGGGCAAGGGCATCAAGGGCGTGCGTTCCGGCTTTGCCGGCGATCTGTTCTGCCACGTGGCGGTCGAAACCCCGGTCAAGCTGACCGACAAGCAAAAAGACCTGCTGCGCGAGTTTGAAAAATCGACCACCGAAGGCGGTAACAAGCACAGCCCGCAAACCAAGACCTGGCGCGACAAGGTGAAAGACTTCTTCGAGTAACCGCTTGTAAACGTTGCGTCATGCAGCACCGGTAATATCTGACCGCCGCGCCGCCCATTCCGGGTGGACCGGCGGTCTCTTTATGTACGAGAGGACATCATGAAAGACCTGGAACACAGCACTTCCCCCCTGCGTGGCCTGCTGGAAAACAACCGCCGCTGGGCCGCGTCGGAAGTCGAGCGCGATCCCGATTTCTTCAACCGCCTGGCCAACCAGGCCGCCCCCGAGTACCTGTGGATCGGTTGCTCGGACAGTCGCGTCCCTGCAAATGAGCTGCTGGGTCTGGCGCCGGGCGATGTGTTCGTTCATCGCAATATCGCCAACGTGGTTGTGCATTCCGACCTGAACTGCCTGTCGGTGCTGCAATTCGCCATCGACGTGTTGAAGGTCAAGCACGTGATCATCGTCGGCCACTTCGGCTGCAAAGGCGTGCACGCAGCCATGACCGGCACCCGCGTGGGCTTGGTCGACAACTGGCTGCGTCATGTGAACGACGTGGCGCAAAAGCACGAGCGCTACATGGGCACCGTGGTCAACGAACAGCGCCGCTCGGAGCGCCTGGTGGAGCTGAACGTGATCGAACAGGTCTCGAACGTCTGCCAGACCACCATCGTGCAGGACGCGTGGGAACGCGGCCAGGAACTGACCGTGCACGGCTGGGTGTACGGCATCCAGGACGGCAAGCTGCAGGAACTGGGCATGACGGTAAAGGGCGCCGCCGACCTGGCGCCGCGCGTGGCCACGTCGCTGGCGCGGTACGAGGCGGCCTGACCCGCACTGCCAGGGCCGGGGTCCGACCCCAACCGGTGCGGCATGCGTATCGCTACCCGTGTAGTGCGGGGTTTTTCGCATATCGTTAGCCGATAAGCTTCGTTTTACAACCGAGGAACGCGGCATAGACTGGTGGCACACTGATTTCCGGGTTGCGCCATGTCTGCCGTTCTCCAAGCTTCCTTCGAGGTCGAGTTGTTCGACGCGCCGCTGGGCGCGGAGATCCTCGGCCTCGATCTGCATCAGCCGCTGCCTGCGCGCGATTTCGCGCGCATCCACAAGGCCCATCTCGACCACCACTTGCTGGTGTTCCGCGACCAGCGCATCACGCCGCAGCAGCAGGTCGATTTCAGCCGCCGTTTCGGGCCGCTGCAAATCCACGTGCTGCGCAACTTCCAGCTGCCATCCACGCCGGAAGTGCTGATCATCTCCAACATCGTCGAAGACGGCCAGCCTATCGGCCTCGGCGACGCCGGCCATTTCTGGCATTCCGACCTGTCGTACAAGGACACGCCGAGCCTCGGTTCGATGCTGCACGCACAGGAGCTGCCTTCAGAGGGTGGTGACACGCTGTTTGCCAATATGCACCTGGCGTGGGACACCTTGCCGGCAGCGTTGCGCCACGCGGTGCAGGGCCTGCGCGCCGAACATAGCTACCTGGCCCAGTACGAAGAGCTGCGCCGGCGCAGCCCGTGGCGCCCGGCACTGACACAGGCGCAGATCGACGAAGTGCAGCCGGTGGTGCACCCCGTGGTGCGCACGCACCCGGAGACGGGCCGCAAGGCTCTTTTTGTCAGCGAGCATTTCACCACCCGCATCGTCGGCATTCCCGAGGACGAGAGCCGCGCGCTGCTGGCCGAGCTGTTTGCCCACAGCGTGCTGCCGGAGCACGTGTACCGCCACCGCTGGGCGCCGCACGACCTGGTGTTCTGGGATAACCGCTCGCTGATGCACCTGGCCGGCGGCACGCCCGATCACCTGCGCCGCAAACTCTATCGCACCACCATCGAAGGCGATACGCCTTTTTGAGCCTTACTGCCCACGGAACCTCCATGACCACACTGATTAAAAAAACTATCGCCGCCAGTCTGCTGTGCGGCTTTGCCGCTGCCGTCCCCGTCCATGCCGAAGGCACCATCAGCATCGCGCGCCAGTTCGGCGTGGTGTACGCGCTGCTCAATATCGCCGAAGACCAGAAGCTGATCGAAAAACACGGCAAGAAAAACGGCGTCGAGATCAAGGTGGACTGGAAGCAGCTGTCGGGCGGCGCGGCCGTCAACGATGCGTTGCTGTCGGGCGCCGTCGATATCGCCGGCGCTGGCGTGGGGCCGTTGCTGACGATCTGGGACCGCACGGCGGGGCGGCAGAACGTGAAAGGCGTGGCGTCGCTGGGCAGTTTTCCGTACTACCTGGTGAGTACCAATCCGAAGGTAAAAACCATTGCCGACTTTACCGAGGAGGACCGGATTGCGCTGCCGGCGGTCACCGTCTCGGTGCAGTCGCGCATTTTGCAATACGCGGCAGCGAAGCAGTGGGGCGAAAAGGAATTCGCGCGCCTCGATAAATTTACCCAGACCTTGCCGCACCCCGATGCCGCCGCTGCCGTGATCGCGGGCGGTACCGAAATTAACGCCCACTTTGGCAATCCGCCGTTTCAGGAGCAGGAACTGGCCGGCAATCCGAATGCGCATATCGTGCTGAGTTCCTACGATGTGCTGGGCGGTCCGAGTTCGGCCACGGTGTTGTACGCCACCGAGAAATTCCGCAACGAGAACCCTAAGACCTACCGCGCTTTCACCGCCGCGCTGGCCGAAGCGGCGCAGTATGCAACCACCAATCCGGAAGGCGCCACCGATGCCTTCCTGCGCGTCTCGAAAAGCAAGATCGACCGCGCGCTGATCTTAAAAGTGTTCAAGAACCCGGAAGTGAAATTCAGCGTGGAGCCGCAAAACACGCTGGGACTGGCGCAGTTCCTGTACCGCGTGGGCGCGATCAAGAAGCAGCCGGCCACGTGGCGCGATTACTTCTTTGAAGACCCGGTCATTACCAAGGGTGGCTGAGATGGCATTCCAGGTCGTGCGTCCCGCACCCGCCGTGGCACCGCTATTAAAGGCGGAAAACGTCAGTCTCGAATACGATGCCGTGCGCGCCACGCATGATGTCAGTTTCGATGTGTATCGCGGCGACCGCTTCGTGCTGCTCGGGCCTTCCGGTTGCGGCAAGTCGTCGCTGTTGAAGGCGGCGGGGGGTTTCATCAAGCCGGTGGCGGGCCGCATCAGCATCGACGGCCAGCAGGTGGAGGGACCGGGGCCGGACCGCATTGTCGTGTTCCAGGAGTTCGACCAGCTGCCACCGTGGAAAACCGTGCGTGAAAACGTCATGTTCCCGCTGTTGATGACCAAACGCCTGAACCGGCACCAGGCCGAGGAACGCGCGCGGCACTGGATCGCCAAGGTAGGCCTGGCCGGTTTTGAAAACGCCCACCCGCACACGCTGTCGGGCGGCATGAAGCAGCGCGTGGCGATTGCCCGCGCGCTGGCCATGCAACCGGAAGTGCTGCTGATGGACGAACCGTTCGCCGCGCTCGACGCGCTCACGCGCCGCAATATGCAGGAAGAGCTGGGACGGCTGTGGGAAGAGTTGCGTTTTACCCTGCTGTTCGTCACGCACTCGATAGAGGAAGCGCTGGTGGTGGGCAACCGCATTTTGCTGCTGTCGCCGCACCCGGGGCAGGTGCGGGCGGAACTGAACAGCCACCAGTTCGGGTTGTCCAGCGCCGGCAGCGCCGAGTTCCAGGCGGCGACGCAGCGCATACACGGTTTATTGTTTGGCGGAGTGGACGAAGCGCCAAGCGCATCCGAAGCCGCCACCGCCCGGATCACCCCCGTCACCTCCAACGTCATCCCCGCGCAGGCGGGGATCCAATCTGCGGGCGGACCAGCGAAATCAGATTACCGCCTGCGCGGGAATGACGGGGCGGGGGCGGGGGCCGACGGGGTTGCGGCGCGGGCTGACGGGCATGGCATGCGGGCAGACGGCAACGTGCCACGGGTTGCGGAGAAAACCTCATGAGCCTGGTCCTCGAACCCCCAATCCGCCAGGAATACGAATACACCCCCGCCGCCGCATCGCCCCGCATCGCTCCAGGCCCGGCGCCAATCTTGCACCGCGTGTGGCAGCAAACCTGGCTGCGCAAGGCGCTGATCCTGGCCGTACTGACAATCGTGTGGGAAGCGGCCGCGCGCTGGCAGCATAACGACCTGCTGCTGCCCAGCTTCCTGCAAACGGCCAGCGCCTTCATCGACGGCATCGCCAGTGGCGAACTGCTCGATCGCGTGCGCATCTCGCTGGTCGTGCTACTGCAAGGTTACGCAGCCGGCGTGCTGGCCGCGTTCGTGCTGACCGCGCTGGCCGCGTCCACCCGCCTCGGGCGCGATCTGCTGGAAACGCTGACGTCGATGTTCAACCCGCTGCCGGCCATCGCGCTGTTGCCGCTGGCGCTGCTGTGGTTTGGCCTGGGCAAGGGCAGCCTGATCTTCGTGATCGTCCACGCGGTGCTGTGGCCGCTGGCGCTGGGCGCATATGCCGGTTTCCAGAGCGTGCCGGAAACCCTGCGCATGGCGGGCCGCAACTATGGGCTGTCCGGGCTGCGGCTGGTGTTGCATATCCTGGTGCCGGCCGCGCTGCCATCGATTCTGTCCGGCCTGAAAATCGGCTGGGCGTTTGCCTGGCGCACGCTGATCGCTGCCGAGCTGGTGTTCGGCACCACGTCGGGTCAGGGCGGCCTGGGCTGGTACATCTTCCAGAACCGCAACGAGCTGTACACCGACAAGGTCTTTGCCGGCCTGGCCGCCGTGATCCTGATCGGCCTGTTCATTGAAAACGTGGTTTTCCGGCCACTGGAGAGCATGACCGTGCGGCGTTGGGGCATGCAGCGCTAAGTTATTGCAAAGTGAAAGTCTGGCGGATGTTGTGCTTTGTGCCT
>Ga0308157_10000919_pt1 | contig 74218 bp, 61 predicted proteins | sample PhyBR1_FD_201035 | JGI IMG/M metagenome (GOLD analysis project Ga0308157, IMG submission 201035) | Phyllosphere microbial communities from UC Gill Tract Community Farm, Albany, California, United States - DLSLB.R1 | ecosystem: Host-associated > Plants > Phyllosphere > Unclassified | place: USA...
CTTTTCAATGAAAATGACTGAAAATTTTCTCGACGAGTTATGTAGACTGGCTGCCATTATTAATGAGGCACGTGTACATGACTACTGAGCTTGAAACCTCTTTTGCTGACCTGGGGCTGTCTGCTCCTATCATTTCCGCCCTGACCGATCTGGGCTATGAAAAACCGTCACCGATCCAGGCTGAGTGTATTCCTCACCTGTTGAACGGTCGCGATGTGCTGGGTATGGCACAAACCGGCAGCGGTAAAACTGCGGCGTTCTCGCTGCCACTACTGCATAACCTCGACGCTTCCCTGAAGGCACCACAGATTCTGGTGCTGGCCCCGACCCGCGAACTGGCGGTTCAGGTTGCCGAAGCGATGACCGATTTCTCCAAACACATGAACGGCGTTAACGTTGTGGCTCTGTACGGCGGCCAGCGTTACGACGTGCAGCTGCGCGCCCTGCGCCAGGGCCCACAAATCGTAGTGGGTACCCCGGGCCGTCTGCTGGACCACCTGAAACGCGGCACCCTGAACCTCTCTAACCTGAGCGGTCTGGTGCTGGATGAAGCTGACGAAATGCTGCGCATGGGCTTTATCGAAGACGTAGAAACCATCATGGCGGAAATCCCGGCTGAACATCAGACCGCGCTGTTCTCCGCTACCATGCCGGAAGCGATTCGTCGCATTACCCGCCGCTTTATGAAAGAGCCGCAGGAAGTGCGCATTCAATCCAGCATCACTACCCGTCCTGACATCAGCCAGAGCTACTGGACTGCACAGGGCATGCGTAAAAACGAAGCGCTGGTGCGTTTCCTGGAAGCCGAAGACTTTGATGCAGCCATCATCTTCGTGCGTACCAAAAACGCCACGCTGGAAGTGGCCGAAGCGCTGGAGCGCAGCGGTTACAGCAGCGCCGCGCTGAATGGCGACATGAACCAGGCGCTGCGTGAGCAGACCCTGGAGCGTTTGAAAGACGGTCGTCTGGATATCCTGATTGCTACCGACGTTGCGGCCCGTGGCCTGGACGTTGAGCGTATCAGCCTGGTAGTCAACTACGATATCCCGATGGATTCCGAATCTTACGTTCACCGTATCGGCCGTACCGGTCGTGCTGGCCGCGCTGGCCGTGCGCTGCTGTTCGTGGAAAACCGCGAACGCCGCCTGCTGCGCAACATTGAACGCACCATGAAGCTGACGATCCCTGAAGTTGAGCTGCCGAACGCAGAACTGCTGGGTCAACGCCGTCTGGCCAAGTTCGCCGCTAAGGTTCAGCAGCAGCTGGAAAGCAGCGATCTGGATATGTACCGCGCGTTGCTGGCTAAACTGCAGCCGGAAGAAGAGCTGGACATCGAAACGCTGGCAGCAGCATTGCTGAAGATGGCACAGGGCGAACGTCCACTGATCCTGCCACCGGATCCGGTGTTCAAACCGCGTCAACGTCGTGAATTCAACGACCGTGACGATCGCGGCGGTGACCGTCGTCGTGATAGCCGTGACGGCGGTGAGCGTCCACAGCGTCGCGAACGTCGTGACGTGGGTGAAATGCAGCTGTACCGCATCGAAGTGGGCCGTGATGACGGCGTGGAAGTGCGTCATATCGTTGGTGCGATTGCCAACGAAGGCGACATCAGCAGCCGTTACATCGGTAACATCAAGCTGTTTGGTTCCCACTCCACCATCGAACTGCCAAAAGGCATGCCGGGCGAGATCCTGAATCACTTCACGCGCACCCGCATTCTGAACAAGCCGATGAATATGCAACTGTTGGGCGATGCTCAGCCGCATGAACGTCGTGAGCGTCGCGAAGGCGGTAACGCCGGTGGCGAACGTCGCGGCAACGGTCGTCCTTTCAACGGCGAACGTCGTGAAGGCGCACCGCGTCGTTCTTTCGGCGAGCGTCGTGAAGGCGGAAATGCAGCCGGTGGCGAACGTCGTGGCGGTGGTAACTTCAACCGTGACCGCGCACCGCGTCGTGACGATGCAGCGCCAGCCACTCCACGTCGTCGTTTCGGTGACGCATAAGCACTGATTTATCGTTCGCGCTAAGTCATGATGAAAACCAGCCCTCGGGCTGGTTTTTTTACGTCTGAAAAGAGGGATTGCTGCGGTTAATGACGTATCATTCATCTGGTTATTATTCATGGATGTGATGCATAGGAGATGCCATGAGCTGGCAGCAATTCAAATCGCAATACCTGGTGCGCTTTTGGGCGCCGCTACCGGCGGTGATCGCCGCAGGGATCCTTGCCACCTATTATTTCGGCCTGACCGGCACCTTCTGGGCGGTGACCGGTGAATTTACCCGTTGGGGCGGTCACCTGTTGCAGTGGCTCGGCTTTCACCCGGAACAATGGGGGTACTTCAAACTTATCGGCCTTGAGGGGACGCCGCTACAACGCATCGATGGGCGGATGATTATCGGCATGTTCGCCGGTTGCATTGCCGCCGCGTTGTGGGCCAACAATGTTAAGCTGCGACGGCCGCAGCACCGCATTCGTATCGTGCAGGCGCTGTTGGGCGGCATCATTGCTGGCTTTGGCGCGCGTTTGGCGATGGGGTGTAACCTTGCCGCTTTCTTTACCGGTATTCCGCAGTTTTCGCTGCACGCCTGGTTCTTTGCGCTGGCGACCGCGGTGGGGTCGTACTTCGGCGCCAAATTTACCCTATTGCCGCTGTTTCGTATCCCGGTGAAATTGCAGAAGGTGCGCGCGGCGGCACCATTGACGCAGCAACCGCAGCAGGCACGTCGCCGTTTTCGGCTCGGCATGCTGGTATTCCTGCTGGCCGTGGCCTGGTCGCTGTGGACGCTGTTTGACGCGCCGAAGCTCGGCATCGCCATGCTGTTTGGTATCGGCTTCGGTCTGTTGATTGAGCGTGCGCAGATCTGCTTCACCTCGGCGTTCCGTGATTTGTGGATCACCGGTCGCACCCACATGGCGAAGGCGATTATTCTGGGGATGGCGGTCAGCGCGATAGGCATCTTCAGCTATGTTCAGCTTGGCGTATCGCCCAAGATTATGTGGGCCGGCCCGAACGCGGTGCTGGGTGGGTTGCTGTTTGGTTTTGGCATCGTGCTGGCGGGCGGCTGCGAAACCGGCTGGATGTACCGCGCGGTCGAAGGGCAAATTCATTACTGGTGGGTCGGGCTTGGCAATATCATCGGGGCGACGCTGCTGGCCTATTATTGGGACGATCTGGCCCCGGCGTTGGCCACCGACTATGACAAGGTCAATTTGCTGGACACCTTCGGCCCGCTTGGCGGCCTGCTGGTCACCTACCTGCTGCTGGGGTTGGCGTTCATCGCCATGCTGTGGTGGGAAAAACGCTTTTTCCGCGCCAGACCGCAGGCGCAGGTGGTTAATCTGAGGAGTGTGCCATGAAACAACCAACGATAGTGCCGGATTACCGGTTGGACATGCTGGGCGAGCCGTGCCCCTATCCGGCGGTCGCCACGCTGGAGGCAATGCCGCAACTCAAGCCGGGCGAGGTGCTGGAAGTGATCAGCGATTGCCCGCAGTCGATCAACAATATTCCGCTCGACGCGCGCAATCATGGCTATCAGGTGCTGGATATTCAGCAGGACGGGCCAACCATTCGCTATCTTATTCAACGCTAAAATCAGGGCGCCGTGCGGCGCCCGATTGTTTAGCCCTTGCGCAGGTCGTCTTTGACCGTCGACACAATCTCAAACGAACGCAGACGCGCCTGGTGATCGAAGATCTGGCCGTTAACCATGATTTCATCGGCTTCGGTTTCCCGCAGCAGCGTTTGCAGACCGTGGCGTACGGTAGTTTGATCGCCAATGATCGACATGCTTAGCGCCTGTTCAACGCCGTATTGTTCGCCGGCGGTCCACAGCGCATGAATATTGTCGACCGGTGCCGGCAGCGGGCCTGGCGAGCCGCGGCGCAGGTTGATGAACTGTTGCTGCATCGAGGTAAACAGGAAACGCGCATCGTTGTCACTGTCGGCGGCCACCACGTTGACGCATACCATGGCATGTGGCTGCGGCCAGCGCTCGGATGGCTGATAGTTTTCACGGTACAGCTTCAAGGCCTGGAACAGCATGTCTGGCGCAAAGTGGGAGGCAAAGGCGAACGGCAGCCCCAGCTTGGCCGCCAGCTGCGCACTGTACAGGCTGGATCCCAACAGCCAGATTGGCACATGCAGGCCTTGCCCCGGCACCGCCTGTACCGCCTGGCCCGGCTGCACTTCGCCAAAGTAATGTTGCAGCTCCTGCACGTCGCGCGGGAAGTTGTCCACTTCCCCCGACAGGTGACGGCGCAGCGCCATCATGGTGCGCTGATCGGTACCGGGCGCGCGGCCCAGCCCCAGATCGATGCGTCCGGGATACAGCGATTCCAGCGTGCCAAACTGCTCGGCGATCACCAGCGGCGCATGGTTTGGCAACATCACTCCGCCAGAACCGAGGCGGATGCTGTGCGTGCCGGCAGCCAGGTAGCCCAGCAATACCGAGGTGGCGGCGCTGCCGATGCCGGTCATATTGTGATGTTCCGCTAACCAATAGCGTTGGAAGCCCCACTTTTCAGCATGTTGTGCTAAATCTAAAGAGCTGTGGAATGCATCGCGCGGTTTGGCGCCGGCCGGGATCGGGGAAAGATCCAGTACCGAAAGCGGTACCCGTGTGGTTTCAGTCATGTTATTCGTCCATTGGCTAAAGTGTTATCGCGTAAAGGGCGAGTGCAGCAATCTGCAAGTTAACGTTAAAAGCATAATTCAAATTGCGGTTATAAAAGGGGATATCCGTGCTTGTGATATCCTTGCTACAGAAATGACATGTTAGGAGATTCAGCGAATATGGACCGTTACCTTTCCCCCCGCCGCGTACCGTTCAGGGAGCCGAGTGCATGAAAAAAAAGACCTTATTTACCCTGTTGCTGGTGGTGATCGTTATCGCCATGGCGGTACTGTTCCGCGCGCACAACCAGTATCTGTTATTGCAGGGTGAAGTGGACGCACCGGAAGTAATCGTGGCTTCCAAAGCCAAAGGGCGAGTGATTGAACGTTTGGTTGAGCGGGGCGACGATGTCAAAAGCGGGCAACTGATGATTCAGCTCGACAGCCCGGAACTGATGGCGCAACTGCGTTCCGCACAGGCATCGCGCGATGAGGCCAAGGCGCAGCTTGAGCAATCGCTGCACGGTACCCGTGAAGAAAGCATCCGCAATCTGCGTGCCAGTCTGGCGCAAGCGCAGGCCGAACTGCGCAATGCGCAGCGCGATTACGATCGCAATCAGAGCGTGGCCGCCAAAGGATATGTTTCCCGCTCCGAGCTGGATAACTCGCGGCGCGCACGGGATAGCGCCTATCAACAGGTGTTGGCAGCGAAGGCCAATCTGGATGAAGGCATTAACGGCGATCGTATTGAACTGCGGCAACAATACGCGGCGGCGCTGCGGGCGGCAGAAGAAAACCTGCTGGAAGTGAAGGCGCAAACCGACGATCTGCAGGTCAAAGCGCCGGTGGATGGCGAAGTGGGGCCGATCCCGGCGGAAGTGGGGGAGTTGCTTAACGCCTCCAGCCCGCTGCTGACGCTGATCCGCGTGCCAGATGCCTATTTCGTCTTCAACCTGCGGGAAGACATCCTGGCCCATGTGCGCAAAGGCGATAAAGTGTCGCTGCGCGTGCCGGCGCTGCAAGACAAAACCATCGAGGCCGAGGTTCGTTACATCGCGCCATTGGGGGATTACGCCACCAAGCGCGCCACCCGCGCCACCGGCGATTTCGATCTGAAAACCTTCGAGGTGCGTCTGTATCCGGCGCAGCCGGTTGAAGGGCTGCGACCGGGGATGAGTACCTTATGGCAATGGAAAGACTGAGGGCTTGCTGGCGCTGCTTCAGCCACGCGTTCGACAGCGAGTGCCGCATTGCTCTGCGCAGCCCGGTAATTCACTGGCTCGGCTGGCTGTTCCCGCTGCTGCTGTTCGGTCTGATCAGCAGCAACTTTTCCGAGGGCACGCTGCTGGACTTGCCGGTGTCGGTGGTCGACAGCGATCACAGCCCGCTGTCGAAGTCGCTGGTGCGCAAGTTGGATGCCGGTTCTCACGCCCATGTCGCGGCCTATGACGGCGGCATGGATGAATCATTGCGCCGTTTGCGCAGCGCGCAGGATTACGCGCTGCTGTATGTGCCACCGGATTTTGAAGCCAATGTGCTGGCGGGCAAACAGCCGAGCATCGTGCTGTATTACAACGCGTTGTTCTACGGCGCTGGGCTGTATTCCACGCAGGATTTCGCCGGGCTGATAAGCGAAACCAACGGCAACTACCGCTCGATTATCGCCGGTGAAATGGGTAAAACGCTACCGCCGTTGGCCGACGTCACGCTCAATTACGGCAGTCTGTTCAATGCCAGCGGCAGTTATATTTATTACCAGCAGTTTGCCGCCACCATTCACCTGCTGCAGCTGTTCGTCGTGACCTGCATGATCTACGTCCTGGCGCGCAGCAAATCCCTGCTGAAAGCGCGGCCGTTCAGCCTGGCGCTGTTGGGCAAACTGGCGCCGTATACCCTCTGTTTCACTACGCTGCTGATGGTGGAGATCGCAGCGCTGGTGGGGATTTTCGACGCGCGCGTCAGTGGCAACCCGCTGTTTATGCTGTTGATCGGTTTCTTTTACGTGATTGCCGCCCAGAGCGTCGGTTTGCTGCTGTATACCTTTACCGGCAGCGCCATTACCGCCTACAGCCTGATCGGTATCCTGGTCAGTATCGCGCTGACCTTTTCGGGGATGGCGGTGCCGGAGCTGTCAATGCCGTTGCCGGCGCGGATTATCTCCAATATCGAACCCCTGACCCATGCGCTGTATGCCATGTTCGACGTGTTCCTGCGCCAGGTGCCGGCGCGGGCGATTTTCGGCGTGTGTGCCCTGTTGCTGGTGTATCCGTTGGTGACGGCATTGCTGGTGCGTAACCGGCTGTTGAAACGTCTGGCGAAACAGGAGAGTGCGGCATGAAAAGTTTCTGGCAGACCTTTAGCCGGGTGCTGATCGGCATGCTGGAACGACCGATGTGGCTGATGCTGGTGCTGTCGCTGTGCATCATGAGTATGGTTTACGCCAACCGCACGGTGTGGGATTTGCCGGTGGCGGTGGTCGATCAGGATCACAGCACCGCCAGCCGCCAGCTGATCCGCCAACTGGATGCCACCTCAAAAATCGCTATCAAGATCTATGACAATCTGGACGATGCCAAGCGCGATCTGGGCTGGCGCGAACTGTTTGCGATCATCATCATGCCGGTGGATCTCGAAAAGAAAATCCTGCACGGGGAAAGCCTGGTTATTCCGGTGTTCGGTGACGCCACCAACCGGTTGGCCAATGGGCAGATTCAACAGGACGTGGTTGCCGCTTACCAGCAGTTGCTCAATGAATACAATACCGAGCTGCTGTTGCGAAACGGCTTTAGCGAACGGCAGGCTAAGGTGGTGTTGACGCCGATTCAGGGCCAGACGCTGGATCTGTTTAACCCTGGCATCAGTTTTGCGGCAATTATCTTCCCTGGCCTGTTGGTGATGTTGCTACAGCACTCGTTGCTGATCGCCAGCGTGCGCGTCAGCATCGCGCTGAAAAGCGCACCGGGCGGCAAGCCCTCTCTGCCGGTGTATCTTGGCGGACTGTCGGCATTGCTGCCGATCTGGCTGTTCTTGTCGATCGTGCTGTTTGTCTTGTGGCCGTGGGTGCTGGGATACCGGCAGGCGGCGGCGATCCCGGAGATACTGCTGCTGACGTTCCCCTTCCTGCTGGCGGTGTTGGGGCTGGGCAAGCTGGTGACCGAATGCCTGCGCAGCGTGGAAATGATTTACCTGACGCTGTCGTTTATCACCACGCCGGTGTTTTATCTTTCCGGCACCATTTGGCCGCTACAGGCGATGCCGGGCTGGGTGCGCGCCATTTCGTCAATGATTCCCTCGACCTGGGCGACCAAAGCGATAGCCGGCGTGAACCAGATGGGCGTGCCGCTGCGTGACGTGTGGGGCGACGTGGCAATGCTGCTGCTGTTGGGGGCGCTGTATACCGCCATTGGCATTGCCGTTGGCTTGATGCGCAACAGCGTGGCGCTGCGCAACCTGTTCCGTAGGCGACGAGCCTAGCGTTGGCGCAATGGCGTAGAGCGCCGTCGTTGGTAACCCCCTTTGCTGTCGGCCGAAAAGGATTTTACCCTGGGTGCTGCCAGCGATGTTTTAAAACATCAACCGGTGCCGACTGCGGAACCAAAACGGCGTGGCAATGCTTGTGCGTAGCCTGCAAGCATTGCCAAATTCCGTGATGAACAGCTTATTGCACCAGCTCCAGCCCGGCGACGCGCTGCCAGTAACCGTTGCAGTCGGCATCGTTGGTCAGCGTCAGCGGGGCGTCGCCTCGTTGATTGGCACGAAAGCGCTCGAGCATCGCCAGCGTGTTTACTCCCTGCGGCGACAGGCGTACGATGTCTACCAATCCCTGCATGCCATGCAGTTCGTTGCCCAGATTGTAGCAATAGCCGCTCATGGTCTGGATGCCGTTTAGCACGAACACCTGCTGATTTTCCTGCGATCGCATACTGCGGCCCTGCGGGTATTTGATACAGCAGGTTTCGCACTCATCCTTGCCACGGTTTTCCGAGCGGGCGGTGAAGCAGCGCGCCGAATAGGCCAGCGGCAGATAGCCATAACTCAGCACTTCGACCTCAAACTGCTGCCGAAAGCCCAGGGTTTCACACTGCGCCAGCAGATTGACCAGCCAGTCGCGCGACAGTTCGACCGGCATACACCAGCGCATCATGCCCTGCCTGTGCAGCAGGCGCAGCGTGTAGGCGTTATAACAATTGAGCGCGTGGCCGGCGACAAACGGCAAGCCGCGTTCTGCCGCCATATTCACCGTGCCAAGGTCGTTGGCCTCAATCAGAAACTCGCCGTTTTCGACATAGCGTTTCAGCTCGTTGAGCTCGGAGGGGGCCTGCAACAGCGCCAGCGTGGTGAGCACCACCTGCTTGCCGGACTGTGCGATGGCCTGTGCCAGCGCTAACCAGTCGGCGACCTTCAACTCCCGCCGTTTGGTACAGACGCTTTCGCCCAGGTAAATAATATCGGCACTGCTGTGGATTGCCTGCTGATAAAACGCTTCAACGTCGTCTTTTGGCCAGTAGTAGAGTACCGGCCCCAATGCATATTTCATGGTCACTCCTGCTATTGCCATTTGCGGTGATAGGCGCCAAGCGTGGTCTGCGAGCCTTCGGACATCGCGCCGAGCGTCTCCATCCAGGCGCTGTCGGCCCGATAGCCGGTTGGATCGGCGATGCAACGGTCAATAGCCTGTCGCCAGACGCGTGCTACCTGGCTGACATACGCCGGACTGCGCTGACGGCCTTCGATCTTCACCGAGGCGATATTGGCGGCCAGTAGCTCTGGCAACAGCTCCAGGGTATTAAGGCTGGTGGGCTCTTCCAGGGCGTGATAGCGCACGTCGTCCACCAGGTAACGGCCTTTGCACAGCGTTGGATAACCGGCATTTTCGCCGTCCTGATAGCGGTCTATCAGCACATCGTTCAGCCGTGATTCCATGCCCTGCGGCGTTTGCTGCCAACGTACAAAGCGCGCGGGCGAACAGGCGCCGACGGTATTGGGCGATTCCCCGGTCAGGTAAGAGGACAGATAGCAGCGGCCTTCGGCCATGATGCACAGACTGCCGAAGGCAAACACCTCCAGCGGTACCGGACTGGTGCGCGCCAGTTGTTTAACCTGGTGCATCGACAGCACGCGTGGCAGCACCACGCGATGTACCGCGAAATGGCGTTGATAAAAGCGAATCGCTTCTTCATTGGTGGCGGACGCCTGTACCGAAACGTGGCGTTCAATCTGCGGATAGCGTTCGGCGGCGTATTCCAGCATCGCCAGATCCGCCAGGATCAGCGCGTCGGCGCCCAGTTGCGCGGCCATATCGACGGCGCGTTGCCAACGTGAAAAACCGTCCGGATGCGCGAAGGTATTTATCGCGATGTGCAGCTTGCGGCGGTGCTGATGTACGTAATCTGCCGCCTGTTGCAGTTTTTTTTCGGTAAAATTGAGCCCGGCAAAGTGTCGCGCGTTGGTGTCGTCTTTCAGGCCGATGTACACGGCGTCAGCGCCGTTATCGACCGCAGCCTTCAGGGCCGGCAAATTACCGGCGGGACAAAGCAGTTCCATGGTCTTATCCTGCTCCAGCGGGTTTTACGCCGTGATGATGGTCGCCGCACGGTGTTTTCCGTCGGCATTTTTTGTTATCGGGTGGACGATTTTAGTGAAGCTGCGGTTAACAGGTTTTGATTTGAGGCAGTTTCTGGCGTATTGATAGGCGGTGTGACGCGCACTGAATTGCACTATTTGTTGATGTAGGCCGCTGAAGCTGGGCACCGTTGTGGCAAAATGACCGTAGACCGAGTTGAAAGGAGTGGATGATCGTGTTGGAAAAACTACGAGCACGCATTGTGCGTCAAGGGCCGTCGCTATTGCGCGCACCGTTAAAACTCACGCCGTTTGCTCTGCAACGCCAACTGTTGCAACAGGTGCTGGGCTGGCAGTTCCGCCAGGCGCTCGAGGACGGCGATCTGGCATTCCTCGAATCGCGCTGGTTGAAGATCGAAGTGCGCGATCTGGCGCTACACTGGTTTATGACGGTCGAAAACGATCGGCTGGTTGTCAGCCAGCACGCGCAGGCAGATGTCAGTTTCAGCGGCGACGCCAACGATCTGGTGCTGATCGCGGCACGCAAGCAGGATCCTGACACGCTGTTCTTCCAGCGTCGGCTGCGGATAGAAGGGGACACCGAATTGGGCCTGTATGTAAAAAATCTGATGGACGCCATCGAACTGGACACGATGCCGGCGCCGCTGCGCATGGGCTTGCTGCAGTTGGCGGACTTTATCGAAGCGGGTATGCAGGAGGGCACGGTGCAGTCTGACCGTGTGATGGCATCATGCTGATACGCGTAGAAATTCCGGTAGACGCCGCTGGCATCGACAATCTGCTGCGCCGCGCTTTCGGCGGAGATGATGAGGCCGACTTGGTGCAGCAACTGCGTGAGGACGGCTTGCTGACCCTGGGTATTGTGGCCACCGATGACGAGGGCGGCGTGGTTGGCTATGCCGCCTTCAGTCCGGTCGAGGTGGCCGGAGAGGATCGGCAGTGGGTTGGCCTGGCGCCGCTGGCGGTGGACGAAAGCCTGCGCCGGCAAGGGCTGGGTGAAAAGCTGGTCTACGAAGGGCTGGACGCGTTGAACGAGTTCAGTTACGCCGCAGTAGTCGTGTTGGGAGAGCCGGAGTATTACGGCCGCTTTGGCTTTAAAAGAGCTGCCGACTACGACTTGCATTGCCGCTGGCCGGAAACGGAGCAGGCATTTCAGGTGTACCCGCTGGGGGAAGATGCGCTGACCGGCGTCAACGGCCTGGTTGCCTATGCCGCGCCGTTCAATCGATTTTAACCTGCGGTAGCAGGTGTTCCAGCGAGAGGGGCGGGTGTGACACCAGCCTCTCTTTTTGCTGTTTGCTCAGTTGCTTAACCCGATACTCCAGGCGTAGCGCCAACGATCGATCCCCCGCCGGACAGTGGAATACCAACGTCAGTTCCCCTTTGCCGCGTAGCGATTTTGCCCCCTTACCGGCCTGATGCTGTGCCAAGCGCCGCGGTACATCGGTGGTGATGCCGGTATACAGCATGCCGTTGGGCAGGCGCAGCATATACAGATGCCAGGTTATGCCAGGGGGACTGCCAGCGTCATGTGACATGCGGTTATTCCTCGCCGAGTCCGCGCCGAACGCCACCCCAGAAAGGGCCATGGGCGACCGAATCCCTGACGATAAGTTGCGAGCTAAAAAGCGTGTCTTTTGACAAATAGCCGCCGTCGAGCATGGCAATCAACCGATTGATCACTTCGTTGATCATGTCGCTGACCGGATCTTTAACGCTGGTCAAGGCCGGCGTCAGATAGGGCGCGGTTGGAATATTATCGAAACCAATAACAGACACCTGACCCGGTACGGCAATGCCTCGATCGGTCAGCTGCTTGATGGCGCCAATCGCCATGTCGTCGTTACTGGCCAGTAAGGCGCTAAACGGGATGTTGTCCTGCAGCAGGCTGGCTACCGCTGCGGCGCCGCAGGCCGGCGTCCATTTGCCCTTGATGATGCGCCGTTCCTGCACGGGGATATTGAACCGGGTCAGGGCCTCTTTGTAACCGGATAAGCGTTCGATGGCGGTCGGAGAATCCAGCGAACCGGTAATAAAGGCGATATCGCGGTGGCCCTGCTCAATCAGATATGCGGTGGCGTTAAAACTGGCACCTTTGTGATCGCAACAAATGCAGTGGCTTTGGTTCTTTCTCAGCCGGCGATTCGCCACCATGATCGGTTGCTTAACCTGCTCGATAATCTCGTCTATCACGTCGATGGTTAAGAAACGTGGATAGAGAATCACCGCATCACATTGTAAATCCAGCAGAAACTGGATCGCTTCCTGCTCTTCTTCGGCGCTGTGCTTGCCGTCGACCAGAATCAGCTGCCGGCCATTATCTTCCAGCTTTTGTGCCGCCTGGGACAGTAGTTCGCTGAAATAACTGCCGTTATACAGGGTATTAGTAACCACCAGGCCAATGCATTGCGACTTATTGGTCGCCAGATTTCGTGCCAGCAAATTAGGGCGATAACCTGCCGCTTCAATGGCTTTATACACCTGATCCCGGGTGGCCTCGCTGACGTACCCTTTACCGGACAGCACACGTGAAACCGTGGCCTTTGAGACGCCTGCTTTGTTGGCTACTTCCTGCATGGTTGACATGGCGTTTTCCTGGCTTGCTGACTTGCCCCATATTCTACACATTCCACCGCGCCTGAGCAGGGCATCGCGCAGATTATTGCGCGGCATGTATGTTGATCAACTTCTCAAATCGGGTAAAAATAAAAAATATAAATTGATATTGCCAGTCAATATTATCAATCTCGTGTGAAACCGGTTACCTATTTGTGAGAGTTATCCTCATGGCAAAGAATTATGCGGCGGTATCACGATCGATAGTGGAAGCAGTTGGGGGAGCGAGCAATATTGCGGCAGTGACGCATTGCATGACGCGCTTACGTTTCGTGCTTAACGATGACAGCGTGGTCGATAGCGCCGGTTTGAAGGCGATCGCCGGGGTATTGGGCGTGGTCAGAAGTGAAAACCAGTGTCAGGTGATCATCGGCAATACGGTTTCACAGGCCTATGCCGAAGTGGTGAAGTTATTACCCGACCAGGCGGTGGCGCAGCAACCTTCGCCGCCAAAAGGTAAAATCACCCTGAAACGCATCGGCGCCGGTATTCTGGATGCGTTGATTGGCACCATGTCACCGCTGATTCCGGCGATTATCGGTGGGTCGATGGTGAAGTTGCTCGCCATGATCCTGGATATGACCGGCGTATTCAGCCCAGGCTCTTCAACCTTGATCGTGCTGAACGTGATCGGTGACGGAGCATTCTTCTTCCTGCCGGTGATGGTGGCCGCTTCTGCCGCGATAAAATTCAAAACCAACATGTCGTTGGCCATCGCCATTGCCGGGGTGCTGGTGCATCCCTCTTTTATCGATTTAATGGCCAAGGCCGCTCAGGGCCAGCAGGTGGAATTTATCGGCTTATCGATCACCGCAGTAAAATACACCTACACGGTCATCCCGGCGCTGTGCATGACCTGGCTGCTGTCATACATTGAAAAATGGGTCGATCGCATTACGCCGGCGGTGACGAAAAATTTCCTCAAACCGATGCTGATCGTGCTGATTGCGGCACCGATCGCCATCCTGCTGATTGGCCCGCTGGGTATCTGGATCGGCAGCGGTATTTCTGCGTTGGTCTATACCATTCATAACTATCTGGGGTGGTTATCGGTGGCCATTATGGGCGGTCTCTGGCCGTTGCTGGTGATGACCGGCATGCATCGCGTGTTTACGCCAACCATTATTCAGACCATCGCGGAAACCGGCAAGGAAGGCATGGTGATGCCGTCAGAGATTGGCGCCAATCTTTCGCTGGGCGGCTCATCGCTGGCGGTGGCCTGGCGCACCAAAAATCCGGAACTGCGCCAGACGGCGTTGGCTGCCGCGGCATCGGCTATCGTGGCCGGTATTTCAGAGCCTGCGTTGTACGGCGTGGCGGTCCGCCTGAAGCGCCCGCTGGTGGCGGCGTTGATCAGTGGTTTTGTCTGTGGTGGGGTGGCCGGGATTGCCGGATTGGCTAGCCATTCGATGGCGTCACCGGGCCTGTTCACCAGCGTGCAGTTCTTCGACCCGAGCAATCCGATGACCATTGTCTGGGTGTTTGGCGTGATGATCCTGGCGGTAGTGCTGTCGTTTATTCTTACGTTGCTGCTAGGGTTTGAAGATATTCCCGTTGAGCAGGAGGCGCAAAGTGAAAAAGCCGCCACCGCGCCGGCACTCTCGGTATGACCATGATGAAAATACATAATCAACAAGAGGTGTAGTATGTCAGCATCTGTTTTCCCCGCAGACTTTTTATGGGGTGGTGCGTTAGCTGCCAACCAGGCCGAGGGTGCCTACCGTGAAGGCGGCAAAGGGCTGAGCACGGTCGACATGATCCCTCATGGCGCTCACCGGCTGGCGGTAAAGCTGGGGCAGGAACAGCGTTTCACGCTACGTGAGGATGAGTTCTATCCCAGCCATGTAGGCATCGATTTTTATCATCGTTATAAAGAGGATATCGCGCTGATGGCGGAAATGGGGTTTAGCGTATTCCGCACCTCGATCGCCTGGAGCCGACTGTTTCCGCGCGGGGATGAAACGCAGCCCAATGCGCAAGGCATCGCCTTTTATCGCGATGTATTCCGCGAATGCCAAAAGCACGGTATCGAACCGTTGGTGACGCTGTGCCATTTTGACGTGCCGATGCATCTGGTGCAGGAATACGGATCGTGGCGTAATCGTAAAATGGTGGCGTTTTTTACCCACTATGCCCGCAGCTGTTTTGAGGCGTTTGATGGCCTGGTGAAATATTGGCTCACCTTTAATGAAATCAACATCTTGCTGCACAGCCCGTTTTCAGGTGCCGGGCTGGTGTTTGAGGACGGCGAGCATCAGGAGCAGGTGAAATATCAGGCGGCTCATCATGAATTATTGGCGAGTGCACTGGCGACTAAAATTGCCCATGAGGTCAATCCGCACAATCAGGTAGGCTGCATGCTGGCCGGCGGCAGTTTTTACCCCTGGTCGTGCAAGCCGGAAGATGTCTGGGCGGCGTTGGAAAAAGACCGCGAAAACCTGTTTTTCATCGATGTACAGGCGCGTGGGGCTTACCCCGCCTATACGCAACGGCTGCTGCGGGAAAAGGGCGTGACGCTCGAGATGCAACCCGGCGACAGCGAGATCCTCAAAAACAGCGTCGATTTCGTTTCCTTCAGCTACTACGCTTCGCGCTGCGCATCGGCCGAGATGAACGAGCACAACAGCAGCGCCGCCAACGTGGTCAAGTCGCTGAAGAATCCGCATATTCTCGCCAGCGAATGGGGTTGGGGCATCGATCCCCTTGGCCTGCGCATCACCATGAACATGATGTATGACCGCTACCAAAAACCGCTATTCCTGGTGGAAAACGGCTTGGGCGCGAAAGACGAGTTCAATCAGCAGGGTGAAATTGACGACGACTACCGTATCAGCTATTTGCGCGAGCATATCAAAGCAATGGCCGACGCCATTGAAGACGGTGTGCCGGTGATGGGATATACCTCTTGGGGGTGTATCGATCTGGTTTCCGCCTCCACCGGGGAAATGAGCAAACGCTATGGCTTTGTCCATGTCGATCGTGACGACCAGGGGAACGGCACGCTGGCGAGAACCAGAAAAAAATCGTTCTACTGGTACCAAAAAGTCATCGCCAGTAACGGCGCGGATTTAACCTAATCACCCCGGCACGAACGCAAGAATGGGCGCTTTTGCGCCCATTTTTTAATGCTGGCGATTATCAGATTTATTTGCCCCCTCTCTTTGACCCTATTTTTGCGTTTTGGCGTAACCCATTGATTAATAGAAGATGTGGCCGCCAGATTAAAAAAAGGGTTTTTTGCGTGCAAACGCTGATGTTGTTTTAAAATCATGTGGCTAGCGCTATGCTGCAACGGTTCACTGCCGTACAGGCAGCTTAGAAATTTCCGCCGCTCTGAGAAGCGCCTTGATGAATGTTCACTGCCGTACAGGCAGCTTAGAAAAGCAGTTTGAAACGGGCAAGACACCCCGTCTCGTTCACTGCCGTACAGGCAGCTTAGAAAAGGCACACGAACACCTTTATGCAACGCTGAGTGTTCACTGCCGTACAGGCAGCTTAGAAAAGCGAAGTCGCTTCAACAACCGGAGCGCTGGCGTTCACTGCCGTACAGGCAGCTTAGAAAGTCAATGAGAAAGATAACGTGCGGGCCATACTGTTCACTGCCGTACAGGCAGCTTAGAAAACCACAACCGTTGTCGGCGGGGTCAAGAAAACGTTCACTGCCGTACAGGCAGCTTAGAAAAAACAACATCTCTGTAACGACCATGATTTCAGGTTCACTGCCGTACAGGCAGCTTAGAAATGCGCGATAGCTGCCACCAGATCGCCACGCACGTTCACTGCCGTACAGGCAGCTTAGAAAAATGGTTACAGATACGACAACGCCAACTTGGTCGTTCACTGCCGTACAGGCAGCTTAGAAAAGACCGCCCATTGTACGCGCCAAGCGCATAATGTTCACTGCCGTACAGGCAGCTTAGAAAGGCGTTCCAGATGTCACCGCTAACAGGTCACCGTTCACTGCCGTACAGGCAGCTTAGAAAAGCCGGTAGAAATAAACCTGCTTGCCAGTTTCGTTCACTGCCGTACAGGCAGCTTAGAAAGCATTCAAAGGCGACCGTCGCTTAGGTTACAAGTTCACTGCCGTACAGGCAGCTTAGAAAAACAAAGGCACTTAAAACGCCTTTTCGCTCGCGTTCACTGCCGTACAGGCAGCTTAGAAATGGTCGGACTGCACGCGTCTGAGTGCACTCTGGTTCACTGCCGTACAGGCAGCTTAGAAACTGATATTTAATGCGTGTGCGCGTGCGGATTTGTTCACTGCCGTACAGGCAGCTTAGAAACGCAGTAGTAACGAAGTGACAGCAACAACAAAGTTCACTGCCGTACAGGCAGCTTAGAAAAGGTCGACCATTTTCAACACGAGACGGGTTTTGTTCACTGCCGTACAGGCAGCTTAGAAAATGCTCAACCCCTGCACGGTAAAGTCGGCCTCGTTCACTGCCGTACAGGCAGCTTAGAAATTTGTTAACCATCAGGGACGGCTGCGCCACATGTTCACTGCCGTACAGGCAGCTTAGAAATATCAGGAGCTGCAGCATCAAATGGCCTGGCGGTTCACTGCCGTACAGGCAGCTTAGAAAAACGCACAACATGATTGGTGAGATTACATCAAGTTCACTGCCGTACAGGCAGCTTAGAAATTGGTTATTCGCTCCCCGCTCCAGATTGTCAAGTTCACTGCCGTACAGGCAGCTTAGAAATTTTGACAGTTGCTCAATGGTTCGGCCCGCTAGTTCACTGCCGTACAGGCAGCTTAGAAAAATGCCAAGTCGTTGGGCTTTACCGTTCCACCGTTCACTGCCGTACAGGCAGCTTAGAAAAGGAACGTTACGGTTAAGGATTGTTTGGATTAGTTCACTGCCGTACAGGCAGCTTAGAAAAAAGATTGCCGGGTTTTCGGATGTAATATCATGTTCACTGCCGTACAGGCAGCTTAGAAATGAGTAGGTGGCGCTAATGGGGTGTAGGGGGAGTTCACTGCCGTACAGGCAGCTTAGAAAAGCAAGGCATAGAATTGTACAGAGCCATGCACGTTCACTGCCGTACAGGCAGCTTAGAAATTGATATCCTGTGCTTTGACTTCCCAGCCGAAGTTCACTGCCGTACAGGCAGCTTAGAAATATTCAATCAGAACGTGAACCCTAACGAGCGCGTTCACTGCCGTACAGGCAGCTTAGAAAGCCAGCGTCGGTCAGCCGGTGCGCCGCGAAGGGCACAGCAGCCTAAATAATTCTGTTGCAATGTGACCATTGTCATGGACTATTCAATGCTCAACAGGCAACTTAGATGATCTTTGCATGGTAAATAGCACCATCTCGAACCTAAGTTTTTAGTGTTTTTATGGTAGTTTTATATAATCGCGTTGCGACGTTGGTTACACAGCAAAACTACTTAGCATTATGCTAATAATCTGGTGAATACATGGCTGAATATTGCAGCCTAATGACCATTACCATTAAAAACTCAAAAATAAAATAATTTCACTTGTTTTTATTGTAATTAAAATGATTTCACATGGATTGAATTGAAATAATGGCAAACTCGCTTACACCTTCAGAGCTAAAAACAATATTGCATTCAAAACGCGCTAATTTATATTACCTGCAATATTGCCGAGTTTTGGTCAATGGCGGGCGAGTGGAATATGTTACGGATGAAGGAAAACAGTCCCTATACTGGAATATTCCTATCGCCAACACGACGGTAGTGATGTTGGGAACCGGTACTTCGATAACCCAGGCAGCGATGCGGGAATTTGCAAAAGCGGGTGTACTGGTTGGCTTTTGTGGCGGTGGTGGAACACCGCTTTATGCATGCAATGAGGTAGAAGTCGCCGTTTCCTGGTTAACGTCACAAAGTGAATATCGTCCCACTGAATATCTTCAGCATTGGGTGAGTTTTTGGTTTGATGATGTTCAACGCCTTGCCGCAGCGGTTTCCTTCCAACGTGTGCGTATCCAGCAAATCCAAAAGCACTGGCTTGGCCCGACGATGCAGCGTGAAACCGGGTTCATCATCGATGAAAATCGCCTGCTGCAACTGCTCTCACACTATGAAAAGCGTTTAGTCGACTGCCATAGCAGTGCCGATCTCTTGGCTCAAGAAGCCGTGATGACCAAAGCGTTGTATAAATTAGCGGCAAACGCCAGCGGTTATGGTGAATTTACCCGCGCGAAACGTGGCGGCGGCGTGGACGTCGCCAATCGCTTCCTCGACCATGGTAACTATCTGGCTTATGGACTGGCAGCTGTGGCAACCTGGGTTATTGGCTTGCCGCACGGCTTGGCGGTATTACATGGCAAAACACGTCGTGGTGGGTTGGTGTTTGATGTTGCTGATTTGATAAAGGACGCATTGATCCTTCCTCAGGCGTTTATTGCGGCAATGAACGGAGAAGATGAACAGGAATTCCGCCAGCGTTGCCTTAACGGTTTTCAAAAAGCGGATGCATTGGATCTGATGATTGAGGCTTTACAAAATACTGCCGTACAACTTAGCCAGGTAGCGCAATGAATATCATGTTGGTGGCGCAATGTAATAAGCGCGCCTTGATAGAAACCCGGCGTATTCTGGATCAGTTTGCCGAACGTAGAGGCGAACGCACCTGGCAGACGGCGATTACGTTGGAAGGCTTAAACACGCTAAGAAAACTATTGCGTAAAAGTGCGCGACGTAATACAGCAGTGGCCTGCCATTGGATTAAAGGCGCGAATCAAACACAATTGCTGTGGATCGTCGGTAATCAGCGCGCTTTTAATCGGCAAGGTGCGGTGCCCACTAATTCTACTGGGCGAGATGTTCTTCGTAATGATAGTGAGAATCAATGGCATAGCGTTGAATGTATTAGCTTGTTAGCAGCTATTGCCGGGCTGTTTCATGATTTTGGCAAAGCTAACGCATTATTCCAGCAGAGTCTGGCTGGACAAGGAAAACGCTATCAACCGTATCGACACGAGTGGGTATCATTGCGATTATTCCAGGCTTGGGTCAATGGACGTGACGACCGACAATGGCTGACGGCACTTGGTGATATTAGTGCAGATGATGAAAGCCAGATGATGGCTAATTTGGTCAAGGATTCATGCGATCGTTTTGTAAACCCGTTCTTGACGTTACCGCCATTGGCAACGACCGTCGCTTGGTTGATTGTTTCGCATCATCGGTTGCCAACCTATCTCGGAGATAATGCCGACCAACCGGCACTGGCTTATATGAGCAACTGGCTTACTCTACAACTTACCGCAGAGTGGAATTCGCTTAATCATACTTTTGCTGATTGGACGCCAGACGAAAGACAGGCTGTTTGGACTTTCCCGCAGGGAACGCCAATGCGTAGCCAAGTTTGGTGCACTAAAGCCCGCAAATTTGCACGCCGTACTTTGCAACTTCCAGCGTTAAATAACGTTGGCATGCTAGATCAACGGTTTACCAGCCATATGGCCCGCTTGGTGCTGATGCTCGCAGACCACCATTACTCATCATTACCTGCAACGGTAGGTTGGCAAGACGATAATTATGGCGCGTATGCCAATACCGATCGTCAAACTGGGGAATATAAGCAAAAACTGGACGAACACACCATCGGCGTCGGGCAAAATGCGCTGTTATTGGGGCGCAGCTTACCGTATATCCGTAACACCTTACCGGCAATCACCCGGCACAAGGGCTTTAAACGCCGCAGTGAGAATGCCAGATTTCGCTGGCAGGACAAAGCGTTTGATATTGCCAGTGCAGTCCGCGAACGTACCGTTCAGCAGGGGTTCTTTGGCGTGAATATGGCGTCTACTGGCTGCGGCAAGACGTTCGCGAACGCGCGAATCATGTATGCGCTAGCCGATGAAAAATTAGGCTGCCGTTTCTCTGTCGCTCTGGGGCTACGTACCCTGACGTTACAAACTGGGGATGCATTGCGGGAAAAACTCACCTTACAAGAAGATGACTTGGCGGTGATGATTGGTTCGCAGGCGGTGACACAACTGCATCAACTGTATCACGACAAAAAATCGCCGCGTGATACCGGCAGCGCTTCTGCTGATGCGTTATTTGCCGAACATCAGTATGTGAGTTACGAAGGGAGTCTGGACGACGGCCGTCTCAGTCATTGGCTGAAAAATAGCGATAAACTGAATAAATTGCTTAGCGCCCCAGTACTGGTCACCACTATCGATCACCTGATAGGCGCTACGGAAGGGCTGCGCGGCGGCAAACAAATTGCTCCCATGCTGCGTTTATTGACGGCTGATTTAGTATTGGATGAACCCGATGATTTTGACATCGCAGATTTGCCGGCGTTGTGTCGTTTGGTGAATTGGGCCGGTATGCTGGGTTCGCGTGTATTACTGTCTTCGGCTACCTTGCCACCGGCGCTGGTACAGGCGTTGTTCAATGCTTATCGTGCCGGGCGAGCAGATTATCAACAAACATGCGGATTGCCCGGGGCTGCGGTAAATGTGTGTTGCGCATGGTTTGACGAAAATGATGCGGCACAACAGGATATTACTGAGGCAAAAATCTTTAGGCAGGTTCATGAGCGTTTTGTCGCGCGTCGCGTAGAAAAATTGCAGTCTGGCGAAGTGCTGCGTCGCGCTCAGTTAATCCCTGTGGTAGCGCCCAGCCGGCGGAAACAAGACGTTCTGGATAGTGTTGCAGCCACTCTGCTTACGGCCATACAGCAATTACATAATGCTCATCATCAGCGGCACATTAATGGCAAAACGGTATCGCTTGGCGTGGTGCGTATGGCGAATATCGATCCACTGGTCGCCGTGGCCTTGCGTCTGCTCAATACGTCGGTCCCGTCGGGTATGCGCATCCATTATTGCATCTATCACAGCCAGCATCCGTTAGCCATGCGATCCCATATTGAGCAACGCCTGGACCAAACGTTGACACGTTACGATAACGAGGCGCTATGGCAAGTCCCTGAAATCAAAAACGCACTGACCCAGCATACGGAACAACATCATATCTTTGTGGTGCTGGCCACCTCGGTGGCAGAGGTCGGGCGCGATCATGATTATGACTGGGCGATTGCCGAACCCAGTTCTATGCGTTCGCTGATCCAACTGGCGGGACGCATTCAACGTCACCGGCAACAGCCTTGTAGCTCGCCAAATCTGTACGTTTTGCAGCAGAACGTTAAGGCGTTGGAAGGTGCCGCGGTGGCTTATCACAAGCCAGGTTTCGAATCGGTTACTTACACGCTCCGCAGTCACGATCTTGCTGAAATACTCCTGCCTGCGCAATATGAAATTATTACGGCGATCCCGCGGGTGCAAGAGCGTTTGCCTCCACGGCCGAAAGATAATTTTGTGGATTTGGAACATGTCAGTTTGCGCACGGTATTGCAAGGCAGGAAAGAGCAACAAGCGTACTACGCCGCTTTGTGGTGGCGCGAGCATGGCACTTGGAACGGTGAACAGCAACGTATCACGCCATTCAGAAAATCGATGCTTGATGAGCAGCATTACCTATGGATTGCCGAAGAGGGCGATAAGCCAAGATTTATGTTCCCTGATGTATCACCGTCACAGTGGAAAGAAAGCAGCGGCTTTCGTGAGTGGCTACCGATACTGGCCCCGGGCGTCAGTACCTGGATTGATGCTGATTATCAGACGGTCTATATGCGCTTATCCGAGCAGATGGATATGGAGTTAAGTGAGGTTAGCCAGAAGTTTGGCGAAATGAACCTACCGAAAAAACAGGAAGGAGTATGGCGCTATCATCCGTTGTTGGGCGTGTTTGGCGCAGTCGAATGAGTTATGACTGCAGATATTTGGGAGGTATATGGAAAGTAAAAACCTAAGCAAAGTTATAATTTCCTACATCGAAAGCCGAAAGCAGCCAAAGCTGGAAGCTTTCGATAAAGAGACTGAGAAAAAGCTAGCCGGTTTGGTTGATGCGAATGAGATCGCAACGGCTAAACAAACAGCGTTAGCACAGCGGCGAGAGTTGGAAAAACGCTATGAGGTTCGCAACTGGCTGACAGAAGCAGCCAATCGTGCCGCGCAAATTAATTTGGTCACTCACGCGCTGAAGTTCACCCACAGTGATGCCAAAGGCACCAGCGTATTTACCGAGGCTCAAGACGATGGGGAGGCCTGTTACCTTTCTACCTCCACCTTGCAGAACCCCGCCATAGACGCCGTAGGCAATGCGGCTGCTTTAGACGTTGCCAAGCTGCTGCAAACAGAATATCAAGGTGATACGTTGATTGCTCAGCTAAACCGAGGTGATTACTCCGCCTTGGCCGAATGGGCTGAGGACGAAAAGCAACTACAACTCTGGGTAAGTGGGTTTAAGCAGGTATTGGAAGATAAACAACTTTCCTCACACACCTTGGCCAAACAACTCTATTTTCCGCTAGGGGAAAACCAATATCACCTGCTTAGCCCATTGTTTTCGTCCTCGTTAGCGCAGGCGATGCATCAAAGATTGGCAGAGGCGCGGTTTAGCGATAAGGCAAAAGAGATTGCCGCTGCGGCAAGAGCAAGCAAATGGCATCCGGAGTCTCGCGTCAGTTACCCCAATACGGCGGTACAAAATATTGGTGGCACTAAGCCGCAGAATATTTCCTATTTAAATAGCGTGCGCGGTGGTCGCAACTGGTTGCTTAGCTGTGCGGCTCCAAACTGGGTGAGCCAGCAACAGCCGCCGTTAAAACAGACCTCCATATTTAATCAGCGCGGTGAGTTTGCGAGCAAGGTACGCCCTGCGGTGTGGAAAATGCGTGAATACTTGCACAGTGTCAGAATGCTTGAGGGAACGCAGCAGATCCGGCAGCGGCGTTTATCCCATATGGATGAAATTATTGATATTTTATTCAACTATGCCGCAGGTATTCAAAATCTCGATATTCAAGCCGGATGGAGCGCAGTCGAAGGGTGTCAACTCAAGCGTTCGCAACAGCTATGGTTGGATCCGTTGCGCGGCAAAGGCGATGCAGATTTTGCTTTTGAACGTGAAGGAAAGGATTGGCAAAAAGAGATCGCATTGGATTTCGGTGTCTGGCTAAATCGCCAATTGGAACATGTCGAGTTGAAATTTGGTGAGGTTGAACGCCGGGAATGGTCAGTTGCTGCATTATTCAGGCAGCGCCTGCGTGAGTTTGAAGCCGAATGGGTGGAGGATGCGCAATGAGTTCACTGATTATTTTACGCCACGTAAGGGTTGAAAACGCGAATGCCATCGCCGGTCTGACGTATGGCTTCCCAGCAATCACTCATTTTCTTGGCTATACCCACGCGCTATCGCGCAAACTTCAACGCAGTCATGGCCTTACCTTAAAAAGTTGCGGCGTGGTCTGTCATCAGCAACAGTTACACGCTTATTCGTCTGGCTACGATACCGTTTTCGCGCTGACGCGCAATCCATTAACCAAAGAGGCTAAAACGGCGGCGTTTAATGAAGAGGGCCGTATGCATATGACGGTTTCTCTATTGATGGAATGTTCGGGCATGATAGCCAACGGTGCCGAAGGAGCCAGACAGCTTGAAGAGGAGCTATCAGTTCTCTGCCAGGCGCAACGTCTTGCTGGAGGCACCATTACCGCCATTGGCAAGATCAGCGTAACCAGCTATCCCAATGAAGCAAAAGCTTTGCGTGGTGTGATGCGCCGCCTGTTGCCGGGTTTTGCCTTACTGGATCGCAGTGAACTGCTGCAATCCCATTACCAGGCGTTATTGCAAACCAATCCACGCGCGGAGCTGATTGACGCATGGCTTGATTTCGCTGCATTGAAACAGCAAGCGGTTATGGATGAGGATAGCGAAGCATGTGAGTGGCGTTATGTGCCCAAGCCGGCCGCAGGGTATCTGGTGCCGATACAAACAGGTTACCGCGCTATTTCCCCGCTGTATGCACCAGGAGACGTTAAACAAACCCGTGATACGACTACGCCTTTTCGCTTTGCAGAAGCGATATACGGTGTTGGAGAATGGCGCAGTTTGCACCGCATTACCGATCTGCAACAGCTGCTCTGGCAATACGATCAACATGACGATAGTTACTTATGCCGCAGTGCAGTTCCAGCGGTGAACGAAATCTATGAATTTAACGATGAAGAATAATTTAAAGGACTAACAACATGGCTAAAGCAACGATAAAAACGGCATCGGTATTAGCGTTCGAACGTAAATTGGCGAATTCAGATGCCATGATGTTCGCTGGCAACTGGGAGCAGGAAAGTGAATGGCTGCCCGTAGCGATTCAGGAGAAATCGGTGCGCGGCACCATTTCAAACCGTTTGAAAAATGCGATTGCCAGCGATCCGGCAAAATTGGACGCTGAAATTCAAAAAGCCAACCTGCAACGTGTTGATGCCGCCGCGTTGGCGTTTGATACCGACACGTTAAAGGTCACGTTTACCCTGCGCGTGTTGGGCAATTTGGCAACCCCATCGGTGTGCAACGATCAGGAATACCAGGTGGCGCTGGCAACGGTAATTAATGGTTATCTTGCCGAACATGGCATTGGCGAGTTGGCAGCACGCTATGCCGAAAACCTGGCCAATGGGCGCTTCCTGTGGCGCAACCGTGTAGGTGCGGATGCGATTAAGGTTCGTGTAACCAGCAAGTCCAAAACTTGGGAGTTTGATGGGGAGGTCTATAGCCTGCGTGCATTTGGCCAACCGACCGGCGCGCTTGCTGAACTGGCAGAGGAAATTCAACAAGGCCTGTCTGGCGATAGTTTCGCCCTGTTTAATATTGAAGCTTTTGTACGTTTGGGTAATGGCCAGGAAGTTTTCCCTTCTCAAGAATTGGTGTTGGACAGCAATAGCAAAAAAAGCAAGGTACTGTACCAGGTCAATGGCATTGCGGCGTTGCATTCACAAAAGATCGGTAACGCGTTACGCACGGTAGACACCTGGTACCCAGAAGCTGACGAGCTGGGTCTTGGGCCAATCGCGGTCGAGCCGTACGGATCGGTCACTAGCCGTGGCAAAGCCTATCGCCAACCGAAGCAAAAAATGGACTTTTATACCTTGTTGGATAATTGGGTGACGAAAGGTCAGGTTCCGGATGTCGAGCAACAGCATTATGTCATGGCGATTCTCATTCGTGGCGGCGTGTTCGGCGAAAAAGGCGAGTAAGGAGACTGAATGGATTACTACCTTGAAATCCGCGTGCTGCCCGATCCCGAATTCAGCACCGTTGCGTTGCTCGAAGCTCTCTATGCAAAGTTACACCGTGCATTAGGCAACGCAGGGCAAGGTCGCATTGGTGTCAGTTTCCCAGCTGCAGGTAAGACGCTGGGTGACCGGCTGCGTTTACACGGCTCATTGGCCGCGTTAACCGAGCTTGAGCAACAGCCATGGCGTAAAGGGCTGCGTGATTACACTGAACACTCAGGGATACTCCCTATCCCTGAGCAGGTAAAATTCCGTACAGTGCGGCGTGTACAGGTAAAAAGTAACGCCGAAAGGCTGCGCCGTCGGTCGGTGGCTAAAGGATGGTTAACCAAGGACCAGGCCCTCGAGCATATTCTCGGCACCAAAGAGCAGCGCAGTGCTTTACCGTTTATACGTGTGAAAAGTTTATCCAGTGAACAGATGTTTTTGCTGTTTATTGAACAAGGCACGTTGCGAGATACTCCAACCGTAGGTCAGTACAGCGCGTATGGCTTAAGCGCCACTGCGACTATTCCCTGGTTTTAACCCTTTTATGACGACCAATCCTAACTTGTTGATTTAACAGGATGGGATTGAGTCGTTTTAAAAAAGCCTTTTTTGAGTATTTTGAGCGTAAGTTATTTATAAACATGCTATTAGCGCATAATAGTAACGGTTCACTGCCGTACAGGCAGCTTAGAAAACTTCCAGTTATGCCTGCATTGCCGCATTTCTGTTCACTGCCGTACAGGCAGCTTAGAAAGGGAAACCGACGACATTCGCGCCCGTCCCCGCCGTTCACTGCCGTACAGGCAGCTTAGAAATGTCCTGATACGCCTCGTCATCAGAGTTCATTGTTCACTGCCGTACAGGCAGCTTAGAAAGCCATGGTATCGGCCAGTGAGGTGTTGACGTTGTTCACTGCCGTACAGGCAGCTTAGAAAATCTTCATCATGCTTTGGCGATTCAACGCCCAGTTCACTGCCGTACAGGCAGCTTAGAAAGGGGGGTGTCGTTCTGTTTGTTGAAGTGAAAAGTTCACTGCCGTACAGGCAGCTTAGAAATCCGCGCCGCCCTCGTCATCAAAAAACAGCATGTTCACTGCCGTACAGGCAGCTTAGAAAATCACCGCTTGATATTCTGTTTGCTGATATGAGTTCACTGCCGTACAGGCAGCTTAGAAAAGACACTACCGCGGTTACCGCGCCGGCGGCACGTTCACTGCCGTACAGGCAGCTTAGAAATGCAGCGTCAACCCGGCGGCGCGTTTCTCGCCGTTCACTGCCGTACAGGCAGCTTAGAAATGGTCTATCGCCAGAATTTCGTTTTCTTTTTCGTTCACTGCCGTACAGGCAGCTTAGAAAACATAACCGGCGGATTGGCCGCAACACTTTGCGTTCACTGCCGTACAGGCAGCTTAGAAAGAACGGATTAAAAGACCTATGGGGACAAAACTGTTCACTGCCGTACAGGCAGCTTAGAAAGGGCACGCGCTCAATGTTTGAGAAATCAGTGGGTTCACTGCCGTACAGGCAGCTTAGAAAGCCATCCATTGCGCTAAATGATGTTTTACGATGTTCACTGCCGTACAGGCAGCTTAGAAAGAGTCGGTGCTGTCGTCTTTGCGCTCGCTATCGTTCACTGCCGTACAGGCAGCTTAGAAACGCAAACTATGGTGGGCGCGCCGATTGACCAGGTTCACTGCCGTACAGGCAGCTTAGAAAACGATTCAAGCGGGCGATATGATTGTGAAAGCGTTCACTGCCGTACAGGCAGCTTAGAAAACCGATTCCGCTAAACCGCGATACTGGTCTAAGTTCACTGCCGTACAGGCAGCTTAGAAAGCAAAAGAGAAACGCGCCGAAATCAGCGACGGGTTCACTGCCGTACAGGCAGCTTAGAAAAGCTGTTAGGGCTACTCGGGTCGCCGCCAATGGTTCACTGCCGTACAGGCAGCTTAGAAATGTGCGGCATCAGCTGACGCTTTTGCATCATCGTTCACTGCCGTACAGGCAGCTTAGAAAAATAACATCGATGTAGCGCTTGCCGACCAAATGCGCCGCGACTTGCGGTTACAGGCTGAAATGGGCGCTTTTGCGCCCATTTTTTAATGCTGGCGATTATCAGCCTTTTTTATCCATCATTTCAAAACGTGGTGAAACCATGCCGTAGAGCGTCCAGCCTAGGAAGGTGGCGATCGCTCCCCACATCATGGCTTCCTCTCCCGAACTATAGAGCGCGTAGAAACTGTAAAGGGCGCCAATACCGGCAATGACGTTGGCGATCCGCGCCTTGTTTTCCGGCACCTTGGCGACTTTCTGGATGATAACCAGTGCTGCCATCGACAAAATATAAGGGATGATGTTGGTGACCACCGCCAGATTGACCAGCACGTTGAACTGCTTGTTGAGCGATGGGCTGATGGTCATCAGGGACAGCACGCTCTGAATGACAACGATGGTCAACATGCCTTTGACCGGCGCATCGGCTTTGCTCAGCTTCGAGAAAATTTTCGGGAAGAAGCCGCTGTCGGCGGAGGATTTGAACACCTGCGCAATGGTGAATTGCCAGCCAAGCAGCGAACCGACGCAGGACATTATCATCAGTGCCATGATTATCTTGCCGACGGTAGGGTTGAACATGTGCGAGAACGCCAAGCCGAACGGCGCGGTAGAATTGGCAAGATCCATATTGGGCACAATGCCGGCGATCACGTTGGTGGACACGATATAAATCACCGCGGCGCCCAGTGTACCGCCGAGCACGGCGATCGGCACGTTGCGCTCGGGGTTTTCCACCACGTCGGTATTGGCGCAGGCCGATTCCAGCCCCAGGAATGCCCACAATGTCATGGAAATCGATGCGCCAATCGCTTCAAAGGTCGGCACTGCGTGTGGGTTCCAGGCGGCCAGATAGGCGTCGCCGCTGAACCAGTGCCAGCCGATGACCGAAATGCCGACCACCGGGATAATCACCCCCCAAACGGTGATGCCGCTGATTTGCCCGGTGATGCGGGCACCGCCAAAGTTGGCGACGGTTGCTATCCACAGCACACAGATCGTGGCGATGCAGATGCCAATCGGCGTCAGATTAACGCCGAACAGTTCGGTGCCGTACCCAACGGCAGAAATGGCGATGGCAATGTTGGCAATCAGCAAGGAAACGCCGTAGGTATAGTTGGCCATGAAATTGCCGGATTTACCGAACGCGTACTCGGCATAACCGCCCATGCCACCGGATTTACGACTGAACATGCCGCATTTGGCAAAGGCATAGGCCAGCGCCATCGAACCGACGGCGGTAACCAGCCATGAAACGATGGAAATGGTGCCTACCTCGGCCAGCTTGGTCGGCAGCATAATTATGCCGGATCCCATCATGTTGACAGCGGTGAGAATGGTTAACTGAACCACGCCCATTTTGTTCTTTGACTTACTCATGATCATTCTCTCTTTTATCATGCGATCGTGACGGTGAAAGCTCACCGTCTTGTAAGGGGAATTAATCTTTAATCACATAACCATAAGCACGTTGCCAGCCATCTTCGTCCTGCTGGATATAAACACCCTGCAGTTCAGGTGCGAAGCCGGGTAATAAGTTGATACCCTCCTCAAGAGCCAGGAAATAACGCTGTACCGCACCGCCCCATATTTCACCAGGCACCACGCACAACACGCCAGGAGGATAAGGAAGCGCGCCTTCCGCGGCAATTCGCCCTTCCGATTTGGCGAGTGAAACCAATTCCACATTACCGCGAACAAATTGTGTATTGGCATCCTGTGGATTCATTACCACCCGTGGGAAATGTTTTTTGCGGAACATTTCCTTTTGCAACTCTTTCACGTCATAGCTGACGTATAAATCATGCATTTCCTGGCAAAGTTGACGTAAGGTATAATTTAAATAACGCTGCTGGTGGTTTTTATATACCGTCGGCAACACTTCACTGAGCGGAGAATCCTGTTCAATATGTTGTTCAAAGCGTGCAATCAGCGCCACCAGATGCTGCATCTTGGCGATGTCTTCCGCCGGCGTCAGCAGGAACAGAATTGAATTGAGATCGCATTTTTCTGGAACAATACCGTTTTCACGCAGGTAATTGGCAAGGATGGTAGCCGGTATGCCAAAACGGCTGTAGGCGCCCGTTTCACTGTCGATCCCTGGGGTCGTCAGCAACAGTTTGCACGGATCGACGAAATACTGTGATTGTGCGTAACCATCAAAGGCATGCCATTTCTCGCCGGGCACGAAGTTGAAGAAACGCAGATCGTCGGCCATGGTTTCCGTATCATATGATTGCCATGGCCGGCCTTCAATTTGCACCGGGACGAACGGTTTGATCAACTGACAGGTATCCAGCAGCATTTTGCGTGCTTCAATACCAATCCGTACGCACTCCTTCCACAAACGCTGTCCGCTTTGACCTTCGTGCATTTTGGCGTTGACGTCGAGTGCCGCAAACAGCGGATAAAACGGGCTGGTGGAAGCATGTAGCATAAAGGCATTATTGAAACGCTTATGGTTGCAATAGCGCTGTTGCCCTTTGATATGTTTATCTTTTTTATGAATCTGCGAGGTTTGCGAGAAGCCGGCCTGCTGCTTGTGCACCGATTGGGTGACGATGATGCCCGGATCGTTTTCCGTCAGCTCCAACAGCAGTGGCGAGCAGTCTTTCATCATCGGAATAAACTGCTCGTAGCCGACCCAGGCCGAGTCGAACAAAATGTAATCGCAAAGATGGCCTATCTTGTCTACCACCTGGCGCGCGTTATAGATGGTGCCGTCGTAAGTACCTAATTGAATGATCGCCAGCCGGAACGGCCGTGGCTGGTTAGCACGTTCCGGTGCCACTTCCTGGATCTGCTGGCGCAGATAGCGTTCCTCGAAACAGTGCGCATCGATGCCGCCGATAAAACCAAACGGGTTGCGGGCCGTTTCCAGATAAACCGGCGTTGCGCCAGCCTGGATCAACGCCCCGTGGTGGTTGGATTTATGGTTATTACGATCGAACAGCACCAGATCGCCACGCGTCAATAAGGCGTTGGTCACCACCTTATTGGAGGCTGAGGTTCCGTTGAGCACAAAATAGGTTTTGTCAGCGTTGAAGACCTTCGCCGCATGTTTTTGTGCATCACAGGGCGCCCCTTCGTGGATCAGCAGATCCCCCAGCTTAACGTCAGCGTTGCACATGTCCGAACGGAACAGCGTTTCGCCATAGAAGTCAAAAAACTGCCGGCCTGCCGGGTGCTTACGGAAAAACTCACCGCCCTGATGGCCGGGACAGGCGAAGGTTGCGTTGCCCATTTCAACGTATTGGGTCAGCGTATTAAAGAATGGCGGCAACAGTTCGCTTTCATATTTTACTGCCGCCGCTTCCAGCTGCTTGCCATAGAACTGCGTATTTTTTCCGCACAATTCAAAGACGCCATGCAGGGCTGGCAAGATAGCGTTATCCAGCTCTTCTTCACAGCAGATGGCGGCAAACAGCGGAATATTCAAGCCGCGTTCTGCTATTTTCGCCACCATTCCCTGTTGAACATCGTTGGCAGAAAGTACCACTGCGGCAATATCGGTAAAATCAGTGTGATGCACATCAATGATTTCCCGGTGGGTTTCAAAGCAGCTTCGGGTTGAAAGGTTAGCGGCAATTTTCAAGCTTTTCATTTTGTTTTCCTTTGGGCAGAAATATCCCGCAGCGAATCGACGATTCACTGAAAAATATTCCCGTAAAAATAAAAATACAGATCCTTGGCAATGCCTGTATGGCACTGCGCGGTTTTATTTTTTAAATGGGATAGTGTTGTTATTAATTAAACGAAATCACTGTGCCACCCACGTCATTGAATAATTGACATAGTGAAGCCGTCGCACAATGCGGATCAACGAATAAAGCGGCGATCGTTCCGATTAACTAATAAGAAACGAAGAGGAGAGTTATCTGTAGTTGAAGAATGCGAAGCTAAAGCAACTGCGGTGTGCCATCATCATTAAGTGAGTCGTGCGCCTGATATGCGCCCATTTTCTATTGTTGTTTTCCATTTTCATCCACCTGGTATGAGTGAAACGATGGCGTCATTTTAACGCCGAAAACGGCAAAAAATGTGATTGCAGTCACTAATTCTGCCGTTAAATTAAATAACTATTCATTTTTTATGCAGATGATTGCATAACTTTGCCAAATGACCTATTCAGTATGTGAATATATTGATACGGCGCAGAGGCCAATAAATGGCATAAACGCGATTACCGAACTCAGTAACGGTAATAGCGAGCGCAAGTCGCGAGGAATGTCATCAGAATAAATCACGCTTGTTTTCTGTTTGTTATTTTTTATCTTTAATCTCAATTGAATGGAAATGTGTTTTTAATGTATTTTTATTCGATTATTGGTAATAAAGAAATTTCTGACGATTGTGACTGGCTTCAATAAAGCGCGTTAAGATAACAAGGCGACTAAGGAGACACGCGTGGAACAGAGTGAAGACCAACAACACATCAGCCGCTTTCTTGGCAAGCAGCACGTATTGACGCTGTGCGCCGGCCATGGCCTCGACATGTGGTGCGCCAATTGTTTTTACGTCTTCGATGCCGAACGCATGGCGCTGTGGCTGATGACCGAGCCGCACACCCGGCATGGGGTGCTGATGCAACACAACCCCAGCGTGGTGGGCACCATTGCGCCACGGCCAAAAACCATCGCCCTGATCAAGGGCGTGCAGTATCGCGGCCAGGTCACCGAGCTGAGCGGTGACGACGAGGCGTTGGCGCGTGCGCGCTACTGCCGGCGTTTCCCGATCGCCAAGGCAATGAAGGCGACGCTGTGGCAGCTTGATCTGCTGGAGGTCAAAATGACCGACAATGCGCTGGGCTTTGGCAAAAAACTGTATTGGCAGCGTGATTAACGGTATGAAGGGGCGCAGGCTGCGCCCCCGGCTGGATAATTACTGCGCCAATATGCGCAGCGATTCACGGTTAAAGGCCGGTAAATCCTCCGGCGTGCGGCTGGTGACCAGCGTATCGTTATCCACCACCACTTCCTTGTCGTAGTAATCGGCACCGGCGTTTTTCACGTCGACCACCACCGGTTTGACCGTGGTGAGTTTGCGCCCGCGTACCGCATCGGCGCTGATCAGCAGCTGCGGCCCGTGGCAGATGGCGAAAATCGGTCTGCCGCTGTCGGCAAACTGTCGAGTAAACTCGACGAAGCGATCGTCAGCGCGCAGCGCATCGGGCGAATGGCCGCCGGGCAACAGCAGGGCGTCGAAATCGGCGGTTTGTACCTCATCGATCGATTTGTCGATGGTTACGCTGGCCTCGCCTTTTTTGCCCTTAACGGTTTTGCCGGCCTGTTTTTCAATGGTGATCACCTGATGCCCCGCCTGGCGAAAAGCGTCGGCGGGAGAGGTAAATTCGGCGTCTTCAAATTCATCGGTAATCAGCACCGCAATTTTCTTGCTCACATTTTCCTCCTTCTGATCAATGACCGTCTTATAAGGCTAGGGGCGCCGGGCGTCATTCTCAACCCCGAACGGGCAGAAAACCCCACCGGCCGCGGCATGGCGCGGTTTGTCGCCATGCACAACACGTAACAGGGTGTGACAGCAGCAAATCACTTATACTGAAATCGAGTAGCTAACTCGGCACGGGAGGGCTTATGGCACGGGTACTGATTATTGGCGCTACCGGACTGGTGGGCGGTGAGTTATTGCGTCTGTTGCAGGCCAATCGGCAGGTAACGGCGATCGTCGCGCCAACGCGCAAGCCGTTGCCGCCACATGACAAATTGCACAATCCGGTCGGCGACGATCTGTTTCAATTACTGACCGGACTGGATCAGCCGGTCGACATGGTGTTCTGCTGTCTCGGCACCACCCGACGCGAGGCCGGCAGCGACGGCAATTTCCACTATGTGGATTATACGCTGGTGGTGGAAAGCGCGCTGACCGGCCGCCGGCTAGGGGCGCAGCACTGTCTGGCGGTGAGCGCATTGGGCGCCAGCACGCGCTCGACCTTTCTGTACAATCGCACCAAGGGTGAAATGGAACAGGCGCTGCGTGAGCAGGGCTGGCCGCGCCTGACGCTGGTGCGGCCGTCAATGCTGCTGGGCCAGAGGCCGACGCCACGCTTGATGGAGCGTATCGCCCAGCCGCTGTTCAATCTGCTGCCGGGCAAATGGAAAGCGATCGCCGCCAAAGACGTGGCGCAGACCATGATGGAACAGGCGTTCAGCGCCGGTAACGGGGTAAAGGTATTAGAATCCAACCAGTTGCGCTGTTTTCACTCCGTCACACACTGACGCTGAGATTATCAAACGCCAATTCCAGGCCGCCAGGCAAGGGGTTGTCGAGCAACCATAAATCGAGCTGATGGCTGATGTGCGTCAGCAGGGTACGGCGCGGCTGCAAGCGCTGCTGGATCTCCAGCGCGCGGGTCAGATCGTTATGGTTGCGCGGCGCCTGCGCCTGCGGTGGCAGGCTGCAATCCAGCACCAGCAGATCCAGCGACACATGTTGCAGGAAACGCGCGGTCTGCGGTGGCAGGCCGACGGTATCGGTAAGATAGGCCAGCGCCTTGCCCGGCGTTTGAATCAGATATCCGTGGGTCGGTTTTGAGTGGATCAGCGGCAGCGGCGTGATCTGCAGGCCGCCAAGCTCCACGCTGACAAACGGCGCCAATGGCGGCTGAAAGTCGAGGATCCCGGGGTGTTTGAACAGATCGTCGCAGCCTTGAGGATCGGGCGGCCCGTACACCGGAATGGAATTTCCGCACCCCCAACGCAAATGAAATAGCCCCTGAACGTGATCCATGTGGTAATGTGTCAGTAAAAAACGTTGAATTTGCCCCGCCGAAAATCGCCGTTCCAACGACGTCAATCCCGCATCCAGCAAGCTGGTTTCCCCGTTATATTGCAACATGGCGCTGCACGCCCGCCGCCGGAAGGCCGCTTCTCGCCGCGCGCGCCGACACACCAGACACTCACAGCCAAATGCCGGCACCTGCTGCGCGCCACCGGTGCCAAGAAAAGTTAATTGCATGACGTTTCCTTATGTGAATGCCGCGCCAGCAGCGCCGTCAATGCCGCCAGCGTGGTGGCCAGATCGCCATTATTATCCAGACGGTGGCAGCCGGGCGGCAAGGCGTGCTGATAGGCCGCCGCGCGCGTTAGCCGCTGCTCTATCTGCTGGGCGTCTTCGCGCCCGCGTTGCTGCAATCGCTGGCGCAGAATGGCCGGATCGACCTGCAGGCATACCGGCAGCAACTGCGTGCCGTAGCGCTGCTGCGCCTGTGGCAGATGAGCGCGAGAGCCGTTGACCACCACATCGATCCCTTGCAGCAGCCACAGATCCACCTCGATCCCCAGTGCGTAATGGGTCTGATGCGCCTGCCAGTCGAGGGCAAACAAGCCGTTGGCTCGCCGGCGCAGAAACTCCACTTCGCTGAGCGCGATGTGATTTTCACAGCCGGCCGCCGCCGGCCGGGTGATATAACGGTGCGCCACCAGCGGTGCGCCGTGCGGGTCGGCTCGCAACCGCTCCAGCAGGCTGTCTTTGCCCGCGCCGGACGGGCCCATCAGATAGATGAGATACGCCATCAGAACACCTGCTTGCCCTGGCGCCAGACGTTTTGTACGTAAATATGCTCGCCATGCGGGCGTGCCAGCACCAGATCGCCGCGCAGCCCCTCGCCGATGGTGCCACGATCGTCTAGCCCCAGCGCCCGCGCCGGATTGCGCGTTACCATCGCCACCGTTTGCGGAAGGTCATAGCCATTGCGTGGGTCGGCGGCAAGGCGAAATGCGGCATCGAGCAGGCTGGCCGGATAATAGTCGGACGACAGAATGTCCAGCACCCCGAGCGCCGCCAGGTGGTGCGCCGCCACGTTGCCGGAATGCGAACCGCCGCGTACGATGTTCGGCGCGCCCATCAGCACCTGTAATCCTTGCTGATGCGACGCGCGGGCGGCGGCTTCGGTAGTGGGGAACTCGGCGATTACGCTACCCAGAGCGCAGGACTCGCTGACGTGCGCCGCGGTGGCGTCGTCATGGCTGGCCAGGGCAATGCCGCGCGCCCGGCAATGCGCGGCAATCGCTTCACGATTGGGGGTTGCCCAGCGTGCCGACATGGCGATCTGTTCCTGTTCGAACGCGTCCATTTCCCCATCGTTCAGGTTATATTTGCCTTGATAATATTCACGATATTTTTCATGTGCCGCGAACTGGCGCTGACCCGGCGAATGGTCCATCAACGACACCAGCGATACGCCCGGCTTATCCATCAGCTGTTCAAACAGTGGCAAGGTGCTGTGGTGGGGCAGTTCGCAGCGCAGGTGCAGCCGGTGTTCGGCCCGATTGACGCCGGCGCGCTGACTGTGGATCACCGCGTCGATCATCTTTTGCAGGTTGTCCAGCCGGTGGCCGCCGTCGCGCACGTCGCCAATCGCGACCGCGTCCAGCACCGTGGTGATGCCGTTGGCCACCATCAGCGCGTCGTGGCTACTCATGGCCGAGTGCGCCGGCCAGTCCACGTTGGGACGCGGGGTGAAAAACTTGTCGAGGTTGTCGGTATGCAGCTCGATCAGCCCCGGCAACAGCCAGCCGCCTTCACCGTCCAGCGCCTGCGGCAGACCACTGCTACCATCGGCGAAGCTGCGGATCACCCCGTCGCTGACTTCCAGCGAACCGTTAACCACCCGATCCTCAAGCACCAATTTGACGTTGTTAATAATCACGGAACCTCCAGCGCCTGTGGCGCCTGCATATCGTGCAACCGGTCGGCAACCTGTGCGCGGACCTGTTCATCATGGAAAATGCCGACGATGGCCGCGCCGCGCTGTCGCGCCCGGGCAATCAGCTTCACGACCGCCGCGCTGTTGCGGCTGTCGAGCGAGGCGGTCGGTTCGTCCAGCAGCAGAATCGGGTAATCGACGATAAAGCCGCGGGCGATGTTGACCCGCTGCTGTTCGCCGCCGGAAAAGGTCGACGGTGCCAGCGGCCACAGGCGTTGCGGCACATTGAGCTGGCTGAGCAGCGCTTCGGCACGCTCACGGCAGACGGCGCGCTCAACGCCCAGCTCCAGCAACGGCTGCATCACCACTTCCAGCGCGCTGATGCGCGGGATCACCCGCAGGAACTGGCTGACCCAGCCGACGGTATGGCGGCGCACCGCCAGGATCTGCCGCGCTTCGGCCTGAACCACGTCCAGCCATTGGCCTTGATGCTCGATCCAGATATGGCCGCTGTCCGGCAGATAGTTGGCGTACAGCGACCGCAGCAGCGTGGATTTCCCGCTGCCGGAATGGCCGTGCAGCACCACGCATTCACCGCTGTTGACCGTCAGGTTGGCGTCATGCAACACCGGCAGCCGCGTGCCGTGCTGCTGGTGCAGCACAAAGGTTTTACTCAGGTGTTCAACCCGGATTTTAAGCGTCATGTTGTTTTCACTCCGTTATGCCAGCACTGACGACACCAGCAGTTGGGTATAGGGGTGGTGCGGATCGTCCAGTACCCGGTCGGTCAGGCCGCTTTCCACCACTTCGCCCTGTTTCATCACCAGCAAACGGTGCGCCAGCAGCCGCGCCACGCCAAGATCGTGGGTGACGATCACCGCCGCCAGCTGCATTTCCACCACCAGCGTGCGCAGCAGATCCAGCAGTCGCGCCTGTACCGAAACGTCCAGCCCGCCGGTCGGTTCGTCCATAAACACCAGTTTGGGGTGGGTGACCAGATTGCGGGCGATTTGCAGCCGCTGCTGCATGCCACCGGAAAAGGTGGTTGGCAGATCGTCCAGGCGCGACACCGGGATCTCGACTTCCTCCAGCCACTGCGCGGCCTGCTGGCGGATGTCGCCATAGTGCCGTTGGCCAATTGCCATCAGCCGTTCGCCGATATTGCCGCCGGCGGAGACCTGCGGCCGCAGCCCGTCAAGCGGATGCTGGTGCACCACGCCCCAGTCGGTGCGCAGCAGACGGCGGCGATCGCTTTCCGCCATCGCGTACAGATCGTGCCGTTGCCCGGCCTGTGGCTGATAAACGATCTGTCCGTGCTGTGGCGCCAGGCGGGCTGAAATCGACTTCAGCAGGGTGGTCTTGCCGGAGCCGGATTCGCCGACGATACCCAGCACTTCACCGGGATAGATATCAAATGACACATTGTTAAAACCTTTGCCCGGCGCGTACAGGTGCGTCAGGTTGCTTACCGACAGCAGCGGGGCGCTGTCCAAAAGTGCGGAAGTCATCAGTGCTGCGCCTCTTGCTGTTGCGCCAGCTGCTGCCGGCAATAATCGGTATCCGAACAGACGAACATACGGCTGCCCCGATCGTCGAGCACCACCTCATCCAGATAGCTGTGGCGCGAACCGCACAGCGCGCACGGCTCTTCCCACTGCTGGATGCTGAACGGGTGATCGTCAAAGTCCAGGCTTTCCACCTTGGTGAACGGCGGCAGGGCATAGATGCGCTTCTCACGCCCGGCACCAAACAGTTGCAGCGCCGGCATCATGTGCATTTTCGGGTTGTCGAACTTCGGGATTGGCGACGGATCCATCACATAGCGGTCGTTGACCTTCACCGGATAGGCATAGGTGGTGGCAATGTGGCCGTAGCGAGCGATGTCCTCATACAGTTTCACCTGCATCACGCCGTATTCTTCCAGCGCGTGCATCTTGCGGGTTTCGGTCTCGCGCGGTTCGATAAAGCGCAGCGGCTCGGGGATCGGCACCTGATAAATCAGGATCTGATCTTCCCGCAGCGGCGTTTCCGGAATGCGGTGGCGGGTCTGGATCAGCGTGGCTTCCGGCGTCCGTTCGGTGGTGGCGACGCCGGCCACCCGTTGGAAGAAGCGGCGGATGGAGACGGCGTTGGTGGTATCGTCCGCGCCCTGGTCAATCACTTTCAGCACGTCGTGCTGGCCGATAACGCTGGCGGTGATTTGAATGCCGCCGGTGCCCCAGCCGTATGGCATCGGCATTTCACGACCGCCGAACGGCACCTGATAGCCGGGGATGGCCACGCCCTTCAGAATGGCGCGGCGGATCATGCGTTTGGTCTGTTCGTCCAGGTAGCCGGGGTTATAACCGCTCAATACTTCAGTCATGACGCGCCTCCTGACGCTCGGCAAATTCCTGCCGCAGGCGTTTCAACAGTTCCAGTTCGGCCTGGAAATCAACGTAGTGCGGCAATTTAAGGTGAGAAACGAAGCCGGCGGCTTCCACGTTATCGGCATGGGCCAACACGAACTCTTCGTCCTGTGCCGGGCTGGCGACGCTCTCGCCGTATTCGGCGGTTTGCAGAGCGCGATCGACCAGCGCCATCGCCATGGCCTTGCGTTCCGCGCGACCGAATACCAGCCCGTAACCGCGGGTAAAATGCGGCGGCTGTTGCGGCGGATCAACGAAGCCGTTGACCATTTCGCATTCGGTCAGCAGGATTTCGCCGATATCAATGGCAAAGCCCAACTCTTCCGGCACGATGGACACCGTCAGGTAGCCGCTGCGAATTTCCCCGGCGAACGGGTGGGTGCGGCCATAGCCACGCTGGGTCGAATAACCGAGCGCCAGCAGAAAGCCTTCGTCGCCGCGCACCAGCTGTTGCAGGCGTGCCGAACGCGGGCAGGGGTAAACCGGTGGCGTGCGGGTAATGTCGTCCGGCGTGCTGTCGTCATCCAGTTCGGGCTGCGCCAGTTGCTGCTGGCTGAGCAGATCGAACACGTGGGCGCATTGCTCCGGCAGCGGCTCTTCGGCCAACGGCGCGGCGGGCGTTTCGCCTTCTGCCAGCAGCGCGAAGTCCAGCAGACGATGGGTGTAATCGTAGGTTGGGCCAAGCACCTGACCGCCGGGCAAGTCTTTGTAAACCGCAGAAATGCGTCGTTCCAGACGCATCTTGTCGGTGGCCAGCGGTTGGCTGACCGCCAGCCGTGGCAGCGTAGTGCGATAGGCGCGCAGCAGAAAAATGGCTTCCACCAGATCGCCGCTGGCCTGTTTGACGGCCAGCGCCGCCAGTTCGCGGTCATACACGCCGCCCTCGGTCATCACACGGTCCACCGCCAGCCCGAGTTGCCGATCGATTTGTTCGGCGCTCAGCGCCGGCTGCGCGCTATCACCGCGACGCAGGTTTTCCTGTAACTGATGGGCGGCCTCAATGGCTTTTTCGCCCCCTTTCACCGCGACGTACATCAGCAGGCCTCCAGATGCGTGGTGCGTGGAATGGCGATCAGTTGCTCGCCACAGGTCAGTAGTACGTCAATGCCCAGCGGGAAGCGGTGCGGACGTTCCAGCAGATAATCGCGCAGCGCGGCGGGCAGTTCCGGGCTGATAAGCCGTTGCCGCTCAATGCCGGGGCCGCTCAGGCGCAGCGGTGCGCCTGCCGTCAGGCTGCTCACCTGCACCAGCAGAGTGGCGCCGAATTCCGGCGAAATATCGCTGCCGTACGGTAATTGGCTTAAATCTGCCGCTTGCAGGCTGCCGTCCCACAGCGCAAAGCGGATCGCTGCCGGCGTGTCAGCCAGCGGCGCGCCGGTGTGGAAACGAATGTTTGTCAGCACTTGCTCACAATGCAGGGCAGGGCAGAGATGGATCGGGGTTTCCCCGTCGGCCAACGTCAGTAGCGCTGCGGTGTCGGCGGCGTTCAACGGCGGCCATACTGGCCCGTCGCCGAGCGTCACCGTGACGCCCGGTTCGCTTAACGCCTTGAGCATCAAGCGGAAGGCATGCTGCGCCTGTTCAATCGGTTGGGCAAAGCCGGTGAGTAAACTCATGGTTATTCCCCCCGCACCAGGGTAAAGAAGTCGACCCGGCTGGACGCCACCGCGCGGGAGCGCAGTTGACGCTGCTCCTGCTGCAGCGCCGCCAGCGGTTCAATCAGCCGCTGTTGCAGCCGTTCGTGGTGTTCCGGCTGTTGCAGCAGCGCATCGGCCAGCGCGCACAGCTCGGCATGGGCCTTGTCGCGCCCGGCGATGTAGCTGTAACCGTGGCCGCCGTTGTCCAGTTGCACCACGCTGCGGGTGACGGTCATGTCGCCCAGCACGAAGCGGCGGCCGGTAGCTCCCATCCGCCCCTGCAACTGCGCCAGGCCGATCTCCGGCGCGCGCAGCAGTTGATAGCGCGGGTTAAGGTTCAGCGCCTGCCAGTGGCTGCGTAGCTGGGCCGGTTGGCTGTGCGCCAACACTGACATCCAGCGTTGTCTGCTCGATAAGGATTGCATTCAGTGCTCCATCGTCAGTTCGATCATGTCGGCGCGCGCCAGGCTGACGGAGTATTCCGCCACGCTGTTGCTGCCGACACAGGTATTCAGGGTTCGCACGCACAGCAGCGGCGCGTGGGTGGCGATCTCCAGCAGTTGGCTCTCTTTGGCCTGCGCGCGACGGGCGCTGATGCGCGTCTGGCTGCGGGTCAGCGACTGGTGGATACGTTGTTCGATAAATTCATGCAGCGAGCCGCTGTGGAACTGTTGCAGCGCTGGCCACCAATCCAGATCCGGCAGGTAGTGATCGATAACGCTCAGTGGTACGCCATTGACCCGACGCAACGTCCGCAGGTGAATCACCGTTTCGCCCTCTTCACGCGATAACGCGCTGGCGATATGGCCGTTGCAGGGGCGCAAAACTGCGAGTAAGCGCTCACTGGTGGGGTGGCTTCCCTGCTCGAACAGGTTCTGGCTAAAGCGGGTTTTGGCATGCAGCGGATAATCATAAGGGCGCATCAGCACCAGAATGCCGATGCCATGGCGACGTTGCAGCCAGCCGCGTTCCACCAGTTGATCGACCGCACGGCGCAGCGTATGGCGATTGACCTGGTAGCGGTCGGCCAGTTGCTGTTCTGAAGGCAGATAGTCGCCGCAGCGGTAGTGGGCGCGTAACTCGTCTTCCAACTGCGCGGCGATTTGCTGGTAACGGGTCGGGTAAGTGGTCGGATGTCTAGATAACTGCATCATAATAAAAACCTCCGTTGGCCGGGGCGCTGTCGGTGATGTCGAATGTAAATTGCGGCATGGTGCATACCCGTTGATCACGTTGGCCATAGGGTGCCGCCGCGAGATGACAATCGCGTTACGCGTTGGTGGCGAACAGATGAACTATTTTCGACAGAGGGATGCCAAGCGGCGCACGTCGCGCTAAGCTAACGCCATTGTTTGCTCTCACGCTGGTTCGCAACATGTCTCAACCCATTACTGCTCCTGAATCCCCGGCTCGCGCATGGCCGCTGTGGAAACCAATCCTGTTCCTGCTGGTGGTCGCCGTCGGGTTGTATTACGTCAAGTGGCAGCCGTATTACGGCAAGGCGTTTTTGGCGGCAGACAGCCATTCGATTGGCAACTCCATTCTGGCCAACCCGGCTGACAGCCCGTGGCTGGCGGCGTGGCAATACGCGCTGGTCTACTTCAAGGCGGTGTGGAAGGCGGCGGTGCTCGGCGTGCTGCTGGGGTCGCTGGTGCAGGTATTGATCCCGCGTGACTGGCTGGTGCGTACCCTCGGCCACCGGCGTTTTTCCGGTACGTTGCTCGGTACGCTGATTGCGCTGCCCGGCATGATGTGTACCTGCTGTGCGGCGCCGGTCGCCGCCGGGCTGCGTCGGCAGTCGGTGTCCAGCGGCGCGGCATTGGCATTCTGGCTAAGTAACCCGGTACTGAACCCGGCAACGCTGATCTTTATGGGCTTTGTGCTCGGTTGGCAGTTTGCGGTTATTCGACTGGTGGCCGGCGTGGTCATGGTGTTGGGTATTGCCTGGCTGGTGCAGCGCCTCACCGCCAACGATGCGCCGCCGGCAGCACTGCAGGCGGCGGTCATGCCGCAGGCGAAAACGCCGGATCAACCGTTCTTCGGCCGCTGGATAAAGGCGCTGTGGGCGTTATTCTGGTCTACCATTCCGATTTATATCCTGGCGGTGCTGTTGCTGGGGGCGGCGCGCGTCTGGCTGTTCCCGCATGCCGACGGCGCGGTGGACAACAGCCTGCTGTGGATTGTCGGCCTGGCGATCGCCGGCTGCCTGTTTGTCATTCCCACCGCGGCGGAAATCCCTATCGTGCAGGCGATGATGTTGGCGGGCATGGGGCCGGGCCCGGCGCTGGCGCTGCTGATGACGCTGCCGGCCGTCAGCCTGCCTTCGCTGTTGATGCTCAACAAGGCGTTTTCTGCCAAGGCGCTGTGCCTGACCGCCGCGCTGGTGGCCTTGTGCGGCGTCGCCACTGGGCTGGTGGGACTGGTGTTGATGTAATGGTCGCTGAAGGCATCTAGCGCAGCTTGTGCACCACCTGATTGCTGCTGCCGCGCCAGATCAGCGCCGGATCTTTTAAATCCTGCACGAACTTGCCGTCAATCAGTACGTTGATCAGATCCACCACCTGCATCTGTTGGTGGTCCAGTTCATCCAGCCGGTAGCCGGTCCACAGCCAGATATCCTTGCCGGGGCATTCGGCACGTACCCGTTGCACCAGCTGCAATATTGCCGCCAGGTTGGCCGGATGCAGCGGATCGCCGCCCGACAGCGACAGCCCCTGACGCGGTATGCGTTGGTCGTTGAGATCGGCAATGATGCGATCCGCCATCCGTGCGCTGAACGGCTGGCCGGAGTTCAGCCGCCAGGTGCTTTTGTTGTAGCAGCCGGGGCATTGATGAACGCAGCCGGCGACAAACAGCGTACAGCGGGTGCCGGGGCCGTTGACCACATCGATCGGGTAATACTGGTGATAATTCATAGTCGGTTTGCCATCAGGCCATTGTTGGGATTGATAACGCCTGATGAGCCGATTGCTGCTGGCCCATCAGGCGGCAGGCGTTAGCCGATCTGCCCGTTATCCAGGTGTTTCACCCGGCGTTTGACCTCTTCCTGTTTACCGGCGTTGAACGGCCGTGCGTCCGGGCTGCCGAGATAGCCGCACACCCGACGCGTGACCGACACCTTCGCCGAGTCATGATTGCCGCATTTCGGACAGGTAAAGCCCTTGCTGGTGCAGGAAAACTCGCCGGTGTAGCCACACTGATAGCATTCGTCGATCGGCGTGTTGGTGCCGTAATACGGCACGCGGCTGTAGCTGTAATCCCACACGTCTTCCAGCGCCTTCAGATTGTGCTGCAGGTTCGGGTATTCGCCGTAGCAGATGAAACCGCCGTTGGCCAGCGGCGGGTAGGGCGCCTCAAAGTCCAGCTTGTCGTACGGATTGACCTTTTTCTCCACGTCGAGGTGGAAACTGTTGGTGTAGTACCCCTTGTCGGTGACGCCCGGCACCACGCCGAAATCGGCGGTATCCAGCCGGCAGAAACGATCGCACAGGTTTTCGCTTGGCGTACTGTACAGGCTGAAGCCGTAGCCGGTTTCCGCTTTCCAGCTTTCAGTGGCGGCACGCAGGCGTTCGACGATCGCCAGCGCTTTGGCACGCAGCGTCTCATCGTCATACAGATGGCTGCGGTTGTCGCACAGCGCATTGATGGTTTCGTGAATGCCGATATAGCCGAGCGAGATCGACGCGCGGCCATGCTTGAAAATCTCGCCGATGTCATCGTCGGCGTTGAGACGCACGCCGCAGGCGCCCTCCATGTAGAGAATCGGTGCCACCCGAGCCTTGATGCCCTGCAAGCGCGCGATACGCGTCATCAGCGCTTTCTTCGCCAACAGCAGGCGTTCATCCAGCAACTGCCAGAAGCGTTTTTCGTTGCCCATCGCCTCAAGCGCAATGCGTGGCAGGTTCAGACTGATCACGCCGATATTGTTGCGGCCGTCGTGGATCTGTTCGCCGTTTTCCTGGTAAACGCCGAGGAAACTGCGACAGCCCATTGGCGTCTTAAATGAACCGGTAACGCTAACCACTTGATCGTAGTTAAGAATATCTGGATACATGCGCTTACTGGCACATTCCAGTGCCAACTGCTTGATGTCGTAGTTCGGATCGCCGTACTGGTGATTCAGGCCATCGCGGATGGCGAACACCAATTTGGGGAATACCGCCGTTTTACGGTTTTTTCCCAGCCCGGCGATGCGGTTTTTCAGGATCGACTGCTGGATCATTCGCGACTGCCAACCGGTACCGAGGCCAAAGCCAAAGGTGACGAACGGCGTCTGGCCATTGGCGGTGTGCAGCGTGTTCACTTCGTATTCCAGCGACTGGAACGCGTCGTAACACTCTTTTTCGGTACGCGCCATGGCGTAGTCATCGGGCTGCGGGATCTGCCATTGTTGCGCCACCTGTTGGTGCTTGCGGAAGCTTTCGCTGACGAACGGCGCCAGGATTTCATCGATGCGGTTGATGGTGGTGCCACCATAGATATGGCTGGCGACCTGGGCGATGATCTGCGCCGTGACCGCGGTGGCGGTAGAGATCGATTTTGGCGGCTCAATCTCGGCGTTGCCCATTTTGAAACCGTTGGTCAACATGCCTTTCAGATCGATCAGCATGCAGTTGAACATTGGGAAGAACGGTGAGTAATCGAGATCGTGATAATGGATCTCGCCGCGTTCATGCGCCAGCACCACGTCGCGCGGCAGAATGTGCTGTTTGGCGTAGTGCTTGGCGACGATGCCGGCCAGCAGATCGCGCTGGGTCGGGATCACTTTGCTGTCCTTGTTGGCGTTTTCATTCAGCAGCGCGACGTTGCTCTGTTCAACCAGGCCGCGGATCTCCTGGTTCAAGCGGCCGCGCAGTTCACGAGAAACGTCGCGATCGTGGCGGTACTCGATGTAGGCGCGCGCCAGCTGTTTGTACGGCCCGGCCATCAGCTGATTTTCAACCGCCAGCTGAATGTCATGGATATCAACGCGTTGCTGTTGCTCCATTTGCTGAGCGACCACGCGGGCGACGGTGGCGCAGTAGTCGGCGTCAACCACACCGACGGCCAGGGCGGCCCGTTCGATAGCCTGCCCGATCCGTGCCTGGTCAAAAGGTACCTGACAACCGTCCCGTTTAATCACTACTGGTTTCACGATGCTACTCCTTGTTCCGCTCGGGAGCGTTATGCCCGTTGTTGGGCTTATCCACAGGGCAATACCGCAGCGTGCAAGGGCTGCAGCGACGTGTGGACGATTTTGTGGATAACTACTACATATAGGTGATGGAAATTATCTATGCACTATATATGGGTGTTGTGGCGGTTTTTTTGATGTAGGACAAGGAAGTTTGGTGACAGTTGGTTCGCTGTACAAACGTAAATCGTGCAGATGAATGCAGCCCCCATAATCCGCGGGTTGAATGTATCGGTAGGCAATAAAAACAATGTGGCAAACTGTGATGGCGATCGCGGTTACTGGCAACAGCCGGGCCCGCGCGGGCAGGCCCGTCTGGCGTCAATCTTCCCGCAGCCACCACACCGCTTCAAACGGGCGCAGCGTGGTTGCCTGTGGTAACGCCGGTGCATCGGCATAGTTGGCGGCCAACTGGCGCCACAGATCGCCGGCGTCGATCCCTTCTGCCTGCCAGCGCAGCGGTTCGCGGCTCAGGTTAGCGACCACCAACAGCCGCTGGCCGTTCCAGCTGCGCTGGTAGCACCACAGCGCCGGGTGTTCGGGCGCCAGATCCTGGTAATCGCCGTGGGTCAGCAGCGGGTGCTGCTTGCGCAACGCAATCAGGTGACGGTAGGTGTAAAACACCGAATCCTGGTCGGCCAGCGCCGCGTCGGCGTTGATCTGCGCGTAATTGTCGGCGCAGGCAATCCACGGCGAACCGCAGGTAAAGCCGGCATGGGCGGCGGCGCTCCACTGCATTGGCGTGCGGCCATTGTCGCGTGATTTGCAGGCCAGAATGGCCAGCAGTTGCCGATCGTTGATGCCTTGGGCGCTGAGTTCGGCGTACATATTCAGGCTTTCCACATCACGGTATTGCTCAATACGCTGGAAACCGGGGTTGGTCATGCCGATCTCTTCGCCCTGATAAATGTACGGCGTGCCCTGCATGCCGTGCAGCACCAGTGCCAGCATTTTGGCCGCCGGCACGCGCAACTCGCCGTCATCGCCAAAGCGTGACACGATGCGCGGCTGATCGTGATTACACCAGAACAGTGCGTTCCACGCCCGGTTGTGCATACCCTGCTGCCAGTGGCGGAAAATGGACTTCAGGGCGACGTAATCCGGCGCGGCCAGCGTCCATTTTTCACCGTTGGCATAGTCCACCTTCAGATGGTGGAAGTTAAAGGTCATTGACAGCTCTTCGCCGCTGTTAGCCGCATATTGCTGACAATGTTCCAACGTGGTCGACGACATCTCGCCGACCGTCATCAGGCCGCGCGGCTGGAACACCTCACGGCTCATTTCCTGCAGAAATTCGTGGATCCGCGGCCCGTCGGTGTAAAAGCGCCGGCCGTCGCCGAGGGTATCGTCCAGAAAATCCTGTTGTTTTGACACCAGATTAATCACGTCGAGACGCAGGCCGTCGACGCCTTTGTCGGCCCAGAACTGGCAGACTTTTTTTAGCTCTTCGCGCACCGGCGGATGTTCCCAGTTCAGGTCCGCCTGTTCGGTGGCGAACAGGTGCAGGTAGTACTGGCCGCTGTCGGCGTGCCACTGCCACGCCTGACCGCCAAATTTGGAGCGCCAGTTATTGGGCGGCGTCTGTTCGCTGCCGTCGCGCCAGATGTAAAACTGACGATGCGGGCTGTGGCGATCCTGTGCCGCCTTGAACCACGGGTGCTCGGTAGAGGTGTGGTTGAACACCATATCCATGACGATGCGGATACTGCGCTGATGCGCGGCGGCGACCAGCCGCTCAAAGTCCTCCAGCGTGCCGTAGGCCGGATCGATGGCGCAGTAATCCGCCACGTCGTAGCCGTTGTCCACCTGCGGCGAGAGGTACACCGGCGTCAGCCAGATGGCGTCAACGCCCAGCTCTTGCAGATAGTCCAGCCGCTGGATCACGCCGGCCAGATCGCCGTAGCCGTTGCCGGTGCTGTCCTGAAAGCTCTTCGGGTAGATTTGATAGATGACGCCGTTTTGCCACCAGGGGATTGGGTTGCTCATAACAGAATACCTTTTGACTGTAACCGTGGGGCCGAACCGTCGGCCCCGGTTCCCGTCATCCTCCATCACTCGGCCTGCGCCTGGTGAGAAGGGCTGGGGAATATTATAAAACCAGCAGCTCGCCGCGGCGCGCCTTGCGTTGGTAAATCAGCACCGTCAGTACCAGTGGGATAACCACCGCCGCCAGGGTGGCCAGCGCAAACACCATCCAGAACTGCGGCTGGATAGACAGAATGCCCGGTAAACCACCGACGCCAATGCCGTTGGCCATCACGCCGTCGAGACCGCAGATCAGGCCGGCGACGGCGGAACCGATCATCGCGCACAGCATCGGGAAGCGATATTTCAGGTTGATACCGTACATCGCCGGTTCGGTGACGCCGAGGTAGGCCGAAATGGCGGCCGGTACGGAGATTTCACGTTCGTTGGTTTTGCGGCTGACGATGATGATGCCCAGCACCGCCGACGCCTGCGCAATGTTGGACAGCGCGATGATTGGCCACACCGGGGTGCCGCCCATGCTCTGGATCATCTGCATATCGATCGCCAGCGTGGTCTGGTGTACGCCGGTAATCACCAGCGGCGCATACAGGAAGCCGAACAGCGCGGCGCCAATCGGCGCAAAGGCGCCGGTCATTACCGATTTTACCGCCCAGGCGACGCCATCACCGATCATGCGGCCAAATGGCCCGATCAGCGTATGCGCCAGGAACACTGCCAGCAGCAGCGAAACCACCGGCACCACCACCAGATACAGATAATCCGGCACGATCCTTTTCAAGCGGGTTTCGATCCAGCCCAGCGCCATGCCGGCCAGGATCGACGGGATCACCTGCGCCTGATAACCGACCTTTTCAATGGTGAACCAGCCGAAATTCCACACTTCCGGCAACTGCTGGCCGAGTAGGTAGGAGTTCATCAGCTGCGGCGACACCAGCGTAATGCCCATCACGATGCCCAATACCGGCGTGCCGCCCATTTTTTTCACCGTTGACCAGCAGATCGCCACCGGCAGGAACATAAAGATCGCTTCGCCGAGCAGCCACAGGAAGTCATAAGCGGTTTTCCAACCGGCGCTGGACTGTGCCAGCGTTTGGCCGTCGGACATCGGGATATCGCCGATCACGTTGCGGAAGCCGAGGATCAAGCCGCCGCTGATCAGCGCCGGCAGCAGCGGGAAGAAGATTTCGGCAAAGTGCGAAATGGTGCGTTCGAACCAGGTCATGTTCTGGCGCGCCGCCACCTTGGCCTGCTCCTTATCGGCTTCGTTGACGCCGGCGGCGGCGATCAGCGCCTGATAGTAATCGCCGACTTCCGGGCCAATCACTACCTGGAATTGCCCGGCGTTGGTGAAGCAGCCCTTGACCATGCGCAGCTCCTCAATCTCTTTCGGGCTGGCCTTGCTGGGATCCTTCAGCACAAAACGGAGCCGGGTAATGCAGTGGCTGACGGTCGCAATATTGTCGCGGCCGCCCACCAACACGATCAGACGATCGATATCCTGCTGGTTGACTTTACTCATTATAAGTACCTTTTTTGGCAGAACGCAGAGGTGAGCCGGTTACCCGTCATACTTGAAGCCGCATCGGCGTTGGCTACGCGCATTTACCCGAATCACTGACTTGAGTCAGCTCATCGGGATGCATTTGCTTGCCGCCTGGATGCAACGTCCATGTGTTGGGATCTCGAGCTGATCGAAGCTTAGCCATTTGGCTTTTTTAATGAAATGGGAACGTTCCCGGATTGGGGCGACGATCACAAAATGCCAAAATAAGTGCGTTTTTTAATCAGGAAAGTTTGCTGGGTACCACGATGCGCCGAATGGCGAGTTCACCGTTGAGTTGCCCAAGCAGCTGCTGTGCTGCCTGTACACCGGCGCTGCCGTAGCCGAACTCCACCGACAGCGTCTCCGGGAACAGAAAGCTCAGCAGTGGGGTATTGCCGATGGCGCACACCTGAATCGGACGAGCCTGTTGCTGTTGCAGATACTTGATCGCGCCGAGCGCAATACTGTCCGACGCGCAGACCAGCGCGGTGGTCTGTTCGGCGATCGCCGACGCTGCCAGTTGGAAGCCGCTCTGATAGCTCAGTTCGCCTAGCGCCGCGTGCGGTTCAATCTGCTGCTGTCGGCAGGCGTCCAGATAGGCCTGATAGCGGCGTTGGCCGGTGGTGGCGTCCGATTGCTGCACCCCCAGGTAGCCGATGTGCCGGTGGCCCTGGCGCTGCAAGTGTGCCATCAATAAATTGACCGCGCCGACGTCGTCATAACACACTGAGGAAAAGCCGGCGTATTCACGCACCATCACCACCATTTTTTCCTGCCACGGGTGCAGCATGTCGGCGGTCAGCCCGGTAAAGCCGAACAGGATCACGCCGTCGACGTTGCGCTGCGCCAAGACGTGCAAATGCTCCTGTACCAGACGGGTTTCGAACTGGCTTTCCATCACGATCGGGTCATAACCCTGCTGATACAGCAGCGGCAACATGGTGCGCACCGCCTGGTTTTCCGACGGTGAATCCAGACGGGAAACGATAATACCCACCACTTTATCGCTCTGCCCGCGCATGGCGCGTGCCGACTTGGACGGGGTGAATCCCTGCTGACGGATCACCGCTTCCACCCGTTCGCGGGTTTGTGGGCTCACGCTGCCTTCGTTGTTCAAAACGCGTGATACGGTGGATTTTCCTACGCCACTCAGGCGAGCTATATCCTTGATTGTCAGCCGGTTTTGCATGGTTTATTTATCGTTTAAGTTGAAGGGCGTAAACTTTGTGCTCTGTCAGTGCCGGTCAGAATAGCGCATTTTGCAAAATGGATCCTGGTGCTGAGCGCGTATCTGCGCATTGTCGGTGCGGCCGCGGCGGCCGCCCTGTCTTTTCACTTACCGGAGGTTATCACCCGTATGGACCCTGAGCCTACCCCCGCAAACACCCACTCGGTTCACCGGTAAACCTCTCCGCTCTGCGCTGCTGATTTACCGGTGAAGTTAACGGTAACCGGTAGCGTGCGCTTGACTGTTCGCTTCTGTTGCTATTGATACAAAGAATCTGCCACGGCGGAGGTTTTTGGCGCGTTCAAAAATCAGCCGCCGTGGCCGGTTCGCGACTGCGCTGCCGCCGCCAGGCGGTGGCAAAAGGGGCGAACAATGAACCTGAAAATGCTGCCACACCTGTTGCTGAACCTGCTCAGCCGCAATCTGCCGCACCGCCTGGTGCACCGCGATCGCCTGCTGGAGGGCGTAGCTAGCGACGCGCGCGCAATGCCGGCCGGCCTGGCGCAACAGCGGCTGGAGTGTGCCGCCGCCAGCCCGCTCCAGCTGTATACGCGTTTTGACAGCCACCCGGAAGGCATCACCGATCGCGAGGCGCAGATCCAGCGCGATCGCGTGGGTGAAAACATCATCGACGATCGGCAACAGGAAAGTGCCTGGCGTCACCTGTGGCACTGCTATCGCAACCCGTTCAACCTGCTGTTGACCGCGCTTGGCATGATCTCTTATGCCACCGAGGATCTCACCGGTGCGCTGGTGATTGCGCTGATGGTGCTGGTGTCTACGCTGCTGAACTTTATTCAGGAGGCGCGATCCAACCGCGCTGCCGATGCGTTGAAGGCCATGGTCAGCAACACCGCCACGGTGATCCGCAGCGACGCGCTGACCGGTAAAAGCGAGCATCGCGAACTGCCGATTGCGCAGCTGGTGCCGGGCGATATCATCAAGTTGGCGGCGGGCGATATGATCCCGGCGGATCTGCGGCTGCTCAGCGCCAAGGATCTGTTTATCAGCCAGGCGGCGCTGACCGGCGAGTCGCTGCCGGTGGAGAAAGCCGCCGATCCACACCGTCTGGCGCAGGATCCGCTGGAATGCCAAAACCTGTGCTTTATGGGCACCAACGTGGTGAGCGGCACCGCGCTGGCGATGGTGATCGGCAGCGGCGGTAACACCTATTTCGGTCAGTTGGCACAGCGCCTCACCGGGCAGGCGGAGGAACCCAATGCCTTTCAGCGGGGGATCAGCAAGATCAGCTGGCTGTTGATCCGTTTTATGCTGGTGATGACGCCGATCGTGTTGCTGATCAACGGCTACACCAAAGGCGACTGGTGGGAAGCGGCGCTGTTTGCGCTGTCGGTGGCGGTCGGGCTGACGCCGGAAATGCTGCCGATGATCGTCACGTCGACACTGGCGCGCGGTGCGGTGAAACTGTCGCGGCAAAAAGTGATCGTCAAACGTCTGGACGCCATTCAGAACTTCGGCGCGATGAACATCCTCTGCACCGATAAAACCGGCACGCTGACGCAGGACAAAATTGCGCTGGAGCGCCATACCGACGTGTTCGGCGTCAACAGCGATCGAGTTTTGCGCTACGCCTGGCTCAACAGTTTTTACCAGACCGGGCTGAAGAACCTGCTGGATGTGGCGGTGTTGAGCTGCGGTGAGCACAGCGGTCAGCCGGATGCGCTGCGCGATTACCGCAAGGTGGATGAAATTCCGTTTGATTTCGAACGTCGGCGCATGTCGGTGGTGGTCGCGCAACATGACGACCAGCATCAATTGATCTGCAAGGGCGCTCTGGAAGAAATGCTGGCGATCTGCAGCCAGGTACGTCAGGGATCGCAGATCCTGCCGCTCGATGCCGGGCTGTTGGCGCGCATTCGCTGCATCACCAGCGATCTTAACCAGCAGGGACTGCGGGTGGTGGCCGTGGCGGTCAAGACGCTGCCGGCAGAGAACCGGCAGTACGGCGTGGTCGATGAAGCGGATCTGATCCTTGAGGGATACATCGCGTTCCTCGATCCACCAAAAGAGAGCACCGCGCCGGCGCTGGCGGCGTTAAAGCGCAATGGCGTTACGGTGAAGATCCTGACCGGCGACAACGAGCGGGTGGCAGCCAAGGTTTGTGGCGACGTCGGGTTGGCCACCGAACGGGTGCTGTGCGGCAGCGACATCGAACGGCTGAGCGATGCGCAGCTGGCGGTTGCGGCGCAAGACACTACGCTATTCGCCAAGCTGACGCCGTTACACAAGGAACGTATTGTGCAGGTGCTGCGGCAACAGGGCCACGTGGTGGGCTTTATGGGTGACGGCATCAACGATGCGCCGGCGTTGCGGGCGGCGGATATTGGCATTTCGGTGGACTCGGCGGTGGATATCGCCAAAGAAGCGGCCGACATCATACTGCTGGAAAAGAGCCTGATGGTGCTGGAACAAGGGGTGATTGAAGGGCGCCGCACCTTCGCCAATATGCTCAAATACATCAAGATGACCGCCAGTTCCAACTTCGGTAACGTATTCAGCGTGCTGATTGCCAGCGCTTTTTTACCGTTCCTGCCGATGCTGCCGCTACATCTGCTGGTGCAGAACCTGATGTACGACGTTTCGCAGATCGCCATTCCGTTCGATAACGTCGATGACGATCAGATTACGCAGCCGCAGCGGTGGAACTCCGCCGATCTGGGGCGGTTTATGGCTTTTTTTGGGCCGATAAGCTCGATCTTTGACGTGCTGACCTTCTGCCTGATGTGGTGGATCTTCAAGGCCAATACGCCGGAAGCGCAAACGCTGTTCCAGTCAGGGTGGTTTATTGAAGGACTGTTATCGCAAACGCTGATTGTGCATATGATCCGCACGCGCAAAATCCCCTTTGTGCAGAGTCGCCCGTCGTGGCCGCTGCTGCTGACCACGCTGTTGGTGATCGCCTGCGGCATCGGCCTGACCTTTTCGCCGTTGGCCGGTTTTCTGCAATTACAGGCGCTGCCGCTGGGGTATTTCCCGTGGCTGCTGCTGATTCTGGCCGGTTACATGGTGCTGACTCAGGGGGTGAAGGGCTGGTTTGTGCGCCGCTACGGCTGGCAGTAGCCGGCTGCCGTAGCGCCTGGTGGGGCGGGCAGGCCGCTGTCCGCCCACAGGTTGTGATCAAGTGCGCCTTTTTGCCGTCGCGGTTGGACATCTGAACTATGCTCGGTCTTTATCTACAGCGTTGGCTGTTTTTATTGCTGTTTTTCCTCTGAGGAATTTCCGATGCATAAGATCCATCGTTATACGCTACCGGCCCTGTCCCTGTTACTTTCCCTCAATGCGCTGGCACAGCCGGCTGGCGAGTTGCCGCTGATGCCATGGCCGCAGCAGGTGACGCTGTCGCAGCCGCCGGGCAAATGGCTATTGAATCAACGCCTGGCGATCCGCGTGCAGGGCGACGATCTGGACGAGGCGGTAACACGCTGGCGGCAGCGCATTGAAATGCAAACCGGCTGGCAGCTGGCTCCGGCCACTTCGCCGGACGCGGCGATCATCGAGGTGAGGGTCAAACATGCGGTGGCGGCACAGCCGCTGCCGGACAGCGACGAAAGTTATCAGCTGTCGGTGACGCCGCAGGGAGCCACGCTGATCGCCAATACCCGCTTTGGCGCGTTGCGCGGCATGGAAACCCTGCTGCAATTAGTGCAAACCGACGCCGACGGCACCTTCCTGCCGCTGGTGTCGGTCACCGATGTACCGCGTTTCCCATGGCGTGGGGTATTGCTGGATTCCGCGCGTCATTTCTTGCCGGTGGCCGATATTCTGCGCCAGTTGGACGGCATGGCGGCGGCCAAGCTCAACGTGTTCCACTGGCATTTGACCGACGACCAGGGCTGGCGCTTTGCCTCGACGCGTTATCCGAAATTGCAGCAGTTGGCCAGCGACGGTCAGTTCTACACCCGCGAACAGATGCAGCAGGTGGTGGCTTATGCCGCCGCGCGGGGTATCCGCGTGGTGCCGGAAATCGATCTGCCGGGTCACGCCTCCAGTATTGCGGTGGCCTATCCACAGTTGATCAGCGCGCCTGGCCCCTACCAGATGCAGCGTGAATGGGGCGTGCATCGGCCAACGCTGGATCCGTCCAATAAACAGGTTTACGTCTTTATTGAGGCGATCATCGGCGAACTAGCGGAGATTTTCCCCGATCCTTACCTGCATATCGGCGGTGACGAAGTGGACGCCAGCCAATGGCAGCAGTCCAGCGCGGTGCAGGCGTTGATGAAACAGCAGCAACTGGCGGATACCCACGCCTTGCAGGCCTGGTTCAACCAACGGCTGGAGCAGATCCTCGAACGTCACCAACGGCGGATGGTCGGCTGGGACGAGATTTATCACCCGTCGCTGCCGCGCACTATCGTCATCCAGTCATGGCAGGGGCCGGACTCGCTCGGCGCCAGCGCGCAGGACGGCTATCAGGGCATTTTGTCGACCGGCTTTTATCTCGATCAGCCGCAAAGTACCGCCTATCACTACCGCAATGAAATTCTGCCGCAGCCGCTGGGCGTCGATAGCGCGGTGGGCGAGGGGGAGCGGGCGCAGAGCTGGCAGTTCAGCATGCCGCGCCTCAAGGGCAGCCCGGTGGAAGGCAGTTTCACGCTGATCGAGGGAGCCAACAGTTGGCGCGGATTTATCGATTTCAACGGCAAATCGCGACGGGCGTTGCAGGATATCGTCTGGCTGGCGCCGGGCCGGCTGACCTTCCGCGTCGACAGCTGGATGGGGGAAACGCGCCCGGTGCTGAGCTTGCAGCAGCAGACGCTGAGCGGCTATATACGCGTCGGTAACGTGCGTTACCCCACCAGCGGCAGCAGGCTGGCGGTGATGCCGCAGGGTAAAATGCCGGTGGTGCCGGACCCGCGGCAACAGGCCAATATTCTGGGCGGCGAAGCGGCGCTATGGGCGGAAAACGTGCGTGCGCCGCTGATCGATCTCAAGCTGTGGCCGCGCGCGTTTGCCGTGGCGGAACGCTTGTGGTCGGCGCAGGACGTGAGCGATGAAAATAATATGTACCGGCGTCTGGCGGCGGTGGATGCCTGGTCGGTAGTCTCTGTGGGGTTACAACAGCATGCGCAAACCGCGCGTGAATTCACCCGACTGGCCAACAGCGTGGACATCATGCCGTTGCAGATTTTCGCCGAAGCGCTGGAGCCGGCGCAGTATTACACTCGCCAGCATCTGAAGTTCCAGGCCGGCAACTATCACCAGTTCGAGCCGCTGAATCGCCTTGCCGATGCCTTGCCGGCGGAAAGCAGCGCGGTGCGTGACATGACGTTGCAGGTGGCGGCATTGCTCAAGGATCGCGACAATCGCGTGGCGCAGGCGGCGCTGCGTGAACGGCTACAGCGTTGGCAGCAAAACGGCGCGGCGCTGCAACCGATGGTGGCCGGTAATCAGCTGATGCTGGAGCTGGCGCCGGTGGCGCAGGACGTCGAGACGCTGGCCGACATCGGACTGATGCTGCTGGATCGCTGGCAGCAGGGCAAACCGCTGAACGGCAGCGAAGCGCAACAGGTGCAACGCCAGTTGGATGCGGCGGCACAGGTGCGTGACGAACTGGTGATTGCGGCGGTGTATCCGCTGGAAACGCTGCTGCATGCGCTGACGGTGCGCTGAGCGCTCAATAAAACGGTCAGCCTGGGCTGACCGTTAATGGCCTGCGAACCGATTAGCGGCGCACGGCGATGGCTTCGATCTCGATCTTCACGTCTTTTGGCAGGCGCGCCACTTCAACGCAAGAACGGGCCGGGAACGGCGCATCGTGTTCGGTAAAGAAGGCTTCATAGGTAGCGTTTACCGTGGCGAAGTCGTTCAGATCCTTGACGAACACGGTGGTTTTGACGATGTCGGCCACCTTCAGGCCGGCGGCTTCAACGATCGCCTGGACGTTTTCCAGTGACTGACGCGCCTGAGCGGAAATGTCGTCGGCTACCGCGCCGGTTTTCGGGTTTACCGGGATCTGGCCGGAGGTGATGATCATGCTGCCCAGATCCACGCCTTGTACGTAGGGGCCGATGGCTGCCGGCGCGTTTTCGGTGCTGATATTACGTGACATTTTTTCTCCTGATAGACCCTGGGTGTTGCAAACCACAGCGTTGTCGGCTGCCTGCGTTCACCCCGCTCACCGACGTCCGTCAGCGCCTGGGGCCCCGCGCACCAGCGGCCTGACCGCGGCTTGCAATCCATTGGGTAGCAACGTGGATAGAGTTAACTTCAGAGACTCATTATAGGGAGTGGCGGACAGATGAACAGCGCCACGCCCGGATATTTGTCAATTTCACTCCGCCTTTAACACTACCCGGTGGTCGAACTCTTTTTCACAGTAGCGGCATTTCAATTGCACTTGGTCGGCGCGGGCCTTGACGCTAAAGCTGGACGGCACCGGTTCGCTGCGACTGATGCAGTTGCCGTTCGGGCAAGTCAGTACGCCGTCGATATGCTCCGGCAGGCTGAGCGTCAGTTTGCGTACCACCTCGTAATTGTCGATGCGGTTGACGGTGGCGTTCGGTGCGTACATCGCCAACTGGTTGGCCTGCTGCTCGGTGAGGAAGGTGTTCTCGATCTTGATCAGATCCTTGTGCCCCAGCGCCTTGGAAGGCAGGTTTAGGCCGATGGTGATGCGCTGGTCGGTGGCGGTCAGCTTGAACAGGGTCAGCAGTTTAAAGCCGATTTGCGCCGGGATATGGTCAATCACCGTGCCGCACTTGATGGCTTCTACCTGAAGTTTGTTGTCATGAGTCATGGTCATATCCCCCTTAAAGATCCAGTTCTGCGTTTAACACCAGCGCCAGCAGCGCCTGACGGGCGAAAATACCGTTGCCGGCCTGCTGGAAATAGTAGGCGTACGGCGTTTTGTCGACGTCGATGGTGATCTCGTCGATGCGCGGCAGCGGATGCAGTACCTTCATGTTGTCGCGGGCGCCCTCCAGATCCGCCGCGCGCAGCACGAACTGGGCTTTGACGTTGGCGTATTCGGACGGATCGAGACGTTCCTTCTGCACCCGGGTCATGTACAGAATATCCAGCTGCGGCACCACTTCTTCAATGCTGTTATGCAGGCTGTATTGAATGCCTTTTTCTTCCAGCATCGTCAAAATGTAGCCCGGCATCGCCAGTGCGTCCGGCGCGATGAAGAAGAAGCGGTTGCCCTCGAACTTGGCCAGCGCCTGGGTCAACGAATGCACGGTGCGACCGTATTTCAGGTCGCCCACCATGGCGATGTTGATGTTGTTCAGCCGGCCCTGGGTTTCCTGAATGGTGAACAGATCCAGCAGCGTCTGGGTCGGGTGCTGGTTGGCGCCGTCGCCGGCGTTGAGTACCGGAATGCTGCCGGAGAATTCGGCGGCCAGCCGCGCCGCGCCTTCCTGTGGATGACGCATGACGATGGCGTCAACGTAAGTGCCGATCACCGAAATGGTGTCGGCCAGCGTTTCGCCTTTCTTGCCAAGCGACGTATTGCTGCTGTCGGAAAACCCGACCACCGACGCGCCGAGACGCTGGATGGCGGTTTCAAACGACAGGCGGGTACGGGTCGAAGCTTCGAAGAAACAGCTGGCAATCACCTTGTGCTTTAGCAGTTCCGGCTGCGGCTGGGCTTTCAGGCTGGCGGCGGTGCGCAGCACCAGCTCCAAATCCTCACGGCTGAGATCGTTAATAGAGATGATATCTTTGTGATACAGCGGATTGGCCATGCTTCACTCTCCTCGACGAATGCCCGTGGCGCGGGACTGGGTGTTCAGGCAAAAAAAAGCCCCTCAACGAGGGGCTTGATACGATCGGTTCGGCAACAGGAGAAACAACGGCAGGCGGCTGCCGCGAGGCAGGGCGTTTTGTCGAGTATGGCGAACAAAACAGACGTCGTTTTTCATGCTTTCTCCTGGCAAATTGTCGCGCATTATACTCGCGCTTTACGTCACTGCAAGCGCTAAAACGCCGATTTTTGTCATTTGGCAAACGATTGGCTGGCTCGGTTGAGCGTCAGCGCTATGGTGGGAAAAGCAGAGGATAAAGAGGGGATTGGGGTACGGATCGAAACCCGCACCCCATTGCCTTTGCGTGACGCGCCCCGGCAATACGTTTCTGAGCTTAGCTCAAATTTTTAAAAATTCATCCTCTGCCGTTTACAGCGCCTTGCTCAGCGTCGCCACCATCACCGCCTTGATGGTATGCAGCCGGTTTTCCGCCTGATCGAACACCACGCTATGCGCCGATTCAAACACCTCGTCGGTGACCTCCATACCGCCTTGCAGGCCGTACAGCTGCGCCATTTGCTTGCCGAGCGTGGTCTGATCGTCATGGAACGCCGGCAGGCAGTGCAGGAACTTGACGTTCGGGTTGCCGGTCTGGCGCACCATCGCCATATTGACCTGATAAGGTTTCAGCAGCGCGATGCGCTCCTGCCATACTTCTTTTGGCTCACCCATCGACACCCAGACGTCGGTATACAGGAAGTCCACATCCTGCACGCCTTCGGCAATCTCTTCGGTCAGGGTGATTTTGCCGCCGGTCTGCTGGGCCAGTTGCTGGCACTGCGCCACCAGCTCCGCCTGCGGCCAGCAGGCCTTTGGCGCCACCAGACGCAGATCCATGCCTACCAGCGCCGCCGCTTCCAGCAGGGTATTGCCCATATTGTTGCGCGCGTCGCCGAGGTAGGCGAATTTTACCGCCGACAGCGGTTTGCCCGGCAGCTGTTCCTGTACCGTCAGCAGATCGGCCAGCAGCTGGGTCGGGTGGAATTCATTGGTCAGCCCGTTCCATACTGGCACGCCGGCATACTGCGCCAGGGTTTCCACCAGCGCCTGACCGTAACCGCGGTATTGAATACCGTCATACATGCGGCCAAGCACCCGCGCGGTGTCTTTCATCGACTCTTTGTGGCCGATCTGGCTGCCGCTGGGGCCGAGATAGGTGACCTGGGCACCCTGATCAAATGCGGCAACTTCGAAAGAGCATCGTGTGCGGGTAGAGTCTTTTTCGAAGATGAGCGCGATATTCTTGCCTTGCAGATGCCGGACTTCGCGGCCCTGTTTCTTGGCCTGTTTCAAGTCGGCGGACAGCTGCAACAGCGCCTGGATCTCGGCGGGGGTGAAATCCATCAACCTCAAAAAGTGACGACTGTAGAACGGGTTTAGCGTGCTCATCTTCGGGTATCCCTGATGGTTGTATTTGAATTAAAATTCACTTTATATGTATGAATATTCAAATTCAACCCCATTGTAGAAATCTTTGCGGTTTAACGTGGCAGGCGCGTCGACGGTGTGTGAAAATAGAAGCAATGAAAGCCATTTATTGAGGATAGAGACATGGCAAACCGCGAATTGCTGGAAGAACAACGTGAAGAGACCCGTCTGATCATCGAAGAACTGCTGGAAGACGGCAGCGATCCGGATGCGCTCTACACCATCGAGCACCATTTCTCTGCCGAAAAGTTTGAGGTCTTGGAGAAGGCCGCCGTCGAAGCCTTTAAACTGGGCTACGAAGTGACCGACGCCGAAGAGCTGGAAGTGGAAGACGGTTCATTGCTGATGTGCTGCGACGTGATCAGCGAAGTAGGCCTGAATGCCGAGGTGATCGATACCCAGGTGGAACAGCTGGTGGCGCTGGCAGAAAAATGCGGCGTTAACTACGACGGCTGGGGCACCTACTACGAAGATCCGAACGGTGAAGACGGCGATGACGAAGACGATGAAGACGGTGAATTCATCGACGAAGACGACGACGGCAAACGCCATTAATCATTGCTCCCGACGACTCACAAGGGCCGGCGCCAGCCGGCCTTGATAAGCTGACATGACTTACCAATCACTGCTATCCCCGATTTTACAATTCCTGCACTGCGAAACCCCGGATGCCTGGATTGAAACCGCGCGCCGCGCGGAAAACCTGCCGCTGTTGCTGACCGACCATCTGGTATGCGAGCTGAAAGCCGCACAGACCGGCATGTGGCTGATTCGACGCTACGTGGCGGACAAGGAGAGCGGCGATGCTCTGCTGGCCTTGCTGCGGCCGTATGAGGCGTTTGTGCACGAAGCGCAGGGCGTGCCGCAAGCGCTGTTCAAGCAAAGCCAGTTCACCAGGAAGATCCTGCCGAAAAAAACCTCGACCTACGGCCAGGCTCTGGTGGACAGCATGGTGCTGTTGATCAAAGAGGAACTGCATCATTTTTCACAGGTGCTGGAAATCATGCAGTCGCGCGGCATCCGCTACCAAAAGATCACCGCCAGCCGCTACGCCAAGGGGATGATCCGCGAGGTGCGTACCCACGATCCGGCGACCTTGATCGACAAGCTGATCTGCGGTGCTTATATCGAAGCGCGCTCCTGCGAACGCTTTGCCAAACTGGCGCCGCATCTGGACGATGAACTGAACCGTTTTTACGTCTCGCTGTTGCGCTCGGAAGCGCGGCACTACCAGGATTACCTGACGCTGGCGGAGCAGATCGCCGGCGGCGATATCAGCGAGCGGGTGGCGCATTTCGGCCGCGTCGAAGCCGAGCTGATTCAGTCACCGGACGGCGAGTTGCGTTTTCACAGCGGCGTGCCGGCGTAATAACTCAACAGGCGTCTTTCGGCGCATTGTTAGATTTTGCGAAACTCTCGAATGAGCGTTTCTGCTGCTTCAAAACGCGACGACAGCTTATGCACCGTCTCGCCGAACGGGCAAAAAAATGCCAGTCGGCAGGCATGCGGACTGGCATTGTTGCGATGCTGTGCGCGTTACAGCGTTTTCAGCATCGTCACTTCGCAATCACCGTGGCCGGTGTTGCCCATCGGCCGATCGATGTGTTCAAAACCGAGGTGCTGGTATAGCCCGATAGCCTGCGTCAGGCTGGCGGTGGTTTCCAGATAACAGCGGCGGAACCCTTGCTGGCGGGCGAACTCCAGCGCCTGCAGCGCCAGCCGTTTGGCCAGACCCTGACCGCGCAACAGCGGCAGAAAATACATTTTCTGCAGTTCGCATACGTCATCTTCACCGCCTTGCAACGGTGCAACACCGCCGCCACCGGCAATCTTGCCGTCGACTTCTACCACCCAGTAAGCGCTGCGCGGCAGGCTGTAGAGCTGATACAGCGCGTCCAGGTTGGGATCGGCAACGGTATAGCCCTTATCCGCGGTCAGGCCGTGCTCGGCGGAGACCTCGCGGATCACATGAGCAATAGCGGCGTTGTCTTCTACCGCTATTGGGCGCACCAGCAGGCGCACGGGGGTTGCGATTGTCATGTGTTTACTCACTCGCCAAATAAAAAAACGTCTTTTTATTGCAGCTAAAAACGCATCGGGGTTTGATTTCCCAACGGCGTCCTTGCTGCATTGTTAATGTGTAATAGCACTTATTCCCGGCGGGATGCAATGCCTATAAAAAAACAGCGGGCTGTTAACCCGCTGTCTGATAGGCATCGCTGCCGGTGTGAGCCAGCAATTACAGCGCGGCGATGGTCGCCTGCTGTTCTTGCAGCTTCACTTTGCCTTCTTTGCAGGCCGCCAGACGATCGCGCTCTTTAGCCACCACCGCTTCCGGTGCGCGGGCCACAAAACCTTCATTGGCCAGCTTGCCTTCGATAGCGGCGATCTCGCCGTCCAGCTTGGCCATTTCCTTGGTCAGGCGCGCAATTTCCGCGTCCTTGTCAATGAAACCGGCCATTGGGATCAGCAGCTCGGCGCCGTCCACCAGTTTGGTGACCGATACCGGGCCTTTTTCGCCCGCCGGCAGCAGCGTGATGGATTGCAGACGTGCCAGTTTTTCGATGAAGCTCTGGTTGTCCTGCACCCGGCGCTGAGCGTCGCCGTTGGCGTTACGCAGCAGCACTTCCAGCTGTTTGCTTGGCGCGATGTTCATTTCGGCGCGAATGTTGCGCACCGCGGTGATCGCCTGCTTGATCCACTCCAGATCCGCCAGCGCCTGCGCGTCTTCCAGCGCGGCGTCGTAGGCCGGGAACGGCTGCAGCATGATGGTATCGGCGCTGATGCCTTTGATCTGTTTAACCCGTTGCCAGATGGTTTCGGTGATAAACGGAATGATCGGATGCGCCAGACGCAGCAGCGCTTCCAGCACGGTGATCAGCGTATGGCGGGTGCCGCGGCGTTCCGCTTCGCTGCCGTTGCTGACGATCGGCTTGGTCAGCTCCAGATACCAGTCGCAGAACTGGTTCCAGGTGAACTCGTACAGGATGCCGGCCGCGATATCAAAGCGGTAGTTATCCAGCGCTTCGCGGTAGGCTTTCACCGTGCGGTTGAATTCCGCCAGGATCCAGCGATCCGCCAGCGACAGCTGTTTTTCGCCGCCGTTGAAGCCGCAATCCTGATCTTCGGCGTTCATCAGCACGAAACGGCTGGCGTTCCACAGTTTGTTACAGAAGTTGCGGTAACCTTCCAGACGCTTCATGTCCCAGTTGATGTCGCGACCGGTAGAGGCCAGCGCCGCCAGGGTGAAGCGCAGGGCGTCGGTGCCGTGCGGCTCGATGCCGTTCGGGAACTGCTTTTCGGTACGCTTGCGGATTTTTTCCGCCAGCTGTGGCTGCATCATGTTGCCGGTGCGTTTTTCCAGCAGGTCTTCCAGCGAAATACCGTCCACCATGTCCAGCGGGTCGATCACGTTGCCTTTGGACTTGGACATTTTCTGCCCTTCGTCGTCGCGGATCAGGCCGGTCATGTACACGGTGTGGAATGGCACCTGCGGTTTGCCGTCTTCATCCTTGATAAAGTGCATGGTCAGCATGATCATGCGGGCAATCCAGAAGAAGATGATGTCGAAGCCGCTGACCATCACGCTGGTTGGGTGGAAGGTTTTCAGCGCGTCGGTCTGCTCTGGCCAACCCAGGGTGGAGAAGGTCCACAGGCCGGAGGAGAACCAGGTGTCCAGCACGTCTTCGTCCTGGTTCAACGCCACCTCGGCGCCCAGGTTGTTGTCGCGACGTACTTCGTCTTCGGTACGGCCGACGTAGACCTTGCCGTTGGCGTCATACCAGGCCGGAATACGGTGACCCCACCACAGCTGACGAGAAATACACCAGTCCTGAATGTCGCGCATCCAGCTGAAGTACATGTTTTCGTACTGCTTTGGCACGAACTGGATATCACCTTGTTCAACCGCTTCTACCGCCACTTTGGCCAGCGGTGCGGTGCGCACGTACCATTGGTCGGTGAGCATCGGTTCGATCACCACGCCGCCGCGGTCACCGTAAGGCACCGTCAGGTCGTGCGGTTTGATCTCGTCCAGCAGGCCGAGCTCGTCAAAGGCGGCAACCACCGCCTTGCGCGCGGCAAAACGCTCCAGGCCACGGAACTGCGCCGGGATCTCGTTGCAATAGTCGCTGCAGGCTTCGCCGAGGGTGTTGAACACTTCTGCTTCCTGGCGGATATCGCCGTCGAAGGTCAGAATGTTGATCATCGGCAGGCCGTGACGTTTGCCCACTTCGTAGTCGTTGAAATCGTGCGCCGGGGTGATCTTCACGCAGCCGGTGCCTTTTTCCATGTCGGCGTGCTCGTCACCGACGATGCGGATGCGGCGGCCGACCAGTGGCAGAATGATTTCCTTGCCGATCAGATCCTTGTAACGTGGATCTTCCGGGTTGACCGCCACGCCGGTGTCGCCCAGTACGGTTTCCGGGCGGGTAGTGGCGACGATCAGGTAATCTTTGCCTTCGGCGGTTTTAGCGCCGTCGGCCAGCGGATAACGCAGATGCCACATCGACCCTTTGGACTCGCGGTTTTCCACTTCCAGATCGGAGATGGCGGTGCGCAGTTTCGGATCCCAGTTCACCAGGCGCTTGCCGCGGTAGATCAGATCTTCTTTGTACAGGCGGACAAACACTTCTTTCACCGCGTTGGACAGGCCGTCGTCCATGGTGAAACGCTCGCGCTCCCAGTCCACGGAGTTGCCGAGGCGACGCATCTGGCGGGTGATGGTGCCACCGGATTCGGCCTTCCACTGCCAGATTTTGTCGATGAACGCGTCGCGGCCGTAGTCATGGCGGGTTTTGCCTTCTTCCGCCGCTATTTTGCGCTCCACCACCATCTGGGTAGCGATGCCGGCGTGGTCGGTACCTGCCTGCCACAGGGTGTTTTTACCCTGCATGCGCTGGTAGCGGATCATGGTGTCCATGATGGTCTGCTGGAAGGCGTGACCCATGTGCAGGCTGCCGGTGACGTTCGGCGGCGGGATCATGATGCAGAAGCTTTCCTGGCTGGTATCGCCATTCGGCTTGAAGTAACCCTGACTCTCCCAATGGTCGTACAGCTTCTGTTCGATTTGGGAAGGATCGTATGCGGTATCGAGCTGACTGTTTGTCTTTTCCATTTTATTTCGTAATTCAGTGAGTTGGCGGCGTTGCCGTGGTCAAGTGGAAGCCGACGCTGCGATAGGCTTTGTATCGGTCGCGCGCCAACTGTTTCAAGGTTTCTTCGTAAGGCACAAAGTCTACCACTTCATGGAAAGCAGTAGCAAAATCTGCAAACTGCGGCAGCAGGGCGATCAGCAGATCGCGTGGCGCATTACCGCGTTTTGCCGGCCAGCACAGCTCGACCGGCGCGCCGTAATGCGGCCCTTCACCCGCCAGGTTGTGTGGCACGAACTGATGCGGATCGCGCTGCCACAGCGCTTCGTCCAGCCGCTGCGCCTGTTCCTGGTTTTCGCAGGCAATCAGCACGCGCTTTCCGGCACGAAAGCCGTTGGCGGCCACGTCGCAGGCCACGGCTTCATGCGCACTGAGCGCGCCGACGGGCTGGTCGGTTTCGAGGAGGTAAAACGTTGCCTGCTTGATCATCTGATTCACCGCTGCCGATAAAAAAACAGGGCACAACGTAGTGGTTGCGCCCTTTTGGGATGGAGCAGGTAGCCCTGCTCCTTCGCTGCTGAGAGGATTATATACCCATAGGTTTCAAGTTGCAGCCAACGGCGCGGCTTGAAAGGTGTCGGGCATTTAATCGTCGCCGTTCAGCCCCGCACGGTTGAGCAGGAACTGCGACAGCAGCGCGACCGGACGGCCGGTCGCCCCCTTGGCCTTGCCGGAGCGCCAGGCGGTGCCGGCGATGTCCAGATGCGCCCAGCTGTACTTGCGGGTAAAGCGCGACAGGAAGCAGGCTGCGGTAATTGCCCCGCCCGGACGGCCGCCAATGTTCGCCATATCGGCAAAGTTGGAGTCCAGTTGCTCGTAGTATTCGTCGGCCATCGGCAGACGCCACGCGCGATCGCCGGCCTGTTCGGACGCGCCGATCAGCTCATGCGCCAGCGGGTTGTGGTTCGACATCAGCCCGGTGATGTGGTGGCCCAGCGCAATCACGCAGGCACCGGTCAGGGTGGCGATGTCAATCACCAGCTCCGGCTCGAAGCGCTCGACGTAGGTCAGGGTGTCGCACAGCACCAGACGGCCTTCGGCGTCGGTGTTCAGCACTTCCACCGTCTGGCCGGACATGGTGGTCAGCACGTCGCCCGGACGGTAGGCGCGCCCGCCCGGCATGTTTTCACAGCCGGCCAGTACGCCGATCACGTTCAGCGGCAGGTTGAGTTCCGCCACCACGCGCATCACGCCGTAGACCGTGGCCGCGCCGCACATGTCGTACTTCATTTCGTCCATGCCGTCGGCCGGTTTGATCGAAATGCCGCCGGAATCGAAGGTCAGACCCTTGCCCACCAGCACGATAGGCTTAGCGTCCGGGTTCGGGTTGCCCTTATATTCCATTACCGACATCAATGATTCGTTCTGCGAACCGGCACCGACCGCCAGATAGGCGTTCATGCCCAGCTCTTTCATCTGCTGTTCGCCAATCACCCGGGTGGTGACGTTGGTGCTGAAGGCGTCGGCCAACTGCCGCGCCTGCGACGCCAGATAGCCAGCGTTACAGATATTCGGCGGCATATTGCCGAGATCCTTCGCCGCCTTGATGCCGGAAGCGATCGCCAGGCCGTGCTGGATGGCGCGTTCGCCGCTGGTCAGTTCGCGACGGGTCGGTACGTTGAACACCATTTTGCGCAGTGGACGACGTGGCTCCACTTTGTTGCTTTTCAGCTGATCGAAGGTGTAGAGCGTTTCTTTGGCGGTTTCCACCGCCTGACGCACCTTCCAGTAGGTGTTGCGGCCTTTTACGTGCAGCTCGGTGAGGAAACACACCGCTTCCATCGAGCCGGTATCGTTGAGGGTATTGATGGTTTTCTGAATCACCTGTTTGTATTGGCGTTCATCGAGCTCGCGCTCTTTGCCACAGCCGATCAACAGGATGCGCTCGGAGAGAATGTTTGGCACGTGGTGCAGCAGCAGGGTCTGACCGACCTTGCCCTCAAGTTCGCCACGGCGTAACAGAGCGCTGATATAACCATCACTGATTTTGTCGAGTTGTTCTGCGATAGGGGACAGGCGGCGCGGTTCGAAAACGCCGACTACAATACAGGCACTGCGCTGTTTTTCCGGGCTACCGCTTTTTACACTGAACTCCATGCACTCTCCTGAATCTTAAAGACAAAGGCGGACGCTACGGCTAGAATGACCCACTCCGTAACGATCTCCCGCCAATGAGTTAACTAAAGTATGTTAACCTTTACGGCGTAAATTGTTCTGTTTTGGCGACTATAGGTTTGTTCCTATAGGGCACCCAAACGGCTTGATGTTCTAATACTATTTTAGCTGTGAAGGTTGCCATATGATGAGAATAAATGGCGGATTAGCGAAGAAACTATCGATTTTCCTGCAAAAAGACAAGTTTTCACAGGCGTAATAAGCGTGATCATCATTAGATATCTGGTACGGGAAACGCTCAAGAGCCAAATCGCGATCCTGTTCATCCTGCTCCTGATCTTCTTTTGTCAGAACCTGGTCAGGGTGTTAGGGGACGCGGTGGACGGCGATGTCCCGACAAATTTGGTTTTATCTTTGCTCGCATTAGGTGTGCCGAAGATGGCGCAGCTAATCCTCCCATTAAGCCTGTTTCTCGGCTTGTTGATGACGCTTGGGCGTTTGTATACCGAAAGCGAAATCACGGTGATGCACGCCTGCGGTCTGGGCAAGCGCACGCTGATTATTGCCGCCATGGTGCTGGCGCTGCTCACCTCGCTGGTTGCCGCCGCCAACGTCTTCTGGATTGGGCCGTGGGCCTCCAGCCATCAGGATGAAGTGATCGCCGAAGCCAAGGCGAACCCGAGCATTGCCGGGCTGGCGGAAGGGCAGTTCCAGCCGTCGCAGGACGGTAACGCGGTGCTGTTCGTCGGCAACGTGAAAGGCAACACCTTCAACAACGTGTTCCTGGCGCAGCTGCGGCCGAACGGCAACCAGCGCCCGTCGGTGGTGGTGGCGGAACATGGCCAGATCAACCAGATGAAAGACGGCTCGCAGGTGGTGACGCTCGACAAGGGCACCCGCTTTGAGGGCACTGCGCTGCTGCGCGACTTCCGCATTACCGACTTTAGCGATTACAAGGCGGTGGTCGGCCACCGTGCGGTGGCGATGGACAACACTCAGGCCGAACAGATGTCGATGCGCACCCTGTGGCAGTCCGACGATCAGGAAGCGCGCGCCGAGTTTCACTGGCGCCTGACGCTGGTGGTGTCGGTGGTGCTGATGGCGCTGCTGGTGGTGCCGCTGAGCGTGGTCAATCCGCGTCAGGGACGGGTGCTGAGCATGCTGCCGGCGATCCTGCTGTACCTGATTTTCTTCCTGCTGCAGACCTCGCTGCGCTCTAACGCCGGCAAGGGCAAGCTGGATCCGATGCTGTGGATCTGGCTGGTGAACGCGGTGTACTTTGCCATCGCGCTGGCATTGAACCTGTGGGATACCGTGCCGATGCGCAAGCTGCGCGCACGCCTGAGAGGAGCAGCCTGATGTTTGGCGTATTAGACCGTTATATCGGTAAAACCATCTTCAACACCATCATCATGACGCTGTTCATGCTGGTGTCGCTGTCCGGCATCATCAAGTTTGTCGATCAGTTGCGCAAAGTCGGCCAGGGCGAATATTCCGCCTTGGGCGCCGGCATGTATACCCTGCTTAGCGTGCCAAAGGACGTGGAGATCTTCTTCCCGATGGCGGCGCTGCTGGGTGCACTGCTCGGGCTGGGCCAGTTGGCGACGCGCAGCGAACTGGTGGTAATGCAGGCTTCCGGCTTTACCCGCCTGCAAATCGCCGGCTCGGTGATGAAAACCGCCATTCCGCTGGTGCTGCTGACCATGGCGATCGGCGAATGGGTCGCGCCGCAGGGCGAGCAGATGGCGCGTAACTACCGTGCGCAGCAAATGTACGGCGGTTCGCTGCTGTCGACCAAAAACGGCCTGTGGGCGAAGGACGGCAACGACTTTATCTACATCGAACGGGTCGCAGGCGAGAACGAACTGTCCGGCGTCAATATCTACCACTTCAACGATCTTCGTCGGCTGGAAACGGTGCGCTATGCCGCCACCGCCACCTTTGAAGACGGCGCCTGGCAGCTGTCGCAGGTAGACACCTCGGATCTGACCAACGAAAAACAGGTGACCGGTACCCAGACGCTGACCGGAGTATGGAAAACCAACCTGACGCCGGACAAGCTCGGCGTGGTGGCGCTGGACCCGGATTCGCTGTCGATCAGCGGTCTGCATAACTACGTGAAGTACCTCAAGCAGAGCGGCCAGGAAGCCAGCCGCTACCAACTGAACATGTGGAGCAAAATCTTCTCGCCGCTGTCGGTGGCGGTGATGATGCTGATGGCGCTGTCGTTCATCTTCGGGCCGCTGCGCAGCGTGCCGATGGGGATGCGGGTGGTCACCGGCATCAGCTTCGGCTTCCTGTTCTACGTGATGGACCAGATCTTTGGCCCGCTAAGCCTGGTGTACAATATGCCGCCGGTGCTCGGTGCGCTGTTGCCAAGCCTGCTGTTCCTGCTGATCAGCGTGTATCTGCTGCTCAAGCGCAGATAATCCGCTGTGCCGGCCCCGCGACATCGAGGGGCCGGATCCCTGCCTGCGGCGCCTGGCGCCGTTACATCAGCCAATCCAGCACCAGCACCCCGGCCAGGCTGATGGCCCAGGCGATGGTGGTCGGCACCGACCACACCATGATCTGCTGTTTGACCTCCTTGATGCCCATCATACGGTTCACCACCCAGAACATACTGTCGTTGAAATAGCTAAAGAACAGCGCCCCGAGCGTAGCCGCCTGCGCCGCCGCCAACATGTTGATGCCCGGCAGTTGGCTGACGATCGGCGCCGAAATCGAGGCGGCGGTGATCATCGCCACGGTGCCGGAACCCTGAATCAGGCGCACCAGCGTGGCGATAACAAACGGGATCAGGATCGGCGACAGCGGCAGGCTGGCGACGTGCTGTGCCAGCAGATTGCCGGTGCCGCTTTCGCGCAGTACCGCCCCCAGCGCGCCACCGGCGCCGGTCACCAGCAGAATGATCCCCGCCGATTGCAATCCTTCTTCCAGCCGTTCCAGCGTTTGCTGCTTGTCGACCTTTGGCATCAAGGTGGCGACCGCCAGCAACACGCTGATCGCCAGCGCAATCACCGGCGAACCGAGGAAGGCGAAAACCTGCCCCCACAGGCTGCCGTCCAGCCCGCTGAAGCTGGCGGTCTTCGCCAGCATGCTATTCACCGCGTTGATGAAGATCAGCGCAATGGGCGTGACGATCGGCAGCAGCGACAGCAGCAGGCTCGGCAGCGGCTTGGCGGCCTTGGCTGCCAGATAGTCCTGATGGGCGGCGTGCAGATCCAGCGGCGGCTCATCGTCCGGCTGCAGCGCAAATTCCGGGTATTTGCTGCCCAGCCAGCGCGCATAGAGCACGATGCCAATCACGCACGGAATGGCCAGAATCAGCCCTGCCAGCATCATCGCACCGATATCCACGCCGAAGATGCCCGCTACCCCCAGCGGCCCCGGCGTCGGCGGCACCGCATGGTGAGTGAGGATCAGCCCGCCGGCTAACGCCACGCCGAGCGTCAGCAGATTGCGCTGCCCCTTTTTGGCCAACGCCTTCACCAGCGGATAGAGGATCACGAATGCCGAATCAACGAAGATCGGGATACTGACGATATAGCCGGTAATCGCCAGCGCCCACTCTTCGCGCTTTTTGCCCAGCCATTTGATAAAGCTGTAGGCGATCTGCTCCGCCGCGCCGGAGACTTCCAGCACCCGGCCCATCATCACCCCCAGACCGATAACGATGCCGATACTGCCGAGCGTCGAGCCAAAGCCCTTGGTGATGGTATCAATGGTTTGCACCGCGCTGAGGCCGCCGGACAGCCCGGCGATCGAGGCGGCAATCAGCATGGCGATCAGCGCGTGCACCCGAGTGCGCAGCACCAGAAACACCAGCACGAACACCGCCACCGCCAGCCCGATAATTGGAATATATAATTCCATAATCAGTTCCCACCCTGCTGTTGTTCGCGCATAAAGGCGCGGATCGCCTGCTGGAAGTTTTCGTCGGCGACGAAGCCCATGGCCAGCGCGCGGCGTACGTCGAAGTTGCCCGGCCAACTGGCAACGATGCGGTTTATCGCCTCATTGGCCTCAAAGCGCACCAGGCCGCTGACCTGCTCGCCGGCCACCTCGCGCAGCGCATCCAGCATCTGCTGCACGCGCACGCTGATGCCCGGCAGGTTGACGGTGCGCGCGGTGCCGAACGCCTCGGCAGGCAACGTGGCGGCGTGGATAAAGTTGCGCACCACGCTGGCCGGGCTGGATAGCCACAGCGCCAGATCCGGTGACACCGGACACACCGCCGGTTCGCCGTGCAGCGGTTCGCGGATTATGCCGCTGGCGAACGACGAGGCCGCCTGATTCGGCTTACCTGGCCGCACGCTGATGGTTGGCAGGCGCAGCACGCGACCGTCGACAAAGCCCTTGCGCGCGTAGTCGTTAATCAAAAGCTCGCACATCGCCTTTTGCGTACCGTAAGAGGATTGTGGCGTGACCGCGCAGCCGTCATCGATCAGCGCCGGTAGTTGCCCGCCGAACACCGCCAACGAACTGGTGAAGATAAATTTCATCGCCGGTGCCTTGCGGCGTGCGGCCTCCAGCAGTTGCCGGGTGGCGTCGAAGTTGACCTGCATACCGAGATCGAAATCGCTTTCGGCATGGCTGCTGACGATGGCCGCCAGATGGAACAGCACGCCGCATTCGGCGTCGATCAGCGCCTCCGCGGCCTGCGGCTGGCTGAGATCGAGTGCGACACAGCTGACGCGCGGATCGTCCAGCGGCGAGCACGGCAGGTGGATGTCTGCCAGTATCAGTTGATCAAAACTCAGGGTGTGCTGGCCTTGCAGCAGAGCGGTGGCCAGGCGCTGACCCAAAAATCCGGCACCGCCGGTGATGATGATTTTCATGTGTTATTCCTTGCCAAGCGTTGTGATTAGAGTTGGACGTTGTGCAGCCGCAGGCCGCGTTCTTTGAGCTGTTGTTGTGCCGCTGGCGCCAGCGCGGCATCGCAGATGATGTCGTTCAGCGCTTCCAGCGGGCAGACGCGGAACATGCCGTACTTGCCGTATTTGCTGCTGTCGGAGACCAGTACCCGACGGCGGGCGACCTCCAGCAGCGCCTGCTTTACCAGCACTTTTTCTTCGTGCGGGGTCGACAGCCCGTGCTCCAGATCCCACGAACTGGTGCTGATGAATGCCACGTCGATGTTCAGCGTGCGCAGCAGCATCGCGGCGCTGTTGCCGACGCAGGAATAATTGCGCTGATCCACCAGCCCGCCGGTGTGGAACAGGCTGAGCTGCGGGCGGTTCATCAGGTGCTGGATAATGGAAAAATCGTTGGTGACCACCGTCAGGTTGAAACGCTCCGCCAGATTGCGGGCGATTTCATAGGTGGTGGTGCCGGCATCCAGATAGACCACCTGGCCATCCTCCACCAGCGTGGCGGCATACTTGCCGATGGCGCGCTTGTGGCGGTGGTGCAACTGGGCCTTTTCGTTGTAGGCCAGTTCCTGGCGCAGCGTGTCGCTCAGCCGCACGCCGCCGCTGACGCTGACCACTTTGCCTTCTTCTTCCAGCACGCGGACGTCGCGCCGCACCGTCATATGGGAGACGCTCATCAGCTCCGCCAGGGCGACGATGGGCACCAACTGGTATTCATGCACATAGCGATAGATAAAATCACGGCGTTCGGACGGGATCATGTTTGCTCCTCAGGCACTGGCGGCAGGCCGTCGCCGTGGCTGTTATTTTTTGTTATCACCAGAAATATTTGACGATTTGATTTAACAAGTAAGCGATAGTGGTCACAATTGCGGCGCGGAGAGAATGTGATGCTTGTCTGTTTAATGTTTTGAATTAAATGAACTTATTCTGATATGGCGGGCAGTGGGCAGTGAACAGCCGCCTGTGATAAATAATGTGACGTATAACAAGCTTTGTGAGCGGACGAGCAGGCGGGCAGAGCGGGATGGTAGGGCGACAGTGCCGAGACGTGCGAGCCAGGGCATGCGCCGCCGTTTTTTTCAGCACTTAACTCATTGAAGCCATGATAACTATTGCACGGCGATCGCTGGTAGGTATAATACACCCGTTTTCCGCATACTACTTCAGTGCCGAAGTGGCGAAATCGGTAGACGCAGTTGATTCAAAATCAACCGTAGAGATACGTGCCGGTTCGAGTCCGGCCTTCGGCACCATTAGTATGTAAATAGACCTCAACTGAGGTCTTTTTTTATGCCTAAAATCCAGTATTTATCTACCTTTCCCGCTATATTAACTCTCTCAAGGTCAACCGACATCAACGTACATCTACCAACAGATGTTGGTATAGATGATGGTATTTCCGGTTCGATAATGCTTGTACCAACAGGGAGGGGATAAGCATGGCTCTTACAGATATCAAAGTCAGAACAGCCAAGCCAACGGATAAGCAATATAAGCTGACCGATGGCAGCGGTATGCACCTGCTTGTCCATCCAAATGGTTCTAAGTACTGGCGTTTGCAGTACCGTTATGACGGCAAGCAAAAGATGTTGGCACTTGGGGTTTACCCTGAAATCAAACTGGCGGATGCCAGAGCACGTCGTGACGAAGCGCGTAAGCTACTAGCGAATGGCGTCGATCCGGGAGACAAAAGGAAAAATGATAAGGTTGAACAGAGTAAAGCACGAACCTTTAAAGAGGTAGCGATCGAGTGGCATGGCACCAATAAAAAGTGGTCTGAAGATCACGCCCATCGTGTGCTAAAAAGTCTGGAAGATAATCTCTTTGCAGCGCTTGGTGAACGTAATATCACTGAGTTAAAAACGCGCGATTTATTAGCCCCCATTAAAACCGTAGAGATGTCTGGACGTCTTGAGGTTGCTGCCCGTCTTCAACAGCGCACTACGGCCATCATGCGGTATGCGGTGCAAAGTGGGTTAATTGATTATAACCCGGCACAAGAGATGGCTGGGGCGGTTGCTTCCAGTAATCGACAACATCGCCCGGCGCTGGAATTAAAGCGCATACCTGAGTTACTCGAGAAAATAGACGGCTATACCGGCAGGCCGCTAACCCGCTGGGCAACGGAACTCACTCTGCTTATCTTTATTCGATCCAGTGAGCTGCGTTTTGCTCGCTGGTCAGAAATCGATTTTGATACTTCAATGTGGACCATCCCGCCTGAGCGAGAGCCTATTCCCG
>Ga0308157_10000920_pt1 | contig 74182 bp, 62 predicted proteins | sample PhyBR1_FD_201035 | JGI IMG/M metagenome (GOLD analysis project Ga0308157, IMG submission 201035) | Phyllosphere microbial communities from UC Gill Tract Community Farm, Albany, California, United States - DLSLB.R1 | ecosystem: Host-associated > Plants > Phyllosphere > Unclassified | place: USA...
TGAGGCCATTGGGAGCGCAAACGCGAACAACGCGCTGTCCTCTCTGCAGTAACGGTCACGGGCAAAAGGCGGTGACTGGCGGAAACTGCCTCTCACCGTGTGAAGAAAAGATCAAACGGGGATCCCATCACAGCTGTTGCCGGAGGCATCAACCCTGATGAGGTGCCACCTGCAGGTTTCCCCGCAAGCGCATTTGTATCCAGCCTCACGCAATTGAGCGCTCAGCTAAAAATGACCCGTAGTAAGCTTATCAAACTCACAGCATCCTTCCGACACATTCGCCGGCCGGTACTCCCTAGTCCTCGTTGTAGATTGCCAGCCGGGCCTTCATGAAGGCCCTGACTTCACCAACCTGCCAGGCAACGAGTGAGATTGCTGCTGCAAGAACGAATCCCTGACGATTCACCCATTCGGGCAAACCCAGGATCAACAACACGAAGGCGATACCAAAAACCTTGATGACATATGCGCCCAAAAACGCAGGCATAGCCCACGTGCGGCGAATTCGTCCCGCAGCTTCGGCGATCAGAATGCCACTGGCAAAGAAGCCAATGACCACCCCGGCCGCCAATGCACCCGACAGTGCGTAACGAAGATCGGCGAACAACCACGAAATCAGGAAAAATGCGGCCGTTGCGATCAGCGAATACACCAGTGACAAAGCCAGAATCGGCAACCAGATGGATTTCGGAGCTGACGAAGTACTGACGCGGGCAGAACTGGAAGTCACGTCCGCAACCTTTCTTCGTCAAATCCGAGGGACCATCGTGTACCCACGATGCTGATGAAACTTGAAACTTCCGCTCACCCAAAAGAGCTCCCGGAAGAAGATCCACTCTGAATTCTACACGAGATAGAAAGACTTTGCTCGTGGAATACTTGACCAATTGGTAAAGCTACTCGCTGCCTAGCCGCTTGCGCAGCGCGCCAACGCGTCGAACCACCAGTGGCCACCATGTTCCGATGGCCGCGGCCAGGAAGAGAACCAAGGCCAATGGGATCACCAGGACCACCGGAATGAAGGCGATGGACACCACTGACACAGCGATCACCGCCGCCCACAGGTAGAGCAAGATCACTGCGCGGCGCACCGAGTGGCCCTGGGCCAGCATGCGGTGATGGATGTGCTTCGAGTCCGGCGAAAAGGGTGAGCGCTTGTTGGCCAGCCGGCGGAAGACCGAGAGTACAAGGTCCAGTACTGGTAGGAAGACGATAACCATGGGCAGGAGCATCGGCATGTACGCAGGGATGTTGCGGAAGCGGCGGGCTTCGAGGCCCTGCACATCACCGGTGACGGCAATGGCGGAGACCGAGAGGATCAAGCCGATGGCCAGCACCCCGGTCTCCCCCATGAAGATGTTCGCAGGGTTGAAGTTGTGCGGAAGGAATCCGAGGCAGGCACCGAGCAGCAACGCGCAGAGCAGGGCTCCGAGGTTCGCATAGTCGTCGGCGCTCACATGGGTCGCCAGCACATAGGAGTAGACGAAGAAGGTCGCCGCGCCGATGGCGGCCAGGCCGGCGGCCAGGCCATCGAGCCCATCGGAGAAGTTGATCGCGTTCATGGTCAGCACGATCAGGAACACCGTCAGCGCGATCTGCATCCACTGCTCATCGATCTGCCACGAACCCACCGGCAGCGATTGGATCAGAACCCCGTGGGTGGCCATCAGCCAGCCAATCAGGATCTGCCCCAAGAGCTTGATCCACCAGCGCAGATCGAACATGTCATCGGCCAGGCCCAGGATCACGATGACCAGCAACGCCAGGCACAGTCCTTGGATGGCCTGCCCGCCGAAAACGCCGCGGAAGAAGTGGAAGTTGCTGGCCAGCCAAATGCCCATCGCGAAGGAAGCGATCATAGCGACGCCACCGAATTTCACGATGGGCGCCCGGTGCTGATCGCGTTCGCGCAGCATCTGGTTAGCGGTGAAACGCTCCCCCACGGAACGAACCATTGGGGTCAGCAGATACGAAGCTGTGAAGCTGAAGGCGATAAGCAGCAGGTATATTCTCATGCGTCCAGGCCTGGGGCATCCTGTCCCAAGTCGAGCACTTCGGGGACGACCACGCGCAGTTCCTCGATGGAGATAGCACCTGAGCGGACGACCTTGAGGTGTTCGCCGGTGCAATCGATAATCGTCGATGGCAAGGTGTCCTCCGCGCTCTCGCCGCGCGAACCGCCGTCGAGATATACGTCGACGGATTCGCCCAGCTGCTCCATGGCCGAATCAACGTCCAGGGCTGCCGGTTGTCCGGTGCGGTTGGCCGAGGAGACAGCCAGCGGACCGGTTTCGCGCAGCAGTTCCAAGGCGGTGTCATCATTGGGCACGCGCAGGCCCACCGTTCCCCGGGTCTCCCCCAGGTCCCAGGTCAGCGAAGGCTGCGCCTGCAGGATCAGCGTCAGGCCGCCGGGCCAAAAAGCCTCGGCGAGCTTGCGTGCGGCATCAGGAATGTCGCGAGCCAACCCATCCATGGTGGCGGTTTGCGCGATGAGGACCGGTGGCGGCATTGTGCGGCCGCGTCCCTTGGCGGCCAGCAGCATGGCTACGCCCTGGGCGCTGAAGGCGTCGGCTCCGATCCCGTAGACAGTATCGGTGGGCAAAACGATGCATCGTCTGTCCGCCAGGGCAGCTTTGGCTGCGGTGATGCCCGCTGCGTGTTCCTGCTCGTTGCTTACCAAAAATCTTGTGCTCACGGGATCATTCTTTCATGCACGGTTGGTCGTCGGTGGTACTGGTTCTCGGTGTGGTGCGTAGCCGGATGTGGCGCGCGCCCGTCCAGTCAAGTCTTCATGGCCTGCCACGCGCTCGAATCCGGCCTCGCGCAGCATGGCCGCGGCCGAATCCTTTTGCACTTCGGCATGCTCCATCACATAGTATCCGCCGGGGCGCAGCAGTTTCATCGCCTGGGCGCTGATGGCGCGGGGAATCTGCAGGCCGTCCTCGCCCAAGCCATAGAGCGCCATCTGCGGGTCGTGGTCGCGCACTTCTGCTTCGCGCGGGATCGCATGCGGCGGGATATATGGAGGGTTGGAGACCACCAGGTCCATGGTGCCATCAAGTTCCGCAGGCAAATTCGTGGCGTCCTGATGCAGGACGGTGACCTGGTGCGGCAGGCAATTGGCGCGGGTGTAGCCGACCGCCTCATCGGAGAGCTCCACCGCCCACACCGTGGAACCGGGCAGTTCGCTGGCCAGCGAGGCTGCGATGGCCCCGGACCCGGAGCACAAATCGATGCACTTGGGCCCATCGATCCCCTGCTCAGCTACGAAATCCAGGCCCAGCTGCACCACGGATTCGGTTTCCGGACGCGGGGTGAAGACCCCCGGTCCCACCTTGAGCTCGAGGTAGCGGAAATGCGCCACCCCGGTCAGGTGCTGCAGGGGAATCCGGGTACGGCGGGCGGCCACCAGCGCGGTGAACTGCTCGCGCTGATCGCCCTGGAACCCGTCGCCGCGCAATTCACGCAGTTTCAGTTCGGAGCGGCTGATGCCCAGCACATGGCAGAGCAACAGGTCGGCGTCAACGCCGGGGCTCGGCACCCCGGCGTTGGATAGCGCCGCCACCGCCGCGAGGCGAACGGCAGTCAGTTTTTCCAAGGCGCTGCTTACTCGCCCAGCGCTGCCAGGCGCTCTTCCTCGTCCATCTGGATGCAGGATTCGATGACCGGCTGCAGGTCGCCGTCCATGACGGCATCCAGGTTGTAGGCCTTGTACCCTGTGCGGTGGTCCGCGATGCGGTTTTCCGGGTAGTTGTAGGTGCGGATGCGCTCGGAACGGTCCATGGTGCGGATCTGGCTGGCGCGCTGGGCCGAGTTCTCGGCGTCGATCTGCTCCTGCTGGTGGGCCAGCAGGCGCGAGCGCAGCACGCGCATGGCGGCTTCGCGGTTCTGGATCTGCGACTTCTCGTTCTGCATGGCCACCACGATGCCGGTAGGCATGTGGGTGATGCGCACGGCGGAGTCGGTGGTGTTCACCGACTGGCCGCCAGGGCCGGAGGAACGGTAGACGTCGATCTTCAGGTCGTTCTGGTGGATCTCGACTTCTTCTGGCTCGTCGACTTCCGGCAGGACCAGCACGCCGGCGGCCGACGTGTGGATGCGGCCCTGGGATTCGGTCACAGGCACGCGCTGCACGCGGTGCACGCCACCCTCGAACTTCAGCTGGGCGTAGACGCCTTCGGCCGGGTCGTTGGACTTGCCCTTGATGGCCACCTGGGCATCCTTGTAGCCGCCCAGATCGGACTCGTTGAAGGAGATCATCTCCACCTTCCAGCCCTTGTGCTCGGCGAAGCGGGTGTACATGCGCAGCAGGTCGGCTGCGAACAAGGCCGCCTCGTCGCCGCCTTCGCCGCCCTTGACTTCGAGGATCACGTCGCGCGCGTCGTTTTCATCGCGTGGGATCAGCAGGCGGCGCAGCTTTTCCTGCAATTCTGGCAGAGCTGCAGTCAGGGTTTCGACTTCTTCGGCGAAGTCCGGATCCTCATCTGCCATTTCCTTGGCAGCTTCCAGATCCTCGGTGGCCGATTTCCAGCGGTTGTAGGCTTCGACGATGCCGTTGAGCTGGGCTGAGCGGCGTCCGAGCTTGCGGGCCAGCGCCTGGTCGGCGTACACCGCCGGATCCGAGAGCTGCGCCTGGATCTGCGCATGCTCTTCTAGTAGCGTCTTGACGGATTCGAACATGGTGGTGTGCTTCCTTGTCGGCGGTGTCCGCGCAGTCGGGCCTTCACGGCTCTACGGGGCTGCTGGGATTAAATTCTAGTCGGTTCTCTGGTCACTACGCGCCGATGGCGTCCAGCCAGCTTCCACGAGGGCAAGCTGGCTGGACGCCATAGCGGTATAAGCAACTAATCCTTGTTTGGCGTGGTCTTGTTGACCAGCATCAAGAATTCTGCGTTCGATCCGGTTTCGCGGATCTTGCCGGTGAGCACTTCCAGGGCCTGCTGCGGGTCGATGCCCGAGAGCATGCGGCGCAGGCGCCACATGATGCGCACCTCTTCGGCACTCATCAGCTGCTCTTCGCGGCGGGTGCTCGAAGCATTGACATCCACGGCTGGGAAGATGCGCTTCTCGGCCAGCTGGCGCGAGAGGCGAAGTTCCATGTTGCCGGTGCCCTTGAATTCCTCGAAGATGACCTCGTCCATCTTGGAACCGGTCTCCACCAGCGCAGTGGCCAGGATGGTCAGCGAGCCGCCGTTTTCGATGTTGCGGGCAGCACCGAAGAAGCGCTTTGGCGGGTACAGCGCAGCGGAGTCCACACCACCGGAGAGGATGCGGCCCGAGGCCGGAGCCGAGAGGTTGTAGGCACGGCCCAGACGGGTCATCGAGTCCAGCAGGACCACAACGTCCATGCCCATTTCCACCAGGCGCTTGGCGCGCTCGATGGCCAGTTCGGCCACGGTGGTGTGGTCATCGGCTGGGCGGTCGAAGGTCGAAGCAATAACTTCGCCCTTGACGGTGCGCTGCATGTCGGTGACTTCTTCAGGACGCTCATCAACCAGCACCATCATCAGGTGCACTTCTGGATTGTTGATGGTGATCGCGTTGGCAATAGCCTGCAGGATCAGGGTCTTGCCGGCCTTTGGCGGCGAAACGATCAGGCCACGCTGGCCCTTGCCGATCGGGGCAACCAAATCGATGACGCGTGGGCCGACCAGCTTCGGATCGGTTTCCAGGCGCAGGCGCTCGGTTGGGTACAGCGGAACGAGCTTGTTGAACTCGACGCGTTCGCGGTTGTCCTCTGGCTTCTTGCCGTTGACGCTGGTCAGCTGCACCAGCGCGTTGAACTTCTGGCGCGGGTTCGGGGTTTCGCCCTCGCGTGGCTGGCGGATTGCGCCAACAATGGCGTCGCCCTTGCGCAGGTTGTACTTCTTGACCTGTCCCAGGGTGACGTACACGTCGTTCGGGCCTGGCAGGTAGCCGGAGGTGCGCACGAACGCGTAGTTCTCCAGGACGTCCAGGATACCGGCGATAGGCAATACGACATCGTCTTCGCTCAGCTGCGGCTCGTCGTCATCACGGCGGTTGCGGCGGTTGCGGTTGTTGCGATCGTTGCGGTCGTTGTTGCGCTCGCGGCGGTTGTTGCGATCGTTGCGATCGTTGTTGCGCTCACGGCGGTTATTGCGATCGTTGCGGTCATTGTTGCGCTCGTTGCGCTCTTCGCCGCCCTCGGTCTCGGTGGACTCGGCGCGGTCATTGTTGCGCTCGTTGTTGCGCTGTTCGCGGTCGTTGTTGCGCTCGCGGCGGTTGCCGCGTTCGCGACGCTCTTCGCGGGCTTCGCCGTTGTTCTCGGTTTCGGCGGCTTCAGCGCGGTCATTGCGCTCATTGCGTTCCGCGCGGTCGTTGTTGCGCTCGCGGCGGTTGTTGCGTTCGCGGCGGTTGCCGCGCTCGCGGCGCTCTTCGCGGGCTTCGCCGTTGTTCTCGGCTGCTTCGGCCTTTGGCTCGGCGTTCTGGGCTGGCTGCTCGGCGGCGGCTTCGGACTTCTTGGAGTTGCGGCGCTGGCGTGGAGCCTTCTGCTCTGCCGGTGCTGCTTCGGTTTCAGCTGCGGCTTGCGGCGCTTCGTTCTTGGCTTCTGCGGCGGCTGGGGCCTTGCCCGAATCGGTGGCGCGGCGCGATGGGCGGCGGGTGCGTGCCGGCTTCTGTTCTGCGGCAGCTGGCTCAGCTGCTGGCTGTGCTTCTGCGGCTGCTTCGGCTTCTACCTTGGCTTCGGCCTTCGGTGCGCGGCGCGAGCGTGCCTTGGTTTCCTTTGGCTGCTCGGCTGGTGCCGATGCGGCTTCTGCTTCAGGCTTCTGCTCCTTGGCGGCCTTTGCATCCTTGGCGGCAACGGAGCCGCCACGCTGGTGATCGCCGATGGCCTTGACCAGATCAGCCTTGCGCATTCGCGATCCGCCGGTAATGCCCAGCTGCGAAGCCAGCTGCTGGAGCTGGGTCATCTTCAAAGAGGCCAGACCGGCGCTCTTGGTTTCGGAAGTCTTGGTGTCCACGCCTTCGTTGAGGCTCGTGGTTTCGGTCACGAAAGTTCCTTCTGACTCGTAGGATGGGCCGCTTCAAGGCAGGCCCACTGTGCCGTAAATGGTGTGCAACAGCCGAAGATCCATGGCTGTTCCACGCTCCACCGAGCGCGCCCAGGAATTCGGGACACTCAACTGCGGTGGATATGAGGAAGCTGATATCTCGACGGCACGAGGCTGTGCATGAATGTGGGATATCAAAGGTGCTGCGAACGGCAGGAAGATCCGGAACGACTGGACGGATGACATGGGGTTCAAGAACCGAATTCATCCGCATCAACACTGGCCAAAAGGGATTTGAACCGGGGTACTACCCAGCAATCCGGCCTGCCATAGTGTTACAGCTCTTCTACTGTAACACCGTTGGCAGCCAGCATGGGAACTTCCGTACGCCACGACACCGATGATTTCGCAGAAAAATCGTCAATGATCCGCTGCGCCTGCTGGGCCTGGGCGTCCGAACCGACGAGCACCATCACCGTTGGCCCGGCCCCGGACACCACTGCCGCCAGCTGTTCTTCGCGCAGTGCGGTGATTAGTGCCGCGCTTTCGGGCATCGCCGCGGCGCGGTAATCCTGGTGCAGGTAGTCCTTGGTGCCGCCGAGCAGCTGGCTTGGGTCATTGCTCAATGCGTGGATCAGCAACGCGGCGCTGGCGCTGTTGGCCGCGGCCACCGAGTGGTCCACCTGGGCTGGCAGCGCCCCGCGGGCCACCTCGGTGGACAGCCCGTTGGAAGGAATGGCGATCACGGCACCGACCTTCGGGTGAAGCGGCACCTGGACCGAGGTGAAGCTGCCATCGGGGTTGGTGGCCGAAATGCTCAATCCGCCGTAGACTGCCGGGGCCACGTTATCCGGGTGGCCTTCCCATGCGGCCGCGGCCTGGAAGATCGCCTCGGTGCCGCCGCGGGCCTCGATGGGAAGCAAGGCGTCGGCTGCCGCGTAGGCGGCCACGATCGCCGCGGCCGAAGAACCCATGCCACGGGCATGGGGAATGTTGTTATGGGCCACCAGCTGCACGCCTACAGGTTCAAAGCCGGCGTTGGCCCAGTAGCGATGCATCTCCTTGATGATCAGGTGGGACTCATCGCGCGGCAGCTCATCGGCCCCGTCGCCGTAGATCTCGACGCTGCTGTGCTCGGCAGTGCCCACTTCCAGCCGGTCGCGGTATTCCAGGGCCAGGCCCAGCGAATCGAATCCCGGGCCGAGGTTGGCGGAGGTGGCCGGCGGGGACACGATCAATTTCTGGCCCAGGGCGATCTGCTGCGTCATGGTTCCTTCGAAAATTCTGCGATAGGTGATGGGAAAGAAAACGGCCCGCCACGTCCAACTCCCCCTTGTTCGGGAAGGGCGCGGCGGGCCGAGGGGTGCCGGGAATTTCCGGCGAATGCTTCTAGGCCAGGCCCAGTGCGCCGGCGACCTCGACCACGTCGAAGGCCACCTTCTTCGGTGCCACATCGGAGCCGTCGGCCTGCTTCAGGGCCCAGTCCGGGTCCTTCAGGCCGTGGCCGGTCACGGTGATGACGATCTTCTTGCCGGTTGGCACGTTGCCTGCGGCATGGTGCTTGAGCAGACCGGCGACACCGGCTGCCGAGGCAGGCTCCACAAAAACGCCTTCGCGGCTCGACAGCCAGCGGTGTGCTTCGAGGATCTGCTCGTCGGAGACCGAGTCGATCTGTCCGCCGGACTCGTCGCGGGCCGCTTCGGCCTGCTCCCAGGAGGCTGGGTTGCCAATGCGGATCGCGGTGGCGATGGTGTCAGGTTCGGTGATCGGGTGCCCGGCCACGATGGGAGCGGCGCCTTCAGCCTGGAAGCCCCACATGATCGGGTTCTTGGTGGATACCGGTGCCAGTTCCTTGCCGGCCTCGTTGGTCCACGCCGAGGAGTACTCCTTGTAGCCCTTCCAGTACGCGGTGATATTGCCGGCGTTGCCCACTGGCAGCAGGTGGTAATCCGGAGCGTCGCCCAGGAAGTCGACAACCTCGAAGGCGCCGGTCTTCTGGCCCTGGATGCGGGCCGGGTTCACGGAGTTGACCAGGAAGACCGGGTAGTTTTCCGAAAGCTTGCGGGCGACCTCAAGGCAGTTATCGAAGTTGCCGTCGATCTGGATGATGTCCGCGCCGTGGGCGATGGCCTGGGAGAGCTTGCCCATGGAGATCTTGCCATCCGGAACCAGCACCGCACACTTCAAACCAGCCTGGGTGGCGTAGGCTGCTGCCGAAGCCGAGGTGTTGCCGGTGGAGGCGCACACCACGGCCTTGGCACCGGCGGCGACCGCAGCGGTCATTGCCATGGTCATGCCGCGGTCCTTGAAGGAGCCGGTCGGGTTCATGCCTTCGACCTTGAGGTAGACCTCGTTGCCGGTGAGTTCCGAGAGCGCCGGTGCGAACACCAGCGGGGTGCCACCCTCGCCCAGGGTAATGACCTTGGTGTTTTCGTCTACTGGCAGGCGTTCGGCATATTCGCGGATTACTCCGCGCCACTGGTGAGCCACGTTAGTTTCCTTCAACTCGCATAACGGATAGTACTGAATGCACCGCGTCCAAGGCCTTGAGCGCTTCGACGGTGCTGGCCAGGGCGGATTCGGTGCCCTGGTGGGTGAGGATGCGCAATTGCGCACCGGAGTCTGCATCGCCCTGCTGGCTCATGGACTGGATCGAGACGCCATGTTCGCCGAAGACGGTGGCGATCGCTGCGAGCACGCCGGACTGGTCCTTGACCGACAGGCCGATCCAGTAGCGGGTGGTGATCGCGTCGAAGTCGAGCATGCGCGGGCTCTGATGCACCGAGCCGTTGGGCAGCGGAGCACCGGCGGCGATCTGCCGGGCCACGGCCACGACATCGCCCATCACGGCGCTGGCGGTTGCGTTGCCGCCCGCCCCTGCACCGTAGAACATCAAATCGCCAGCGTTTTCCGCCTCGACGAAGACCGCATTGAAGGCACCGTGCACGGTAGCCAGCGGGTGGCCTCGGCGAATCAGCGCCGGGTAGACGCGCACCGAAATGCCCGCCTCGCCCTGCTCGGCGATGGCCAGCAGCTTGATGACGTAGCCGGCTTCGGCTGCGGCGGCCACATCCTCGGCGGTGACCTCGGTGATGCCCTGGGTGGAAACCTGTTCGGAGGAGACCGTGGTGTGGAAGGCCAGCGACGCGAGGATCGCGGCCTTTGCGGCGGCGTCGTGCCCGCCGACGTCGGCGGTCGGGTCTGCCTCGGCGTAGCCCAGTGCCTGGGCTTCGGCCAGCACATCGTCGAAGGCCGCGCCGGTGGTGTCCATGGCGTCGAGGATGAAGTTGGTGGTGCCGTTGACGATGCCCATCACCTTGGTGATGTGATCGCCAGCCAGCGAGTCGGCGATCGGGCGCAGGATCGGGATCGCGCCAGCCACTGCGGCTTCGTAGCGCAATTGCGCGCCGGAGCCTGCGGCGACCTCGTTCAGCTCGGCGCCCTTGAGCGCGATGAGCGCCTTGTTGCCGGTGATCACGCTGGCGCCCTTGGACAGGGCGGCGGCGATGTACTGGCCGGCAGGATCCAAGCCGCCGAGCAATTCGATGACCACATCGGCCTGTTCGATCAGGCCCAGCGCATCGGTGGTGAAAAGCTCCTTGGGCAAGTCCACGTCGCGCTTGGTCTCCAGATTGCGCACGGCAATGCCGATCAGCTGCAGGCCGGCACCCGAACGGGATGCCAATTCATTCGCGTCTTCCAGCAAGATGCGGGCCACCTGGGCTCCGACCGTACCGCAACCCAGCAGGGCTACCTTCAGGTTCTTTTCACCGCTCAATTAAACTCCCATGTCGCGGGCTAGCAAGTCGTCTTCGGTTTCCCTGCGCACGATCAGACGGGCTTGGCCATCGCGTACCGCTACCACCGCTGGGCGGGTGAGGTAGTTGTAGTTGCTCGACAGGGCCCAGCAGTAAGCGCCGGTGGCCGGAATCGCGAGCAAGTCGCCAGCCGCCACGTCCTCGGGCAGGTAAACGTCCTTCACGACTATGTCACCTGACTCGCAATGTTTCCCAACTACGCGAGAAATAATTGCGTCGCTTTGCGTCATACGGCTCGCGAGCACGGCGGTGTATTGCGCGTCGTAGAGCACCGGGCGGGGATTATCGCTCATGCCGCCATCCACCGAAATATAACGGCGCGGGAACAGTGCTCCGGTGGAGTCCTCCACCTGGACGTCCTTGCGCACGCCGGCCTCGTAGAGGGTGAAGGTGGTCGGGCCGACGATGGCTCGTCCAGGCTCGATGGAGATGCGCGGGCAGTCCAAGGACAGTTCCTTGCAGGTCGCGGTGACGACCTCGGCCATTTGGCCGGCCAGCTTCGCCGGGGTCGAGGGGTGGTCCTCGGAGGTGTAGGCGATGCCGTAGCCACCGCCGAGATCCAGCTCGGGCAAGCTCACGCCGTGGATTTCGCGGATCTGCGCCAGCAAGCCGAGCATGGTGCGAGCGACCATGGCAAAGCCTTCGGCTTCGAAGATCTGCGAGCCGATGTGCGCGTGCAGGCCCAAGAGGTTCACGTTCTGCGCTTCAAGGGCGCGGGCTACCGCGCGCAATGCCGGCGAGGTGCCGGTGGCATCAGCCAGGATCGACAGGCCGAACTTCTGGTCCTCGTGGGCGGTGGCGATGGCCTCATGGGTGGAGGCGTGCACGCCCGGGGTGATGCGCAGCATCACTTCCGCCTTCAGGCCCAGCCCATCGGCCAGCGAGATCACGCGATCGAGCTCGTCGAGCGAGTCGATGACAATGCGTCCGACGCCCATTTCCAGGCCCCGGGTGATTTCGGCCTTGGACTTGTTGTTCCCGTGCAGCGAGAGGTTTTCCGCCGGGACGTTGGCGGCCTTGGCCACGGCCAGTTCGCCGCCGGAGCAGGTGTCCAGGCGCAGCCCTTCTTCGGTCACCCAGCGGGCGACCTCGGTGCAGACAAAGGCCTTGCCGGCGTAGTAGACGTCTACTCCCCCGCACAGGTCCTTGAAGGCCTCATCGAAGGCGGTCTTGAAACCGCGGGCGCGGGCGCGGAAGTCGTTTTCGTCCAGCACGAACAGCGGAGTGCCGAATTCCTCGGCGAGCGCGCTGACCGTGATGCCTTGGACGGACAGTTCGCCGCTAGCTTCGCGGGAAACCCCCGAAGCCCATTCGATCTGACGAAGTGCGTTGATGTTTTCGGGGAATTGCAGCCATTGCGGGGCTAGCGGCGATAGTGCCATCGGCTAATTACATCCTCTCTGGGGCGGAGACTCCCAGCAGTTCCAATCCATTGGCCAAGACGGTGGTCGCTGCATCGTTCAGCCACAGGCGGGTGCTGTGCACTGGCGCGATGGCTTCATCGTCAGCGACCGGGGTGATACGGGTTGCGGCATACCAGGAGTGGTACGCGCCAGCGACCTGCTCCAGGTAGCGGGCGATGCGGTGCGGTTCGCGGAATTCTGCGGCGCCGGCAACCACCGATGGGAACTGGCCGAGCACTGCCAGCAGTTCATTTTCGGTGGCATCGATCAGCAGGGCGGCGTCGAACTGCTCGCGGGTGACGCCCTTGGCGGCCGCATTGCGGGCTGCGGCAGCCGAGCGCGCGTGGGCGTACTGGACGTAGAACACCGGGTTGTCGTTGGTGTTCTTCTTCAGCTGCTCCGGGTCCAGTGCGATTGGCGAATCGGCCGGGAAGCGGGCCAGCGAGTAGCGCAGCGCGTCGGCGCCGATCCAGTTGATCAAGTCGCGCAGTTCGATGATGTTGCCGGCGCGCTTAGAGAGCTTGGCACCGTTGACGCTGATCAATTGGCCGATCAGCACCTCGATGTTCTTCTCCTTGTCATCGCCCGCGCAGGCGGCGATGGCCTTCAGGCGGTTGACGTAACCGTGGTGGTCAGCACCGAGCAGGTAGATCTTCTCTTCGAAACCGCGGTCCTTCTTGGACAGGTAGTAGGCGGCATCCGCTGCGAAGTAGGTTGGTTCGCCGTTGGCGCGGATCAGCACGCGGTCCTTGTCATCACCGAAGTCGGTGGTGCGCAGCCAGACAGCGCCTTCCTGGTCGAAGATGTGGCCCTGTTCGCGCAGGCGTTCCACGGCGTCGGCCACGGCCCCGCCTTCGTGCAGGGTGGTCTCGGAGAAGAAGACATCGAAGCTGACGCCGAAGTCGGCCAGGGTCTTCTTGATGTCTTCGAGCTGTGCCTTGTAGGCGGCTTCGCGCAGGGCCGGAATGGCTTCGGCTTCGTCCAGATCCTTCAGGCCAGGGTTTCCGGCGAGAACGATCTCGCCCAGTTCCTTGATGTATTCGCCTGGGTAGCCGCCCTCAGGAACCGGCAGGCCGTGGATGCGGTTGTAGACCGAGCGGGCAAAGACGTTCATCTGGTTGCCGGCGTCGTTGATGTAGTACTCGCTGGTCACGCTAGCGCCGGAGGCACGCAGGACACGCGAGATCGCATCGCCCAGGGCGGCCCAGCGGGTGTGGCCGATATGCAGTGGTCCGGTGGGGTTCGCCGAGACGAACTCCATGTTCACCACGTGGCCGGCCAGGGCCTGGTTGTTGCCGTAGGCGGCTCCGGCCTCGACGATGGTGCGAGCCAGTTCGCCGGCCGCTCCTGCTTCGAGGGTGATGTTCAGGAAGCCTGGACCAGCGATGTCCACGGCGCCGACTCCTGGAACTTCGGCAAGGCGTCGGGCAAGGATCTGCGCGAAGTCGCGCGGTGCCATGCCGGCCTTCTTGCCCAGCTGCAGCGCGATGTTGGTTGCCCAGTCACCGTGCTCACGGCTCTTGGGACGGTCGACACGCACGGTGTCTGGAACCTCAACGGAGATTTCACCAGAGGCGACGGCTTCGGTGAGGCATGCGGATATTGCTGCGGAGAGTTCTTCAGGAGTCACCGTTCAAGAATACCGGTAATTGCACTGCTTAATTAGCATTCATGACTCCGCCAAGGCTGTGAGACTTGCCGGGTTCGGTGACTTTTACAACACATCACAGCCCGGCTGCTCGAATTGCGCAGATCAGCACACCACCTGATAGTATTTTTTCTGTTGCCCGGCAACACGCCTCTGTAGCTCAGTGGATAGAGCGTCTGCCTCCGGAGCAGAAGGTCGAAGGTTCGATTCCTTTCAGGGGCACCAGCAAATTGCAGGTCTGGATTATCCGGACCTGCAATTTTTTTATTTCCCCAGCGGTGTGATCTTCCACCGCAGATCAGCTGAACACTGGCGATCCCCGCCCAGCTGGTGGTTATCTTGGGGCATGACCGATTCAACCCAAGCCCACCCGGATGAGCCACACGATCAGAACTTCGCCGAACGCCTGAACTGGCTCCGCGCCGGAGTGCTCGGCGCGAATGACGGCATCGTTTCTGTAGCCGCCACAGTGGTTGGCGTCGCCGGCGTCACCAACCACACCGCCCCGATCTTCACTGCCGGCATGGCCGCGGTCATCGGCGGAGCCATTTCGATGGCCCTGGGTGAATACGTTTCGGTCAGCAGCCAACGTGATTCGCAGCGAGCCCTGGTTGAAAAGGAGCGCCAGGAACTCCGTGACGATCCCGACGCGGAGCTCGCTGAACTTGCCGGCATCTACGAGGCCAAGGGATTGAGCCAGCACACCGCGATGCAGGTTGCCACCGAGCTGACGGAGCATGATGCGTTGGCAGCACATTTATCCGCCGAGCTGAATATCGATGAAGAAGAAGTCGTCAATCCTTGGCATGCCGCCTATGCATCGGCGGCGTCCTTCATTGTCGGGGCCATCCTTCCCATGCTGGCGATCTTGCTGCCGCCGGAACAGATCCGCATTCCGGTGACCTTTGCCGCGGTACTCGTAGCCCTCGCGCTTACCGGGACGCTTGGCGCCTACATCGGCGGAAGCTCCAAACGCGTGGCAGCACTGCGCCTGGTCATCGGCGGTGCCCTGGCCTTGGCCGCGACCTTCGCCATTGGCTCGCTGCTTGGCTCCAGCGGAATCATCTAGCCCACGAACTCCGGCCTAGGAAACTATTCATGGACACCCCATCGATAACTTTTGCTGAAGCGACACCACAGGATTCGAAGCACGTCCAGAGCGCTGCGAAAATCTGGGCGCAGGCTGCGGCCCAACGCGATCACAAGCCCCTGCCTTTCGACGGCAGCCAAGCACTGGCCGGAGTCGAGCGTCGTTGGGCCCTGCCTGGTGCCAGGCTCGTGGTCGCATCCAAGGACGGGGTTCCTGCAGGATTTACCCTCTGCTCACCGCATGATGGCTACCTGGAGATCTACTACGTCGCTGTTGCGCCGGATTTCTGGGGTCAGGGCGTGGCACGCGAACTCTTGGCCGAAGTGGACCACTTCGCGCAGAAGGCCGGTTTCCACGATTTGCGCCTATGGGTCATCGCCGATAATTCGCGGGCCATCAAGCTGTATCAGGCTATCGGCTACCGGACTACGGGTGAAAAACTCAGGGATGAAGCCTCGGGACGAGTGGAAATCCTATTGTCCAAGGCAATTCTCTAGAAAGTTAGCCAACGACAACGTCGATTACTGCTCCCCTGTAAATCGGCTCAGTTCTACCGACCCGTACCGATACGCTGGGACCGTGGCTATTCAACGCGGATTCGCAGTTTTGTGGACAGCATCTTCGCTGTCCAACCTTGCTGATGGAGTGGCCTTTGTATCTGTTCCGTTGATCGCCGCATCTTTAACGCAGGACCCCCGCCTGATCGCCGGCCTGTCGCTCTGCTACGCCGCGGTACGTTTGCTTCTTGCCTTGCCCTCGGGTGTGTGGGTCGACCGATTCGATCGGCGCACCTTGCTCAGCTGTGCAAATATCTTGCGTGGAATCGCCTTGCTGGCCTTAGCGTCATCCTTTTATTTCTGCGGCCCGAATCTGTTGGCGCTTTATCTGGCCATGGCATTCATCGCCGTCTTGGAGGGCACAGCAGACACCGCGGCGTTCGCTTTATTGCCACAGCTGGTGAGCCCTGAAAAGCTGGATCAAGCCAATAGCAAGATCACTGCCACGCAATTGATCACCGATGAATTCGCTGGCCCACCCCTCGGAGGATTTCTCTTCGCCTTCGCCGCTGCCATCCCGTTATATGCCATGGGAGGACTTTGGGCCGTTGCCGGGACAATCGCTCTAGCCCTGCCTCGTAGCGCACGTCCGGCAGTTGGCTCCGGCGAGCACCAGCGCATCTGGGTCGAGGCCGGGGATGGAATTCGTTGGCTTATGAAGCACCGCTTGGTCGGAGCTTTGGCAATGATCAGCGGCTTGGCCAGCATCGGGTACATGATGGCATTTTCGATTCTGGTGTTGTTTGCCAAAGAACGACTCGGCCTGGATTCCACCGGGTACGGGCTTCTGCTCGCGTTTTCAGCGCTTGGCGGTCTTGCTGGAAGCGCCATTACGCCACGACTTCGCCGCATTCTGGGCTACCGCAACTCGATACTGGGGAGCCTTGCTCTGGGATCGCTGAGCCTGGGCATACTTGCGATCAGCACGACGGCGTTGCTGGCTGGCCTCATGCTGGCGTTGTACATCATGCATGCTGTGATCTGGAATGTCTGTTCGCTTTCCTTGCGCCAACGGCTGGTGCCCGAACAGCTCATGGGCAGGGTCAGCGCAGCAAGCAGGGTCCTCGGTTTAGCCGGTCTTGCGTTGGGGTCCATAGCAGGAGGGCTCCTGGGCAGTATCAACCTCACGGCGCCTGTTGTTGCTGGCTCATGCGTCTTCGCACTTTGCATGGCGCTCGCATGGTTACGCATTGGCAAGGAGCCGGAGGTCCTCACGCAGTAAAGGCCAACAAGTACACTTCCCGGCCACAGTTCTCGGTTCTCTTCTTGCCAACGACTACTGATCAGCTCATCCGGTTTTTGCGTCGCCCTGTAGGCTATGGCCATGCCACGCATAGTTTCAGCGCCAATGGATCTAATCATCGCTACGCACCGCGGGGTGGATTTTCGTTTTGAAGGCCTCAACCTGACAACGGATCTCCCCTACTCTCGATATGTCACGGACGGCAGTGCTGGTTTCGAATTCCATCTGAGGGGTATCGCCAACGATGGAACCCGGCGGCTGGACTCGGAGTTCTACGAGGCCTTGGAATCATGGGGTGAAAGAGCGCAAGAACGCGGTGCGAACCAAGCAGATCCTGCGCCGCAAATGCCAGCAATGAATTTCTTGAACCCATCAAGGCGAACATTACCGATGACGCAGGGACTACTTATATCTGCATTGGCGGGCGAACTGGCGGCACAGGCACGGAGTGGGACGCCACGTGGATCTACTACCCGGCCCCACCATCCGAGGCAGGGACATTGACTTTGGAATTCACCATCTCCGGCATTCCAACGGGCCATTCGTGCGTCATTGAGTTGTAGTCGCCGGGACCGGGCTCTGCCCAGTGCCGATTGCCATCTCAGCCAACTGTCCGCCAGCGCGTTCTCAACGCCTCCTGCGTTTTAACCACAGCGGGCCCCGAACCTGAAAATAGGTTCGGGGCCCGCGAATGGCAATTCAGCTACTGCAGCATGGTCTTGTCATCAAGCTGCGCGCCCTTGATCTTGCCGAACTCGTCGAGCAGGCCTTGAACGGTCATCTGGGACTTCTGCTCCTGGTTCAAGTCCAAGATGATTTCGCCATCGTGCATCATGATCAGGCGTGTTCCCAGTTGCAGGGCCTGTTCCATATTGTGCGTCACCATCAGCGTGGTCAGCTGGTGGCGTTCGACGATCTCCTTGGTCAACCGGGAGACCAGCGCAGCGCGCTGCGGGTCCAGCGCCGCGGTGTGCTCGTCGAGCAGCAGGATCTTCGGCTTGGAGAAGGTGGCCATCAACAGGCTCAGCGCTTGGCGCTGGCCGCCCGAGAGCAGGCCGACCTTGGTCTTCAATCGGTTCTCCAGGCCCAGTTCCAGGCTCTTGAGCTCTTCGACAAAGAGTTCGCGGCGCTTGGAGCCAACGCCCAATCCCAGTCCGCGGAATCGTCCGCGGGCATAGGCCAGGGCCATGTTCTCCTCGATGGACATGGTGGGAGCCGTGCCGGCCATCGGATCCTGGAATACCCGGCCGATGTATTTGGCGCGGCTGTAGTCCGCCAGCTTCGTGACGTTCTTGCCCGCGATCGTCACCGAGCCGGTATCCGGCTGGAGCTTGCCCGCGACCATATTCAGCACGGTGGACTTGCCAGCGCCATTGGAACCGATCACGGTGACGAATTCGCCATCGCCCAGTTCCATGTTGATATTGCGCAGGGCCTTGCGCTCGTTGACCGTTCCCGGGAAGAACGTGCGCGACAGGTTCTTGATACTAAGCATTGGTGCCAACCTCTTCCTTGGCGGTCACGGCGGCAGGGGTGCGCTTGAAGGTCTTCACGATTTTCTGGAATCCCTTCCACTTGGGCAGCAACAAGGCCACCACGACCAGGATCGCGGAAATCAGTTTCATGTCGTTGACTTCCAGGCCGACCGACAGCGCCAGCTGGATGACCAAACGGTAGATCACCGCGCCGAAAACAACTGCCAGGGCGGCCAGCCAGATGTAGCGCTGGGTGAAAATCGCCTGTCCCACGATCACCGAAGCCAGGCCGATCAGGATCAGGCCGATGCCCATGCCCACATCGGCGAAGCCCTGGTACTGGGCGATGATTGCGCCGGAGAGCGCCACCAGGCCGTTGGACAATGCCAGGCCCAGGATCTTCTGGTTATCGGTGCTCACGCCGAAGGAGCGGATCATTTCCTGGTTATCACCGGTAGCGCGCATGGCCATGCCCAGCTCGGTGTGCAGGAACCATACGATGGCGCCGACGAAGATCAGGCAGATCACGAAGAAGATGCCGATCGACGACCATGAACCGAGAATGCCGGCCGCGCGCAGCGGGCTGATCAGCGTCTCTTCGCCCAGCAGCGGCGTATTGGCTTTGCCCATGATGCGCAGGTTGATCGAATACAACGCGATCATGGTCAAGATGCCGGCCAGCAGGCCATCGATTTTGCCCTTGGTGTGCAGCAGGCCGGTGATCGTGCCGGCGAGCATGCCAGCGAAGAAGGCCAGCACGGTAGCCAGCCATGGGTTCATCCCGCTGACGATCCCCACGGAAGCGACCGCGGCGCCGGTGGTGAAGCTGCCGTCAACGGTCAGGTCGGGAAAGTCCAGGATACGGAAGGTCAGATACACGCCGAGCGCCATAATGGCGTAAATCAGGCCGAGTTCAACCGCTGTGATCATGTGTGGATCCTTGAGTTGTGTAGTCACGACGAAAGGCGAGGCATCAGGTTATGCGCCTCGCCTTGCGTCGCTGGTTCTTGCGGGTTTAGTAGACCTCGACGGCCTTGGACTTCATGTCCTCGGTGAATTCGATTCCGGCCTTCTTGGCCGCGTCCTCATTCAGGTACAGGTCCACCTGCGAGATGGTTTCCACCGGGAGGCTGGCTGGCTCGGCTTCGCCCTTGAGCAGCTTCACGGCCATGGCAGCGGTCTGCTCGCCGAGCTTCTCGTAGTTGATGCCGTAGGTTGCGGTAGCGCCGCGCTTCACCGATTCGCCGTCGGCGGAGATGACTGGAACCTTCTTCTTGTCTGCGGTCTGCAGCAGGCCTTCCAGTGCGGAGACCACGGCGTTGTCGGTTGGCACGTAGTATGCGTCAACGTCCAGGGAACCGGCAGCCTGCTGGACTTCGCTGGATGCGGAGATCGCGGCCTTCTCAATGGTCAGGCCCAAATCCTTGGCTGCTTCTTCCGCCATCTCGACCTGGACGGCCGAGTTGGCTTCGCCCGAGGAGTACACGATGCCGACCTTCTTGGCATCCGGCTTCAGCTCCTTGAGCAGTGCCAGCTGTTCGTCCACCGGGTTCATATCCGAGGTGCCGGTGACATTGGCGCCCGGTGCCTCGTTGGATGCGACCAGCTTGGCGCTGACCGGATCGGTGACTGCGGAGAAGAGCACCGGAATTTTGGTGATGCTCTGGGCTGCGGCCTGGGCCGACGGGGTGGCCACAGCAAGGACCAGGTCGATATCCGAGTCGGCTGCCAGCTTGCCGGCGATCGAGGTGTTGGTTGCCTGATCCGCTTCGGCGTTGTTCTCATCGTAGGAAATCTTCTCGCCGGTGTACCCGGCCTTTTCCATGCCGGACTTGAAGCCTTCAACTACCGCATCCAGCGAAGGATGCGAGACGTACTGGGCGATGCCGATCTTTACTGCCTCGTCGCCGCCGGCCGAACCGCCGGATCCGTCGCCGCTGCCGCAAGCGGTTAATGCCAGTGCGCTTGCAGCTGCCACGGCTGCAAATTTCATAGCTGTGAAGCTCTTCATTGAAGTTCCTTTCAAAGTTCCCTGATGCGAGTGATTCCCATCGATTGAGCTGTTGCCTGGTAGTGCAGCGCCACAAGTGGGCCGTCGTAGGGAACCGTCCAGGCCTGACGTCGATGATTACCCTAGATCTTACATGTGAACGACCTCACCTTGCTCACAAGAAAGGCGCTTTCACAGACGTTTTACTGTTGATTCACGCACCAGTGGACACAAATTCTCCGCCACCGACGAGTTTCTGGAAGTTTTGTATTTTGTTCCCCCAAGATGTCGACACTTGCTTGGACACAGCGGAAATTTGACTCGGCCCGGGAACTGTCGCAGTCCGCGAAATCACCGGTATTCGCCGCCTCGGCTCGGCGGCCTCAAAGAAAGCGCGCGACGGGAATAGAATGGGATCATCATGGCGCTTAGCATTACGTATCCCGAAGCCCTCCCGGTCTCAGCCCGTCGCGCGGACATCCTCAAGGCAGTGCGCGAAAACCAAGTGGTAGTCATTGCCGGTGAAACCGGTTCGGGCAAAACCACCCAGCTGCCCAAAATGCTCATCGAGCTCGGCCTGGCCGAGAAGGGCATGATCGGCCACACCCAGCCCCGCCGCCTGGCCGCGCGCACCGTGGCCGAACGCATCGCCGAAGAAATGGGCACCGAGATCGGCGACGAGGTGGGCTTCCATGTGCGCTTCACCGGCGAGGTCTCCCGCAATACCAAGCTGAAGGTCATGACCGACGGCATCCTGCTGGCCGAAATCCAGCGCGACCGCCTGCTGAAGAAGTATTCGGCGATCATCATCGACGAGGCCCACGAACGCAGCCTGAATATCGACTTCCTGCTCGGATACCTCAAGCAGATCATGCCCAAGCGCCCCGAGCTGAAGATCATCATCACCTCGGCGACCATCGACCCCGAACGCTTCGCCGCGCATTTCGGCACCCCGCTTCCCGACGGCGAGGTCAAGCCTGCGCCGATCATCGAAGTCTCCGGGCGCACCTTCCCTGTGGAACTGCGCTACCGTCCGCTGCAGGCCGAAGCCAAGCTGGATGCCGATGGCGAGAATACGCTGGAAGAAGAGCGCGACCCGCTGGATGCGGTCACCGATGCGGTCAAGGAGCTTTCCCGCGAGGCGCCGGGCGACATCCTGATCTTCTTCTCCGGCGAACGCGAAATCCGCGACGCCGCCGAGGCCCTGCGCGCCCTGGTCACCTCGAACAAGCGCATGCCCCGCTATGAGGTGCTGCCCCTGTTCGCCCGGCTTTCGCTGGCCGAACAGCACCGGGTTTTCCACCCCGGCGGTGCGCCGCGCATCATCCTGGCTACCAACGTGGCCGAAACCTCGCTGACCGTGCCGGGCATCAAGTACGTGATCGACACCGGCACCGCCCGCATCTCTCGCTACTCGCATCGCACCAAGGTGCAGCGCCTGCCGATCGAACGCGTCTCCCAGGCCAGTGCCAACCAGCGCTCGGGCCGTTGCGGCCGCGTCTCAGAGGGCATCGCCATCCGCCTGTACTCGGAGGACGACTTCCAAGCGCGCCCGGAATTCACCGACCCGGAAATCCTGCGCACCAACCTGGCCAGCGTCATCTTGCAGATGATCTCCATGGGCGTGGTTTCCTCCGCGGCCGAGGTCGCGCAGTTCCCGTTCGTCCAGCCGCCCGAAGCCAGGGCCATCACCGACGGCGTGAACCTCTTGCGCGAACTGGGCGCCCTGGGCTCCAGCAAGGCTGCCAAGCTCACGGACATCGGGCGCAAGCTGGCCCAGCTGCCGCTGGATGTGCGCCTGGGCCGGATGATCGTCGAGTCCGCGCAGCGCGGCGTCGCCAAGGAGGTCATGGTGCTGGCCGCCGGCCTGAGCATCCAGGACCCGCGCGAACGGCCCAGCGAGGAAACCGGCCAACGTGATCGCGCGGTGGAATTGCACAAGCGCTTCGCCGACGAGAAGTCCGACTTCATCGCGCTGCTGAACCTCTGGGCCTACCTGCAGGAGCAGCAAAAAGAGCTGTCCTCCTCGGCCTTCCGCCGGCTGTGCAAATCCGAATTCATCAACTACCTGCGCGTGCGCGAATGGCAGGATTTGTTCACCCAGCTGCGCCAGCTGGCCAAGCCCCTGGGGATCACCGTGGCGGCGGCTCCTGTGGACCCGGCGGCCAATGAAGATGCGGTGCACATTTCGCTGCTGGCCGGGCTGCTCGGGCATATCGGCCTCTACGATGAGCGCAAGCGCGACTACCTGGGCGCGCGCGGCACCCGCTTCGCGATCTTCCCCGGATCGGGGCTGTTCAAGAAGTCCCCGACCTGGGTCATGTCTGCCGAACTGGTGGAAACCTCGCGCCTGTGGGCCCGGGTCAACGCGGCCATCTCGCCCGAGTGGGTTGAGGAAGTCGCCCCGCACCTGCTCAAGCGCACGCACTCCGAACCGCACTGGTCCAAGCGCACCGGCTCGGTCATGGGCTATGAGAAGGTCACGCTCTTCGGCCTGCCGATCATTGCGCGCCGCCAATTCCATTATTGGCGCGTGGATCCGCAGCTGGCCCGAGAGCTGTTCATCCGCCATGCCCTAGTCGAGGGCGATTGGCGCACGCACCACAAGTTCTTCGCCAAGAACCGGGCGCTGCTCGAAGAGGTGGAAGAGCTTGAAACCCGCATGCGCCGCCACGATCTGCGGATCAGCGACGAGGAGCTCTTCGCTTTCTACGACGCCCGCGTGGGCGAGCAGGTCTACTCCGAGCGGCACTTCGACCGCTGGTGGAAGAAGGCCCGGGCCACCGACCCGGCCCTTCTGGACTTCGATCCCGACGCCCTGCTGGCCGAGGGCGGGCAGCTGGATGAAAGCCTGTTCCCGACCACCTGGCAGCTAGGTTCCATCCACCTGCCGCTGAGCTACGAATACAATCCTGCGGCCTCCGGCGCCGAGGGCGACGGCGTATCCTTGAGCGTGCCCGTGGTGTTCCTGAACCAGCTGGATCCGGCGCGCTTCGCCTGGCTGATCCCGGGCCTGCGCCACGAGCTGATCACCGCGCTGATCCGCTCCATGCCCAAGTCGATCCGCAAGAACTTCGTGCCGGCCCCCGATGTGGCGGCCAAGGCCCTTGATATGCTCACCGCGGACTTCGATCCGGCCGCCGACGATCTGGCCGAATCCCTGGCACTGGTCCTGCGCCGGTTGCGCGGCATGGTGGTCGATCCTTCGGTCTTCGACTTCGCCACGCTGCCCGCGCACCTGCGCTTCGGCTTCACCGTCACCGATGCTTCGGGCAAGGTGCTCGGCCACGGTGAAGACCTCGCGGCCCTGCAGCATAAGTTCGCCGCGGCCAACCGGGCGGCGCTGGCCAGCGGGGTCAACTCCCCCGGGGCCGGCAAGCCGGCTGCCGGCGGCAAGGCCGTGCCAGCTGCCAAAACCCGCAAGAAGGCCGAAGCCGCCGGCGCGTGGGACCAGAAGTCCCTGGATTCCTGGCCGCAGCTACCGGCGACCGGCGAAACCCTAGGCGACACCCTGCCGGCCAAGGTGACCACCACGGTGATGGGCCAGCAGATCACCGCGTACCCTGGGCTGAACGACAACGGCTCCACCGTGGATCTGACGGTCTTCCGCAACGAATTGGAGCGCGATGCCGCGCACCGCAGCGGCGTGATCCGCCTGCTGATGCTGCGTTTGCCGCCAGCGGCCAAGTTCGTGATTTCGCACCTGAACAATGCTGAGAAGCTGGTCTTCACCCAGAACCCGCACGGGTCGATCGACAAGTTGATCGCCGACTGCACGATGGCCGCCGTGGACCAGCTGGTGCCCGAGCGGCTGCCGATGAACCGCGCCGGGTTCGAGGCCCTGTTCGAAACCGTGCGCGCCGAGCAGATCGATACCATCTTCACCATCACAGCGATCGTGGCCAAGGTCTTTGGCGCCTCCACGCGCATCAACAAGGACCTGAAGAACACCAAGTCGCTGGCGATGTTCGCAGCGGTCACCGATATCCGCTCGCAGCTGGAGCAGCTGATCTATCCGGGCTTCATCGCTGCCACCGGGGCCGCGAACCTGATGCGCCTGCCACGCTATGTGCAAGGTGTAGAGAAGCGCCTGGAGAAGCTGCGCGGCGGGGCGGTGACCCGTGATTCGCAGGCCCTGCTGGTGATCCAGAAGTTGGAGGACGAGTACGATGCCGCACTCGAACGGGTTCCTGACGGCGCCCGCGTCCCGGCAGCGCTGGCCCAGGTGAAGTGGATGCTGGAGGAGATGCGCATCTCGCTGTTCGCCCAGGAACTGGGCACCGCCTATTCGGTGAGCGAAAAGCGCATCCGCAAGGCGATCAAGGACGGCCTGGCGCAACTGTAGATTGCGGTAAAGTGGTCGGCATGTCGAGTCCCGAGTCAGACTTCTTCGGGGTTGCCGGCCACGCCGCCAGCCCCCTGCTCCCCTGAAACTCCGTCCGCGTGATGCGCGGGCGCGCTTACGGGCATCCTAGGGTGCAACCGGTGGTGGCACAAGCCAACTTGTTCCTTCACCCCGGAGTCTTCCATGCCTTTTGCCCTCTACCTGCTTGCCCTGGCGGTCTTCGTCATGGGCACCTCAGAATTCATGCTCGCGGGCCTGCTTCCCGCAATATCCGCCGACCTTGATGTCGATCTGGGCGCCGCAGGGCTGCTCACCTCGGCCTTCGCCGTGGGCATGGCCCTCGGCGCACCGCTGATGGCAGCGGTCGCCCGGCGCTGGCCAGCACGCCCAGCACTGCTTTCCTGCCTGCTGGGCTTTGCGATCAGCCACGTGATCGCCGCCCTGGCCACGGACTTTGCGCTGTTGCTGGCCACCCGGATACTCGGCGCCATCGCCAACGCCGGCTTCCTGGCGATCGCGCTGAGCACCGCCACCACGCTCGTGCCAGCGAACCTGACAGGCCGGGCCGTCTCCATCCTGCTGGCAGGGACCAGCGCCGCGATGATCGCCGGGGTGCCTGCCGGCACGCTGCTCGGGTCCCACCTGGGGTGGGGCAGCGTCTTCTGGGTGATCGCCGGGCTATGCCTGCCGGCGGTCCTCGGTGTGCTCTCCGCCGTGCCCCGTTCCCAGACGCCCCGGACACCCCGGACGCCATCGCCGCAGAACCCACCCGGCCCAGCGCCGAATCTGGGCACCGAGCTGGCCCAGCTGCTCAGGCCACAACTGGCAGGCACCATGTTGCTGGCGGCCTTGGTGAACGGCGGGACATTTGCCGCATTCACCTTTATCGCACCGATTGTGACCGTGACGGCCGGCATGCCCGAAGGAGCGGTCCCGCTGGTTCTGGTGCTCTTCGGACTCGGCTCGTTTTCGGGCATCACGATTGCCGGCCGGTTCTCGGACCGGCGCCCGCTGCTGATCCTGATCGTCGGCGGCCCGCTGTTATTGGCCGGGTGGATCGCCCTGAATGAGCTGGCCGAACACCCTGCGGCACTGCTGGCGCTGGTCTTCGCCCAAGGGTTCTTGTCCTTCGCGGTGGGCAGCACGTTGATCACCCGCGTGCTCTACGCCGCGACCGGCGCCCCGCGCATGGGCGGATCCTACGCGACCATGGCGCTGAATGTCGGAGCTGCCCTCGGTCCGGTGCTCGGAGGCATCACTCTCAGCGCCGGCTTCGGGCAGCTCTCCCCGGTGTGGGTGGCCATGCTGCTGGTCGCGCTGGCACTGCTCATCGCTCTTGCGGCACCACGATTACTTGGACTTCGTCCTCGTAAATGATTCGTCCGGGCTGCTCGCTTTCCTGCTTCTCCCAAGGCACCTGATGCGCGTCGAGCAACTTCAAGTAGGGCTCGACGCGCTCAAGCAGGTGGTGCGCGCTGTCCTTGAACCATGCCACCGCGCCCGGATTCGCTTGGTGATCATAAATCTCCGCGTGCAGATCGCTCGGATTCGGGTAGGCCGCGTCGTACCAGTCGTTTCCAGCACGCCAAATGCGGTGCTCTTCGGCGTTGAGTGATCCGCCATGCCCTAATGAATTGGCCAGAGCAAAAATCCCGAGGTTCACCCCGCGGGCATTAGCCTGGGTCGCCTGGTAGCGAATAAAACCCACCGATTTCAGGCCTCGGGCACGAACTCGCCGTGGCCATCGGCGACCAGCCCGTCGCGCAGCTTCTGCGCATTGTTGTCCATCTGCTGCGGATCCGGGTCCAGCGCCGCATTGGACAGGTCGAAATCCGCCAGCGAATTGGTCGGCCACACGTGCACATGCAGGTGCGGCACTTCGAATCCGGCGATCATCAGCCCGGCACGCTGCGCGCCGAAAACGCGTTTCTGACTCTGCCCGATCTTCTGCGCGACCAGGGTGAGGTGCGTGAGCAGCTCGGGGGCGGCATCGGTGAACTCGTCGATCTCTTCGCGCGGAACCACCAGGGTGTGCCCGTCGGAGAGCGGGCCGATGGACAGGAAGCCGACGCACTTCTCGTCCTTCCACACGAAGCGTCCTGGGATCTGGCCGTCGATGATCTTGCTGAACAGCGTGCTCATTGCTGCCTTTCTGCGGGTAGTTGAAATCTAGTTGCGGTGTTTTTCGTCGCTGGTCGCGACCGGCGCTTGCGGGTAGGAGCAGTATTCGGACCAGCTGCCCGGATACAGGCCCAGTTCGATCCCGGCGCTCGCTGCGGCCAGCACCTGGTGGGCCGCGGTGATTCCCGAACCGCAGTAAGCGGCCGATCCGGGCTGCTGGGCGCCGAGCTTCTCGAACCCTGCACGCAGCACCTGGGGATCGTAGAAGTGCGCCTGCTCGTCGATATTATCGGTGGTCGGCCGGTTCAATGCGCCGGGGATATGGCCGGCGACGGGATCCACCGGCTCCTCGATGCCCAGGTACCTTGCCGTGGCCCTCGAATCAATCAGAACTCCCGGCAGGGAGTCCAGCTCGTCGAATTCCACTACCGGCATCCGGCCCCAGGACAGCGACACGGATCCGGGACTCACCGCCGGCGCTTGGGTTGAGAGCTGCCCGGAAGCCTGCTTCCAGGTATCCAATCCCCCATCAAGCACCTGCACGTTTTCGAACCCGGCATGGCGCAATAACCACCATGCGCGAGCGGCCGCCAGAGCCCCGGAATCGTCGTAGACCACCACGTGACTGTCCTGGTTGATCCCCCAGCGCCGGGCCGCCGCTTCGAAATCCGCAGGCAGCGGCAAGGGGTGCCGGCCGGTATGCTCGCCCACCGCGCCGGAAAGCTCGCGTTCCAGATCGACAAACACCGCGCCCGGGATATGGCCTTGGACGTACTGCTGCGCTCCGTCATCACGCCCGAGCACCCAGCGGACATCAAGGAGCACGCAGGAAGGCAGGTCCTGCAATTCTTCAGCTGAAATCAAGGGGTTCATCCGCGCTACCTCGCCAGGAGTTCTTCGACTTTGTTTTCGACGCCCGGCTGCAGGCGCTCGAAGCGGCTTCCATCGCGCTCGGCAATCGCGCCGAGCTGCCGATCAAACAGGGAGACGCCGCGTTCATTAAGCAGCCCGTCATGGATCGGCGTCCAGCAACCTGCCTTGACCGATACTGCGAAGTCCGCGGCTTCCGACATCTTCGCCCAGGGCGCCATCACCGGAAGCAGCAGGACATCAACCCGGACGTCGACCGGGACGTGATAGCTATCGCCCGGGTGATACACCACCGGCTGCCCTACCGCATGATCGCCCAGCAGGTAGCCGACATTGGCGACCAGGTCGATCGACTGGTGGATCGTGGCATGGGTGCCGCCGACCGTGCGCACCTTGATTCCGCCGACGACGAAGTCCGCGCCCGCGCACACCGTGTGCACCTGGCTGGCCGCCGCCGAGGGCAGCTGCTCTCGCAGGCTTCGGGCCAGCGCGGCAGGCGCGTAGACCTCCAGGACAGAGTTGGCGCCAAGGGCCTGGACGATGGCATTTTCATCGGCGTGGTCCACATGCTCGTGGGTGATCAGCACCGCGCTCTTGCCTTCGAAAGCGCCTGTCAGATCCGAAAAGACTCCAGGATCCAGCAGCAGCGAACCATCGATCGTACTCAGTTCAATGCAGGAATGCCCTCTGGTTTTGATACGCATATCTTTAGCGTAGGCTCCACGCCCCGCCCGTGCCAGCGCCAGACACGCATCATCTTGGAAAGTTGGCTAAAATTGAGTGGAAGCACAGGTGATTGGCTCAGTAGATTGACCCTTTGCCCACGAACATCGAAGTCAAGGAATGGTGCACGTAGATGTCCCAGCCAGAAACCCGGATCACCAAGCAGCGACTAGCTGTCACTCAGGCCTTGAGCGAGATCGACGATTTCGCCACGGCCCAGCAGCTGCATCGCTGGTTGCAGGATTCCGAGAAGAAGGTTTCGCTGGCGACCGTCTACCGCCTCTTGCAGTCCATGGCCGACGACGGCCTGCTCGATGTTCTGCGCAGCGGCGACGGCGAAGCCCGTTTCCGCCAGTGCGTCACCGAGACCCATCACCACCATCTCGTCTGCCGATCCTGTTCGAAGACCGTGGAGGTCCAGGCTCCATCGGTCGAACGCTGGGCCGCGCGCGTTGCCGCCGAACATGATTTTTCCGAGCCCGAGCACACTGTGGAGATCTACGGCGTCTGCGCTGAATGCCGCGCTAAAAAGCTTGCTTAGGTGCCGCCCAACCAGCTTTTCCTGCCTTGATCATCCGCCAAACCCTCGTCTGACATGTGACTTTACCATGTTCTAAAAGTTATCCACCCGCAACCAAATACTCGAAGACATATTCGACCAACAGGCGTAAAATAAGAATATGTCCGAAACAACGATCCCCCGCACGGGTACCCCCAACCCAGAGAACCACGGCAACTACACCGCCATGGTCCTCGGACTGGAAGCCGACCTGGCCCGGATCGAAGAACACGGCACCACCGAAGAATGCCTCGAAGCCATCTCCCTGCTCGAAACCCTCACCTCCTCCGCGGACTACCACAAAGCCGCGTTGAGCCACCAAGCGGAAATCAACATCACCCGCAACAACACCCAAAAAGGAAAATTCACCCAGCTGAACCGCGGCGCTGCCGCCAGCGTCGCCCTGGCCCGCAAAGCAGACCCCCACGGCTACGGCGCCTACCTGGAAAACTGCCGCATCCTCTTCAACGACACCCCGCACCTGGCCACAGCCTACAGCCGTGGCGAATACACCGAAGCGCAGATGCGCGCCATCCTCACCCCGCTGCGCGGAGTCAAAGCCGAGCGGCGCAAGGAATTCGATGACTTCTACGCTCTGAACCCGGCCATGTTCCACAACCTGGGCAACCGGAAAATCGGCGACACCGTCAAGGACTTCACCCTCGCCTACGGCAGTGACGACCAGTGCAAAGAGCAAAAAGCCGCCGACGAGCAACGCCACGTCAAATTCACCGCCCACCCAGCCACCGGCACCATGACCCTGCACGCGCACCTGCCACTGGCCGCCGGCATCGCCATGAAAAACGCGATCAAAGCCAAATCCCAAAGCCTCAAAGCCACAGGCGATGAACGCACCCGCGCCCAGATCGAAGCAGACTACCTCGCCAGCTTCTGCACCAACCCCGACGCCAAAGTCCCGGTGAACCTGAACATCGGGCTGATCATGACCGACAAAACCCTGTTCCTCGGCGGCCGGCAGCCGGCCTACCTCGAAGGGTACGGCGTGATCGCACCGCAGTACGCGCGGGAACTGGTCGCAGGTGAAGAGATCAGCAACAACATGACCCTGGCTGAAATGGCGAAAACCCGGTCCCCGGCCTTCATCGAGCAGCTCGAAGCCACCGTGGAACTCATCCGCCTCTATACCGCTCCAGGGGATAAGGATCTGATCGCGATGGATTCCAAAGCGCGGATCTTCCCGGAGAAAATGAAGAAGTTCATCAAGATGCGTGACCGCGGGTGCCGCACCCCGTTCTGTGACGGGATGATCGAAGAATACGACCATGTCACCCAAGCCTATCTCGGTGGGCATACCTGTGTGATCAACTCCGACGGGCGGTGCAAGTTCTGCAACCAGGCCAAGGAAACCCCGGGATGGCAGGAAATCGTGATTGCGTCCGGCCCGCATCAGATAAAAATCGCGACCGGAATGGGCCCGACCTACCATTCCACCGCGCCACCAGCAACCGGATTCGCGCATAAACCGTACCCGCAGTGCATGAGTGAAGCTGACTGGGTGCGATCTTTCGAAGAATGGATGAACCGGCCACCGGATACGGGCAGCAGTCCGCCCGGGATCGAGGACATCCCCGCCTGACGGGGATGGAAGTGTCGTTGATTACCTGTTGGATACACCAATCGCCCCAGAGAACACTGGGGCGATGGGAAAAGTTGCACTTACACCTGATGGCGCCGTCGCGGAGAACGCACATATTCAATTCCACGGCAGATGACGTAAATCAGGAACGAAATCGTCGTGACATACGGGCTAATCGGAAGAGCGCCAGCCAGCGCCAACAGAATGCCGCCAACAACTGCCAATTCCGCAAAAGCGATCGACAGCACCACAGTAAGCACAGGATTGGACGTGACTCGCATCGCCGCGGCCGCCGGTGTAATCAACAGAGCAAGTACCAGCAAGGCACCGACAACCTGGATGGTGACTGCCACCGCCAGCGCCAGGATCACCATGAAGAAAATCGATAGTCCCGACGTACGCACTCCTCTGGCATTGGCTACCACCGGATCTACCGAAGCAAAGGTCAGCGGGCGCCAAACTAGGATCAAAGCGAGAACCACGACGAGCGACAGCACCAGCATGCCGGTCAGCTGGACGTTGTCGACCGCGACAATCTGGCCGGTGAGCAATCCGAACTTATTGGCACTGCGTCCCTCGTAAAGCGACAGGAACAAGATACCCAGACCCAGCCCGAAAGGCATCAGGACGCCAGTAATCGAGTTACGGTCACGGGCTCTCGTCCCCAGGAATCCGAGGATCAAGGCCGCGATAAGTGATCCGAGCACCGATCCAGTCACCACATCCGCGCCGATCAGCAGCGCAAACGCAGCACCGGCGAAGGACAGCTCCGCGATTCCGTGAACAGCAAACGCCATATCGCGCATCATGATGAAGATGCCGATCAAACCGCCAACGATGCCCAGGACCGCGCCGGCAATAAGCGAGTTGGAGACGAGCGGCAACAGCTGTGCGTAATCGTCAAAATTAAAAGCTTTGTCGATGAAGTCCGAAAAGTTCATGCCCTGCCCCTACTTCCCGGTTTCCAAGTCAATGTCATCAGCGTGGTCATGGCCATCTGCCGGCAGAGCGTGCGCCCCTTCGCCGGAGACCACGACGATTCGCCCATTCACCCGCAGCACTTCAACCGGTGCACCATAAAGTTCGGTGAGCACCGAAGACTGCATGACCTCATCCACGGTTCCAAGATGGAACCGGCCTTCAGCCAGATACAGCACACGATCCACGTAAGGAAGAATCGGGTTGATTTCATGCGTCACGAAGATGACGGCACTCCCCCGATCAGCAGCCTGGCGGTGGATGACTTCACTGATGGCCTGCTGGTGATGCAGGTCGAGCGACAGCAACGGTTCATCGCATAGGAGCACCCGCGGATTCCCGGCCAGGGCCTGGGCAGCGCGCAAACGCTGCTGCTCGCCACCGGAAAGATCGGAGACCGGGCGGTTGGCATAACCGCTGGCTCCGACCATGTCCAGCAACTCATCCACTTGCTTGCGAACCGAGTTGCGTCCAATGCGGATCCCGAGCTTGGAACCATCGAGGCCGAGAGCTACCAAGTCGCGGGCGCGCAACGGGACATTATCGCCAAAGGGCCGTTGCTGGGGAATCAGGCCAACTGCTGCCGATCCTCGTCGGACCGGCGCGCCAGCGATCGACACAGAACCCTTGTTGAGCGACGTGGTCCCCAGCATGGTGTTGACAAAGCTGGTCTTGCCGGAGCCATTGGGCCCCAGCACTGCAAGAAACTCCCCCGCCGCGATGGACAGGTTCAGCTCATCCCAGAGCACACGGGACCCATAGGCCAAGCGCGCGTCCTCAAAGCGGACAATGGGGCTAGATGACATGGACTGCTTTCTAAACTTCGCGGATATTGGTTTGCCAGCGACGAAAAACTGCGGCACCCGATGGGGTGCCGCAGTCAATCTTATCAGTTGCGATTCATTCGCAATACGCACTCAGATGGTGAGCTTCGCCTAGTTCCCCTGCTTCTCGGTACGCGGCGGGGAGGTGCGCTTCCGGGTGGTGTCGGTAATTTCACCCACCAGCACCTCGATCACATCTTCGAGGAAGACGACGCCAACTGCCGAGCCGGCAGCATCGACAACCACCGAAAGATGGTTGCCTTCCTGGCGCATTTCTTCCAGAGCTGCTTCGATCTCGGTATCCTGCCCCAGCTTGCCCAGCGGGTGCAGCGGAAGATCCCGCAGCGGCTGGGTGGAATGCGCGTCGTCGATCAGCATCACGTCCTTCACATGCCAGTAGCCCACCGGAACATCGTTCTTGGTGATCAGCATGCGCGAGAAGCCGGTCTTGCCAACCTTCTTCTCGAACTCGCGAGCGGTTGTTTCGCCCCATTCCAAGGTGAACAGGTCATCCATGGGAACCATGCAGCTTCGCGCGGTCACCGAGGAGAATTCCAGCGCCTTCGTCAAGCGCAAGGCGTTGTCCTCATCCAAGGTGCCCTCTTCCGACGAGGTGTCGATGATCGATCGAACCTCGGCCGCAGTGTATGAACTGGACACTTCGTCCTTCGGCTCGATGCCGAAAGCATGAAGCACCAAGTTCGCTATGCCGTTGAGCATCGAAGTGATGGGCTTGAGCACCTTGGACAGGCCAACCAGCGGCATGGCCAACAGCATCACGGCCTTGTCGGCCACGGATACCGAGATGTTCTTCGGCACCATTTCGCCGAAGGTGACATGCAAGAAGGTCACCAGAACCAGTGCGATCAAGAAGGCAACAGTATCGGCCGCCGACTCAGCCATGCCGATCATGGTCAATGGCTCCGCCAGCAAGTGGTGGATCGCCGGTTCGGAGATATTCAGGATCAGCAGCGAGCAGACGGTAATGCCGAGCTGGCAGACAGCCAGCATCACCGAGACATGCTCCATGGCATACAGCGCGATCTTCGCCCGCTTATTGCCTTCGTCGGCCAGCGGTTCAATCTGCGAACGACGAGCGCTCATCACCGCGAATTCGCCGGCGACGAAGAATGCGTTGAACAACAGCAGTACGACCAGCCAGATCAGGCCCATGAAATCATGCATTGTCGGCCTCCTGCTCGGTTGCCGAAGGTTCGAAGCGAACCTGGGCGATACGGCGGCCATCAAGCTCGGTTACGGTGAAGATGCCATTTTCGGTCTCGACCTGGTCATTGAGCTCGGCCAAGCGGCCAAGTTCGGCCAGCATGAATCCGCCAATGGTCTCGTAGGAGGACTCCTCGGGAATCACTTCGCGGTCAAAATTCTCGTTGACCTGATCCGGCCGGAACATTCCGGGGAACAACCAATTGCCGTTGGGCTGGGTGACGGCTTCCTCTTCGTCCTCGTCGTGTTCGTCAGAAACTTCGCCGACGATCTCTTCGACAAGGTCCTCCAAGGTGACCAGCCCGGCGGTTCCACCGTATTCGTCCATCACGATGGCGATCTGGAATTCAGCCGCGCGCAGCTGCTCCAGGAGCACATCAAGGTGGATGGTCTCCGGGACGTACAGCGCGTCGCGAGCGAATTCACCGACCTGCAGGGCTGCCCGGCGTTCACGTGGCACCGAAACGACGGCCTTCACATGGCAGATGCCCTGGATTTCATCGCTGGATCCCTCGATAACAGGGAAACGCGAAAAACCGGTATCGGCGCTGACCTCGATCAGCTCGGAGAGCGGAGCCTGCGAATCGATGGTGGACATCGAGGTACGCGGCGTCATCACGTCGGCCGCTGTGCGTTCGGAAAACTCGATCGTGGATTCCACAAATCGTGCGGTCTGCACGTCGAGGGTTCCCAGCTGGGCCGAGCGACGCACCAGCGAGGCCAGTTCCTGCGACGAACGCGCAGCCGAAATTTCTTCCTTGGCTTCCAGGCCGAAGAAACGGTGCAGCACGGCGTTGGAGAATCCGTTCAGCACCACGATGGCTGGCTTGAAGATGGCGGTGAAGACCAGCTGCGGGCGAGCCAAGAGCTTGCCGACGGACATGGCCTGGGCGATGGCCATATTCTTCGGGACCAGCTCGCCGATGAGCATCGAGAGCAAGGTGGCCAGGACCAACGAGACTACCACGGCGATCGCCACGGAACTTGCTTCGGGAATGCCGATCCGCTCCATGAGCGGTTCCAGCAAAGAGCTCATCGCTGGTTCCAGAACGTAACCGGTGAGCAATGTGGTTAAAGTAATGCCCAATTGGCAGCTAGAGAGCTGGGTGGACAGCGAGGTCAAGCATTGAAGAAGAGGCTTGGCGCCGCGTTCGCCGCGCTCGACGGCGTTTTGCACCGTGCTTTTATCAAGGGCGACCAATGAGAATTCCACGGCCACGAAGAAGCCGGTGCCGAGAATCAGCAACAGGCCAAGAAGTATGAAGAGCCAATCCATAGGTGGTTACCACCACCTGTTCATCGGCATGAGGGTGTGAGGTTCAGTGCCGATTCGACGGCAACTAGAAGGCTCCAATCGGGAGCCGGAACCTGCTGAACATGGACTGTGTTGGCCGGCACTGCGCCCGTGGGCGGCACACCGGCTTGGAGAGTGTGATTCCATAGTGCGATTTAGTCTATCGAATGATGCCCCTTCGCGCACCACTTCGACATGGGGGCGTTCAACGGTAGCTTCACCACGCCGAACGGGATGTTATACACGACACTTTCGTGAGATTACATACGTGCCGTGGCCAAGTGCGCGCAAAAGTAACTAGACTGGTGCGCAGGTCTAGAAATCTTGTGAGCCGAAGTGGTCGATTCACGTCCTCGGAAGACCACCGGCTCAAGCTAGAACAACGTAGAAATCAGGGAAGAGGCGTTGCACGTGCCAGAGCAAGCACACCACCGACTTACTGAAGAGTTTGGTGGAAACGAGTGGCTAGTAGACGAGCTGTTCGAACAGTATCTCGTCGACAAGAACTCGGTAGATAAGAAATGGTGGGATATTTTCGAATCTCTCGCCGCCGACAAGAAGGCACCGGCAGCGCAGCCGGCGCCAGCGGCGCCAGCAGCAACTACTGCAGCACCCGCAACGACCGGGCAAAGCGCACCACGCGCCGCAGCCCAGGCCCGGACTTCCGAGCCAGCACCAGCCGCAGCGCCTGCCGCTGAGGCCAAGAAGGCAGAGCCAGCACCGAAGACTGCGCCGATTCCGGCTCAGGCTCCAAAGGCTGCCCCTTCCACCGAACTTTTCGGTGAGGAAAAGCGCACTCCACTGCGCGGGCCAATGAAGGCCATCGCTACCAACATGGATGCCAGCCTCACCGTGCCGACCGCAACCACCGTGCGCGCGGTTCCGGCCAAGGTGATGATCGACAACCGCATCGTCATCAACAACCACCTCAAGCGTGCTCGTGGTGGCAAGATCTCCTTCACCCACCTGATCGGCTTCGCCGTGATCCGTGCACTGAAGCAGATCCCATCGATGAACGTCACCTACGATGTGATCGACAAGAAGCCGACTGCAATCCAGCCGGCTCACGTGAACTTCGGCATCGCCATCGACATGCCAAAGCCTGATGGCACCCGCATGCTGGCCGTGCCGAACGTCAAGGCCGCCGAGACCCTGAGCTTCAACGAGTTCTGGGCCACCTACGAAGACCTGATCAAGCGTGCGCGCGGCAACAAGCTGACCGCCGACGATTACGCTGGCACCACCGTGTCGCTGACCAACCCAGGCGGCATCGGCACCGTTCACTCGGTTCCACGCCTGTCCAAGGGCCAGGCCGCCATCATCGGCGTCGGCGCACTGGAATACCCAGCCGAATACCGCGGCTCCTCGGAAAAGACCGTCGCTGCGTTGGGTATCGGCAAGCACATCACCTTGACCTCCACCTACGACCACCGAGTCATCCAGGGTGCCGGTTCGGGCGAATTCCTGAAGCTGGTCGAATCCCTCCTGCTCGGCGAGCAGGGCTTCTACGACGAGATCTTCGAGCAGCTGCGCATCCCATACGAGCCAGTTCGCTGGGCCGTTGACAACCAGGTCGATATCGACCTGCAGGTCAACAAGGTCGCTCGCATCCAGCACCTGATCAACTCCTACCGGGAGCGCGGCCACCTGATGGCCGACATCAACCCGCTGGAATACGTCCAGCGCAAGCACCCGGACCTGGACATCAACAACTACGGCCTGACCCTGTGGGATCTGGACCGCGAGTGGATCACCGGCGGCTTGGGCGGCAAGGATCGCGCCCTGCTGCGCGATATCCTCGGCACCCTGCGCGATGCCTACTGCCGCACCATCGGCACCGAGTACATGCACCTGCAGAACCCGGAAGAGCGCGAGTGGTTCCAGGCCAAGCTAGAGTCGCGTTACGCGAAGCCAACCCGCGAGGAACAGCTGCGCATCCTGAGCAAGCTGAACTCCGCAGAGGCCTTCGAGACCTTCCTGCAGACCAAGTTCGTCGGCCAGAAGCGCTTCAGCCTCGAAGGCGGCGAATCGCTGATCCCACTGCTCGATGCCATCATCTCCGATGCGGCAGATGACCAGCTGGACGAGGTCGCCATCGGCATGGCCCACCGCGGCCGCCTGAACGTGCTGACCAACATCGCCGGCAAGACCTATGCACAGGTCTTCCGCGAATTCGAAGGCACCGCTACCCCGGGCTCGGTCCAGGGTTCGGGCGACGTGAAGTACCACTTGGGCACCGAGGGTTCGTACACCTCGGATGCCGGCAACCAGACCAAGATCTACCTGGCTGCCAACCCATCGCACCTGGAAGCAGTTGATCCAGTGCTCGAGGGCATCACCCGCGCCAAGCTGGACCGCCTGAACTCGAAGAACACCGTACTGCCGATCCTGGTTCACGGCGACGCGGCCTTCGCAGGCCAGGGCGTTGTCTCCGAGGTACTGGCCATGAGCCAGCTGCCCGGCTACAAGACCGGCGGCACCGTGCACGTGATCGTGAACAACCAGATCGGCTTCACCACCGCTCCGAGCTCCTCGCGTTCCTCGGTCTACGCCACCGATGTGGCCCGCACCGTGCAGGCTCCGATCTTCCACGTCAACGGGGATGACCCGGAGGCAGTGGTCCACGTAGGCCAGCTGGCCTTCGAGTACCGCCAGAAGTTCGGCAAGGACGTCGTCATCGACCTGGTGTGCTACCGCCGCCGCGGCCACAACGAGGGCGATGACCCTTCGATGACCCAGCCGATCATGTACAACCTGATCGAAGCCAAGCGCTCTACCCGCAAGCTGTACACCGAGGCCCTGGTTGGCCGCGGCGACATCACGCAGGAAGAAGCAGAGCACGTCTTGGCCGAGTACAAGGAGAACCTGGAGCGCATCTTCGCTGAGACGCATGCAGCCCAGACCTCCCCGATCCCGATCATCACCCCGGGCTCGACCATCAACGACCTGGAGAAGCCATTCGCCCAGGCTGCCGACGAGAACACCGTCGACGGCGCCCGCGGCTCGGCCATCTCGGCACAGACTTTGGCACACATCGGTGCAGCCCACGTTCAGATTCCTGAGGGCTTCACCATGCACACCAAGCTGAAGTCGCTGCTGGAACGCCGCGAAAAGATGTCCCGCGAAGGCGGCATCGACTGGGGCTTCGCAGAAGTTGCTGCCCTCGGCTCGCTGTCCATGGAAGGCGTGCCAGTGCGCCTGGCCGGCCAGGACTCGCGCCGCGGCACCTTCGTTCAGCGTCACTCGGTCTTCCACGACCGCGAGAATGGCACCGAGTGGTACCCGCTGCACAACCTGAGCGACGACCAGGCTCCGCTGTGGATCTACGACTCGCTGCTCTCCGAATACGCAGCGCTCGGCTTCGAGTACGGCTACTCGGTGGAACGCCCGGATGCCCTGGTGATGTGGGAAGCCCAGTTCGGCGACTTCGTCAACGGCGCGCAGACCGTGATCGACGAGTTCATCTCCTCGGCCGAGCAGAAGTGGTCGCAGTCCTCCTCGCTGGTCATGCTGTTGCCGCACGGCTACGAAGGCCAGGGCCCGGACCACTCTTCGGCACGCATCGAGCGCTTCTTGCAGCTGTGCGCTGAGAACAACATGGTTGTGGCCCAGCCTTCCACCGGCGCCAACCACTTCCACCTGTTGCGCCGCCAGGCCTACGCCCGTCCGCGCAAGCCGCTGATCGTCTTCACCCCGAAGCAGCTGTTGCGCCTGAAGGCCGCTGCCAGCTCGGTAGAGGACTTCACCACCGGCGGTTTCCAGGAGGTTATCGGCGATAACACCATCACCGATGCCAACGCCGTGGACAAGGTGCTGCTGTGCTCCGGTCGCGTCTACTACGACCTGATCGCCGCACGCAGCAAGGCCCAGGACTCCAAGACCGCGATCGTGCGTGTTGAGCAGCTCTACCCGGCTCCTGCCGAGCAGATCGCCGCTGAGCTGGCCAAGTACCCGAATGCCAAGGCATCGTGGGTACAGGATGAGCCAGCCAACCAGGGCCCATGGCCGTTCTTCGGCCTGTACGTCGCACCTCAGCTGGATCAGAGGATCACCTTGGTCTCCCGTCCGGCATCGGCTGCGACCTCCGCAGGTACCGCAAAGCGCCACGACGCAGAAAACGCAGTGCTGCTGCAGCAGGCCTTCGCCCGCTAAAGCACGCCGCAACACGCTGCTGACGTGAAGTTGCCGGCGAGTATTCCCAGCTGATGCTGGGAAACTCGCCGGCAACTGCTATTTAACCCGCTATGGGGACTGATCGGTAACTTGTGGCGTTTATCCAGCGCGAATCTCCCCCGATGCCAGTGCCTTCACTGCTAAGGTGGGGATCGATTCAAATTCTTGAAGCCAACGAAAGGTCGCCCAGTTGGAGTTACGCACAATCCGTATTACCGCAATCGGAGATGAGCTGCTGGCCGGACATGGGGACCCGCGCGGGCTAGGCTGGTTCGGCCGTGTCATGGCCCGAACCCAGGATCCTGCGCTGCGCTTGCAGTCCTTCGTTTTGGCCTCCCCCGCCGAGGGTTCCGAGGCGCTGGCAGAACGCTGGATGGGGGAAGCCTCACGGCGTTTCAGCGACCAGTACGAGAACCGCCTGGTCATTGCACTCTCGGATCGCGACGTCGACCTCGACGTCTCCACTGCGCGCAGCCGGCTGAACCTGGCCAACATCCTGGATTCGGCCTCCCAGATGAGCATCAAGGCGCTGCTCGTCGGCCCGGCTCCCGGCCTGGATGACGCCCGCAACCAGCGCGTGGCCGAGCTCAACCGCGTGTATTCCGATGTGGCCCTGCGCCGCAACCACCACTATGTCGACACCTTCACTCCCCTGCGTTCACATGCGCAGTGGCGTGCTGACCTGAATGCCTCTGGCGGGGTGCCCGGGCAGGCAGGCTACGGCCTGATGGCCTGGCTGGTGCTGCACCGCGGTTGGTACTCGTGGCTGGACCTACCGGAGCCAGGCGAGGGCTAAAGCACCTTCTGCGCGTTAGGAAAATCGGCGTAAAGTATGAAAGACTATTAGTCGGCCCGAATTATCGGGAAGATCCATTGATCCCTCAAAGGAGTCACCATGTCGAAGCGCGCTCGTAAGCGTCGCGATCGCAAGCGTGGCGGTGCCAACCACGGCAAGCGCCCAAACAGCTAAGCGAAGCGAACATAAAAAGAACCCCGTACCATTCGAGTTTGACTCGAACGCTACGGGGTTTCTCTTTGCCTGCTAGTGGCCGGACTCGACACGGATCTGCGAGATCCGGGCGATGATATTGGCCTTCAGCGTCCGCGGGGCCTGCTCCTGGCAGCTGCGGCGCACCACCGAACGGATAATGCACTCCAGGTCGTACTCTTCGGTGCACTCCGGGCAGCCGTCCAAATGCGACTTGACCTCTTTGAGGTCGCTGAGCGTCAAGGCACCGTCGAGGTACTCATAGATGCGTACGATGCGGTCATCGGCGCAATCACCCAATGAATTGCAATCCATCTTATTTCGCTCCTCCATCAGCCTTCGCGGCGCTCTTATTCCGAGCCCCGGTGGCTATCCCACGATCTGCCGCATAATCGGCGAGCAGTTCCCTCAAGTTCTTACGTCCACGATGCAAACGGGACATCACGGTGCCAATAGGCACGCCCAGGATGTCACTGGCTTCCTTGTAGCTGAAGCCTTCGACGTCCACGAAGTACACGGCCATCCGGAAATCCTCGCCGATGGCCTGCAAAGCGGCCTTCACATCCGAGTCCGGAAGATGGTCCAGGGCCTCGACCTCAGCCGAACGCAAACCGGTAGGCGAATGCTCCATGGCCGAAGCCATCTGCCAGTCCTCGACGGTATCCGTGCTGGTACGCAGCGGCTCACGCTGGCGCTTGCGGTACAGGTTGATATACGTATTGGTCAGGATGCGATACAGCCAGGCCTTCAGGTTGGTCCCTGGCTTGTACTGGTGGAAGGCCGAGTACGCCTTGGTGTAGGCCTCCTGCACCAGATCCTCTGCGTCGGTCGGATTGCGGGCCATGCGCAGGGCAGCCGAATACAGCTGGTCCACATACTCCATGGCGTCACGCTCGAACCGTTCGCGACGCTGTGCCTCGGACTCGGTGGCCACATCGGGCAAATTCTCGTCCACACTCTTGTTGTTCATCAAGCTTGAGTCTACGCGGTTGCCGGCGCTATTGCGCGAATTCGCCCGCGATCGGGTAGCAGTACGAGTGCCCCGTGGCTCGTCGGCCACAACGCAGGTGGTGCCGCCCACTGTCGAAGTATCCTGTCTGATCGTCACACTGGGTATAACCACAGGAGCTAAAACCTTATTCCCGCACCGATCTCGGCTAGGATTTAACTAAAACCGCACGAGCCTAAGGATCAGCAATCAGCACTGCAAGCGCCTCTGGAAACTCCCAGTTAGATCGACCGAACGACGAAGGCGACTGGTGGCCTGCCCCGCATGTGGCCACCGGGGTTGACGCCATCGTTTCGGTGCCCGCTTCGAAGTCGCTGACCAACCGCTATCTGATCCTGGCGGCCTTGGCCTCCTCGCCCTCGACCATCCACAACACGCTGATCAGCCGCGATACCGAATTGATGCTCGCGGCCCTGGCCAGTTTCGGGACCGGGATCGAACGCACCGAGCAGCCCGATGGCTCCACCACCGTGGTCATCACCCCGGCGGCAGCCTTGGAGCGCGGGCCCCTGGAGATCAACTGCGGCCTGGCCGGCACGGTGATGCGCTTTGTCCCTCCGCTGGCCGCGGTGGCCGGCGCCACGGTGAGCTTCGACGGCGATCCGCACGCCCGCCTGCGCCCGATGGCACCTGTGCTCGACGCGCTTCAGGCACTGGGCGTGGCCATAAGCTTCACCGGCGAGCAGGGCATGCTGCCCTTCACCATGGATGCCGGCGGGCTGAAGCCGGTCGGGCCGGTAGTTATCGATGCCTCCAGCAGCTCCCAGTTCATTTCAGCGCTGTTGCTTGTCGGCCATGCCCTGCCCGGCGGGCTGGAACTGCGCGCCGCCGATGGGCCGGTCGCTTCGCCGGATCACATCATGATGACCGTGCAGACCCTCAAGGAACTCGGTGTGCAGATCACCGTGGACGATGACCAGCGCGGTTGGCGCATCCAACCGGGCGAGCTGCGCGGGTTCACGGTCACCGTGGAGCCCGACCTGTCCAATGCCGGCCCATTCCTCGCCGCGGCCCTGGCCAGCAAGGGCAGCGTCGGCATCCGCTTCTGGCCGGCCACCACCACCCAAGTCGGCGGCAAGTGGGTGCAGATCCTGACCGCGATGGGCGCCGAGGTCCACCATGGGGCGGACGGGGTGCTGAGGGTGCGCTCCACCGGCGAGCTGCGCGGCATCGACTATGCCGATGCTTCCGAACTTGCCCCGACCCTCGCGGCATTGTGCGCCCTGGCCGACTCCCCGAGCACGCTGACCGGCATCGGGCACCTGCGCGGACATGAAACCGACCGCCTGGCGGCATTGGAGACCGAGCTGGGCAAGGTCGGGGTGAAGGTCACAGCCACCGAGGACAGCCTGCAGATCACCCCGGGCCCATTGCACGCGGCCGATCTGCACAGCTACGCCGACCACCGCATGGCCACCGCCGGCGCCCTGCTGGGCCTGGCCATCGACGGGATCCGGGTCGAGAACATCGCCACCACCGCCAAAACCATGCCGCAATTCCCGCAATTGTGGGCGGATATGGTCGCGACCGCGAAGGCAGCCGGCTGATGCGCTACTCCGAATACGACGAGTCATCGGTCCGCGTCCGCCCGAACAAGCGCGGATCACGCCCCCGCACCAAGGACCGTCCGGCCTATGAGAAGGCCGAGATCGGCCGCATCATCACCGTGGACCGCGGCCGGTATACCGCGATCCTGGACGAGGACACCAGCGCCGAGCGCATCGTGATCGCCGCCCGCGCCCGCGAACTGCGCCGCCAGGCCATTGTGCCCGGCGACCTGGTCGCGCTGGTCGGCGATACTTCCGGCAAGCCCGATACCCTCGCCCGCTTGGTGCGGATCGAAGAGCGCACCACCCTGTTGCGGCGCAGCGCCGATGATACCGACGCCACCGAGCGGGTGGTCGTAGCCAATGTGGACAAGCTGGTCATCGTGGTCGCGGCCGCCAATCCAGAACCCCGCACCGGCTTTGTGGACCGCGCGCTGGTGGCCGCCTACGATGCCGGAATCCAGCCGGTGCTGTGCGTGACCAAGGCCGACGTGAAGGATCCTGCCGAATTCCTGGCGCACTACGAGGGACTGGATTTCCCGGTGGTCATCTCCCGCACCACCACGGCCGATGCCTCCGGCGTGGACGCCCGGGGCGCCGACGGCTCCAGCGCCCGCCTGGATGCGAACGCGCTGAAGGAATTGGACGAGCTGCTCGCCGGCTGCGTTTCGGTGGTCCTGGGCCACTCCGGGGTGGGCAAGTCCACGCTGGTCAACGCGCTGACCGGTTCGACCCGCGCCACCGGGCACGTCAACGCGGTCACCGGACGCGGACGCCACACCTCCTCCAACGCCCTGGCCCTGCGCTTCGGCCAGGTTGCAGGCTCGTGGCTGATCGACACCCCCGGCATCCGCTCCTTCGGGCTGGGCCTGGTGGATCCGGATAACATCCTGGCGGCCTTCGAGGACCTTGCCGAAATCGCCACCGATTGCCCCCGCGGCTGCACCCATGCCGCCGGCGAGGCCGGCTGCGCCCTGGAAGCCTGGGCGCAAGCGGCCGAAACCAGCCAACCGGCCGATCGCTTGGCCTCATACCGCCGATTGGTCACCACCGAGGAAACCACGCACGAAAAGGAGCTCGGCGCGCTTTAAGCGCCGGTACACCATGGCAGATTTCACCCTGGAGCAAGATCTCGAATTCGCTTTGGCCTTGGCCGAAAAAGTCGACAAGCTGACCTTGGCACGTTACGGCTCCAACGACCTGGTCGTCGAGTCCAAGCCGGATATGACTCCGGTGTCCGACGCGGACCGCGGCGCGGAACAGCTGATCCTGGCCGAATTGGCCGAGCACCGACCCGAGGATTCGGTCCTGGGCGAAGAATTCGGCGTGCACGGCAGCGGATCGCGGCGCTGGGTGATCGACCCGATCGACGGCACGAAGAACTTTGTGCGCCGGGTCCCGGTCTGGGCCACGCTTATCGCCCTGCTCGTGGACGACGAGCCTGTGCTCGGCGTCATATCCGCTCCGGCGCTGAGCCGCCGTTGGCATGCAGCGACCGGGCTGGGCGCCTATGTGAGCGAACCGGGCTCGGACGGTGCACAATCCACTCGGCAGATCTCGGTCTCCTCGGTCGCCGATCTGGCCGATTCCTCCCTGGCCTACGCCTCGCTAAACGGGTGGAAGGACGCTGGCAAGCTCGACGGATTCCTGGACCTGCTGGATACCGCCTGGCGCACCCGCGGCTACGGCGACTTCTACTCCTATGCGCTGCTGGCCGAAGGGGCCGTGGATGCGGCCTTCGAACCCGAGCTGGAACTCTACGACATGGCCGCGCTGGTTCCGGTCGTCCGCGAAGCCGGCGGGCGCTTCACCTCGGTGGCCGGCGAGGAAGGCTGCCATGGCGGCAATGCGCTGGCGACCAACGGCAAACTGCACGAGGCCATCCTCCCGTACCTGAACCGCTGATGCTGACCACCAGCGAAGAAGACTACCTCAAGGCGCTCTACACGCTCACCGAATGGGAAGATACCGAGGTGAGCACCGGGGCGCTGGCCGACCAGCTGGGCCTGTCCCCTGCCTCGGTGACGTCGATGATCCAGAAGCTCTCCGGCAAGGGCCTGGTCAACCACGTGCCGCGTAAGACGGTCGCGCTGAGCTCCAGCGGCCGTCGCGAAGCCCTGCGCATGGTGAGACGCCATCGCCTGCTGGAAACTTTCCTGCGCGACGAACTGGGCTACGGCTGGGACGAGGTACACGATGAAGCCGAAGCCCTGGAGCATACCGTCAGCGACCGCTTCATCGATGCACTGGACGCTCGGCTAGGCCATCCCCGCCACGATCCCCACGGCGATGCGATCCCCGCCGCCGATGGAAGCCTTCCGGTCTCCCAAGCAGTGCGCCTTGATCGCTATACCGGACAGAGGGCCATTATCGATCGCATCAGCGACGAAGACCCGGATTTCCTTCGCCGAGCAGCAGCCCAGGGTCTTGTGCCCGGCGCGTCGATCGAACTGCCACACCAGCTGGACTACATCGAGGCCTCGCTGATTTGGGTCCGTGGCTCTGGCTCAAAGTGAACCGCAAGATGCCCACCACACGATTCGCCCTGCGCCCGATCGAAGTGCTCTTGGTCTTCGTCGGCGGTTGCGCCGGGACCGCCAGCCGGCTGGCGGTCAGCCTCGCCCTGCCGCAGCACGGATCGATACCAGTAGCGATTTTGCTCATCAACATTTCAGGCGCCTTCGCCCTGGGCTGGCTGCTCACTTCGCTTTCGGCCCGGGGACCCGAGACGCCGCGGCGCAAGAACCTGCGGTTGCTGCTTGGCACGGGATTCATGGGCGGCTTCACCACCTACAGCGCGCTGGCCACCGACGCCATGTTGTTGTTCGGCCAAGGTTCGGCCGCTGCCGCCCTCGCCTACGGACTGGGCACCGTCGCGCTCGGGGCTGTGGCGACCTGGTTCGGAATGCTGGCGGGTGCTAGGCGCACATCGTCATCTGGCGGTGCCAAATGATGGCTATGACCCCGGCGCTCTTTGTAGTCGTTGCGCTGTGCGGCGGACTGGGTGCGGTGCTGCGCTATGTCCTCGACTCATTCATCTCGTCGCGAATCAGCGGCATAGTTCCGTGGGGCACGTTCACGATTAATATTTCCGGCTCGCTGCTGCTCGGTTTCCTCACCGGCTTGCTGGCCATCACCGATATAGATAGCGCGTGGCTGCTTGCCATGGGCACCGGGTTGCTCGGTGGCTACACCACCTTCTCAACGGCCAGTTTTGATACCCTGCGCCTGCTGCGGGCCGGACGCACCCTCGCCAGCCTGGTATACGCGCTCGGCACTTTAGCCGCCTCTGTCCTCGCGGCTTACGGCGGTTATCTGCTCGCTTCGCTGCTCTAGGCACGTAGCAAAGAATATTCCGACTCCCCTGCAAAAAGTAAAAGCCCAGCCTTTCGAGGCTGGGCTTTATTGCTAGCGGGCGGCTCGCCGTCCCTTGGGTGCTCCGGTAGCTTGGCGGTTGGGGGCAGGTTTGAGCGGTTTCGGAGTGCGATCGTGCGGCACCACATAGCCGCCGGTAGCGAGAACCAAAATCGCGCTGATCCCCGTAAGCGACAGCATGGCAATCGCCCAGATTTGGGATTGGTCGTAAAAACTGTGGTCAACGCTGAGCCACAGTACGTAGGCACCGATCAAGTAGATGATGTGGATCAGCAGGACGCGAGTGCGCAAACGGAGCTTGACCACGGCCTTCGGCGAGAAGAAGAGCGACCAAATCACCAGCAATGGGATGACAACTACCAAAATAGCCAGAATCATTGGCCAAGGAATGAACGCGATTGCCGCGAGAGCGGCTGCAAAAAGCAGTCCTACCTCAAGCAGGAAGGCAACCACCGCGTAGATGCCCGAAAGGAACGGTGATACCCGCTGGGAGCCTTTTTTACCCATCGACTTTAATCTCACTCCAATTCCACGCTGTCCACCGACCAGTTATCTCCGGCTTTCATCTCAAGTCTATGTGTAAATCCTCAAAGCCGCGAATAGACTCGCGAAGTTCCACAAGTGTTTAGCGCCAGACAGGAGGTCTCTATCCATGGGGGCAGCGTGAGGCGTGGCGAATGATTTACAAACAAAAAAGCTCTGGAACCAGGCACAATGCCTGGTTCCAGAGCTTCAAAATGTGGAGATGGGGAGAATTGAACTCCCGTCCGATGTGGTGTTGCCAGGTCTTCTCCGGGCGCAGTTTGCTGCGGATTTTCTCTGCCCCAACCATCACGCAAACATGTGGTTGATCCGGGCACAGTTACCTAAATATGTACCCAACAGCGGTAACGACCGCTGGATACAGTGGCTATCTAAATGACGTTAGGATCAGAGGCGATAGCAACCTCTGGCTAACGGACTGTCTGGCTGCTTAGGCAGCGAGAGCGAAGTCAGTGCGCTTTGATTCGGCACTTATTGGTTTGCAAAGGGCGTTTACGAGATAACTTTGCGTCCTCGGCCCGCTTCATCTGTCGCGACTCACACCGTCGAAACCGATCATCCCCGTATTTTGTTGTCAGTCCCGGTTTCCCGGATGCAACCACGCCCGAAGGCGTGTCTATCAATCATAGCTCATTTGCCCGGTCTGCCCAAAGCAAGATGCGCCACAACCAAATCTCTGCGCTAGCGGCGGTTGCGCTCGCGCATGGCTCGCAATGCTTCGCGATTATCCTGCTGTTCTCTCAAGGTCTGGCGCTTGTCATACTCGCGCTTGCCTCGAGCAACGCCGATCTCGATTTTTGCCCGCCCCGACTTGAAGTACAAGCTCAGCGGAACAACGGTCAAGCCGGCTTCACCGATCTTGCGTTCGATCTTGAGCAGTTCTTGGCGGTGGAGCAAGAGCTTACGACGGCGACGTGCCGCATGATTGGTCCACGAGCCGTTGAGGTACTCCGGGATGTAGACGTTCTCGATATAAAGCTCACCACGGTAGAACTGGCCGAAGCCATCAACGAGCGAAGCTTTGCCTTCGCGCAGCGACTTTACTTCGGTTCCAGTGAGGACCATGCCAGCTTCGAAGGTATCGAGGATTTCAAAATCGTGGCGCGCCTTGCGGTTGCTCGCGATCACCCGATCTTCTTGATTCTTCTTAGCCACGTTACTCCTTGCATGTTGCGTACGGATTCTCGCACGCAGACTACAAGTCTAGCGCTAGAGAAGTCCCAATGGGTTCACGGCCGTGCCGTTGACGACCGTTTCGAAGTGCAGGTGGCATCCAGTGGAGTTACCGGTAGTGCCAACGTAGCCAATAACCTGGCCCTGCTTCACGTGCTGCCCCACGCTAACGGCAACGCGCGACATATGGTGGTAACCGGTGGCCAAGGCCTTGCCCTTGACGACACCGTGGGAAATAAGAACCTTATTTCCGGAAGTACCGCCCCAACCGGCCATCCACACTTCACCGTCAGCTGCAGCCGTAATTGGCGCACCGCACTGGCCGCCGAAGCCCCAGTCGATTCCGGCGTGAACGTATCCGCCCTGTCCACCGTAGTCAATGGTTCCGGCAGGCGTTGGGCGCCACCCGAAGCTGGAGGTGAGATTGTTGCTGGTAGTCGGCTTTACCAAGCCCCAGGCGCTGGAACCATTGGAAGTGTTGACCTCAGGTTCCGCAGGGGGCGAAGGAACATAGGCCTTCTTCTTGTAGGCCTTCTTCTTTGCCGCAGCTTCCTCGGCCAGACGCTTCTGCTCGGCTTCGTATGCCGCCTTGCGCTTGGCTTCAGCTTCTGCCGCCTTGCGCTTGCGTTCAGCTTCTTCGCGCAGCAAACGTTCCTGGCGTTCCTTGATGTCAGCCTGAACCTGAGCGTATTCCTTCTGCTGCGAAGCCAGCTTGGCCTGAATCTGAGGCTTCTTGGCTTCTAGCTCAGCGCCAAGTTTTTCGGTGCTGGCAACCAGCGCGTCCAGTTCATTCTTCGCGTTCTGCGCCTGGGTCCGGGCTGCCTGCTCTTGAGCCAGCGCGTCCTCGGCTTGGGACTTGAGCGATGAGATTTCCTTCTCAACAGCGTCAAGTCGAACCTTGTTGTTCTCGTTGTTCGCTTGCTCTTGCGCAAGATCGTTGTAGGTTGCGCTCTGCGATTCCATCGCACGATTCGCAAGGTCCAACCCGTCGGCGATCTCGGTGGCCGAATCCATATTCAGGATCATGTCCAGGCCACTAGAGACGCCGCCACGCTTGTAGGCTTCCGATGCGATCGAAGCCATGGCTTCTTTTGCTTCGGAGATCTTCTTGGCATTCGCCTCGATTTCAGCTGCAACTTGATCGCGAGTGCCCTGGGCGGCGATCAGTCGGTCATTCAGGTCAGCGACAGCTGCTTGGGCATTGGCGACGCGGCTCTGCGCGTCAGCCAATGCCTGCTCTGCCGCAGGGACCTGTGCCTGCTGCTCACGCAGCTTCTGGTCTGTCGCCTGAATATCGGCGTCCAGGAATTCCATGTCTTGCTCAAGGTTGTTGATGTTTCCCTCAACCTGAGCCTTCTTGTCATCCAGCTCGTCAGCAACGACTAGCCCAGCTGGCAACGTTAAAGCCAGTGCCATCGCACCACCAAGGGTGGCGCGCAAGAACTTACTTCGCACTGCGTTGGACAGCATGTGGCTCCTTAGAGAGTTTTGTCGTGCTTCAGATAGGCCGAAGATAACGTTTCGGCTAAACCTTCAGGTAACGCTTCAACGTTACCACTGATGAAATTGTGGCCAAAACGATACCAATTATCAAGAGGACAGGCGCAACGAGCCAAACTTCACCCGTCGAAATGAAGGCAACGCCGACATTTTCGCTAGCGAGCTTGTCTTCAACGAGGAACTTGAGGAGCAGCCACAAAGTACCCGAAGCCAGCAATCCACCTATCAACGAAGCAATAACACCTTCAATAATAAATGGAAGCTGAATCGTCGCTTTTGAAGCTCCGACCAGTCTCATGATGGTTGTTTCCAAGCGTCGGTGCATTGCCGAGAGCTGGATAGTCGTGCCGGTAAGCAAGACGGCGCAAACAATCATGACGATGGCCACCACTGCGGCCGCAGCTGACGCCACCCGGACGAGTTGGAAGACCTTCTCAAGCAAGTCCCTCTGATCGATCACGGAATCCACACCGTCGACCGTCGAGAACGCTTCATTGATCACCGGATACTTTTCGGGATCTACCAGCGCAACTCGGAAAGACTCGGGCAGCTGGGCCGGAGTGATCTGGTCAACCAGGGATGAATTCTCGTACTGATCAAGGAAGTTCTTATACGCCTGGTCCTTCGACTCGTAGGCATATTCCTTGATGTATGGGGCCAGCTGCTCAGACTTGAGAACCTTTTCGATGTTCTGTCGCTGCGCGTCGGTGACTTCGTTTCCACCACAATTCGGTGAGGTGCTGGTGTCGTCGCAGAGGTAGATCGCTACCTCCATGCGGTCATACCAGTAACCCTTCATCTGGTTGATCTGCAGCTGCAGAAGGATCGAAGCGCCAACGAACGTCAGCGATACGAAAGTCACCAGTACGACCGAAACGACCATGACGACATTCTGCCGAAGGCCTTTCGCCGCTTCGCGGAGAATAAATCCTAGTCTCACTGGTCCTCATCTTTCTGGTCCTCAGCAACCTGCGAATATTCGTCGTGATCCACAGCGGAATCGCCCAAGAGGAGTTCTCGGGAACCATCCTGGTTCACCACGGTGGTCATTGGCGTGTACTGGCCTTCGATCTCATCGCGGATCACCTGTCCGCGCTGCAGTTCAATCACGCGATGACGATATTCGCTGACAAGTTCATGTGCATGCGTCGCCATCAAAACGGTGGTGCCATTTTGATTGATGCGGTTCAGCACGTTCATGACTTCGATGCTGTTTTTTCGGTCGAGGTTACCGGTAGGCTCATCGGCCAACAGGATCGACGGCTTATTGACGATGGCACGTGCAATACCTACTCGCTGCTGTTCACCGCCGGACAGTTCAGTTGGCTTGCGGCGAGCCTTGTCTTCAAGTCCTACAAGCTTCAATGCGTCGGGAACACGTTCACGGATCTGTGCTCGCGAAGCACCAATGACTTCCATCGCGAAAGCCACGTTGTCAAAGACCGTGCGTTCGCGCAATAGCCGGAAATCCTGGAAGACGAACCCGATATCGCGACGCAGTTTTGGCACGCGTCGGCTCGGGATCCGGTTCAGGTTCTGCCCTGCAACGTAAACAGCTCCGTCGGTGGATCGCTTTTCACGGAGCACCAAACTCAGGAAGGTCGATTTTCCGGAACCGGATTCACCGACCAAAAAGGCGAATTCGCCGCGGCTGATCTCGATGTTTACATCGTCCAATGCAGCGTTCTGCTGTCTTGGCTCATAAACCATCGAGACGTTTTCGAATTTAATCATGTCTTCAATCGCTAGTCTTCGTCGGGGCGCGACCCACGAATACCTATCTCGAGATCAAACGTCAATAGATGCGCCAGTGTTCCAAACACTATCGGTGCAACCCGCCGAACCCGCCTAAATCCTAGGTGTGTTGCCATATTCATCTGATACGCACAGCCAGGAAAAATGGCAGAGATCTTGAATGACCTGATGTCTTTCGCTCTCCATGTAGAGCTTCGGTGATGATACTTACACTATTTGTGGCAAGTCCATCCAACTCGATAAGTATTCGCGAGATCTACTATTTGCTCGGGCGGCGCTGTCCTGCACGCCAGCGGATGCCGGCATCGATGAAATCATCGATTTCGCCGTCAAGCACCGCTTGAGTATTTCCAACTTCATGTTCGGTGCGCAGATCCTTAACCATCTGATACGGATTGAGCACATACGAACGCATTTGATCGCCCCATGAGGCTTTCACATCACCGGCAAACTCTTTTTTCTGAGCATCTTCCTGTTCCTTTTTCAAGAGCAGGAGTCTGGATTGCAAAACACGAAGCGCGGCAGCTCGGTTCTGAATCTGCGACTTTTCATTCTGCATAGAAACAACAACACCCGTTGGGATATGTGTCATGCGAACTGCCGAGTCTGTCGTGTTAACGCTCTGTCCGCCAGGACCGGACGACCGAAACACGTCCACACGAATCTCAGATTCAGGGATTTCGATGCTGTCGGTCTGTTCAATCAAAGGGACGACTTCAACAGCGGCAAATGAAGTTTGGCGCCGCCCCTGGTTGTCAAAAGGAGAAATTCGCACGAGGCGGTGCGTTCCAGCTTCAACGGACAAAGTGCCAAATGCGTATGGCTCATCGATTTCAAAAGTAGCCGACTTCAGGCCAGCTTCTTCCGCGTACGAAGTGTCCATCACGGTCGCCTTGTAACCGCGCTTTTCGGCCCAACGCAGATACATGCGCATGAGCATCTCAGCAAAGTCCGCGGCATCGACGCCGCCGGCACCCGAGCGGATGGTCACCACGGCACCACGCGAATCAAATTCGCCGTTAAGCAAGGTGACAATTTCAAGATCGTCCAAGGCCTTGTGAATGCTGACGAGTTCTTTATCGGCTTCCTGCAACGTTTCGTCGTCGTCTTCGAGTTCAGCCAGCTCAACGAGTACTTCAAGATCATCGATACGGGTTTTGAGCTTAGTCAGCCGTTCGAGTTCCGACTGGCGGTAAGAAAGCTTGCTGGTGACAATTTGCGCAGCTGCGGGATCGTCCCATAGATCAGGGGCGCCTGCTTCCTCAGAGAGCGTCGCAATGTCAGCCTTGATCTGATCGACATCGCTTACATCTTCAATTGCAGCGAAAGTTGAGCGCAGTGTGCGGATTTCAGCAGAGAAGTCAGTTTTTGCCATGGTCTTCTAAGACTACGTCATTTCGGTGGCAATCCCTGATTCCTCCGTTATCGGCTGAGTACCGTCTGAGCCGTGGAGTTCACTGTAATCGGAACCCCATTCGGAACAATCCAACCGACGATCGGCGGTTGAACGGATCCTGAAAGTTGAAGCGTGGCTCCCTGCCCGTCAGAGCGGATACTCACGGAAGAAATCCGTAAATTATCAATTCTGCCGGCAGCTCCAACATCGGACAGGTACCTGCTTACCGCTTGCTGGACCCTTTGTTGGTTCAATTCAATTCGAGGGTTTGGCCCATCGGCTACGAATTCAAACTCATCGACTGCAGCGACCACTGCGCCGTCGGCGATAGACAACAGTTGGCGTGCTTTCAGGTTGACTGCGCTAGCAGCTAAGACGACCGAAATCGTCAAGAGCGTTACGGCGCAGAGACCGATAGCGAGTACCAAGGACTGTCCTTCATCCGAAGAGATCCGATTCTTTACGATCTTGCGCCTAGCCAAATTGATCAACCCTCTGAGATGCGGCTGCATCAACTGAAAATACCGAAGCTTCAAACATCTCAGAGACGAAGGGCAAGGGGACATCAAGCTCAACGGTGATCGTTACAACGCTTCCCGGGCTCAGACACTCAGCGTCGCAGGAAATAGTGGTTGTCGCATCGGTATACCCAAAGTTGCTCATCGCACGGCTGACTGTTTCCCTTGCATTCAATTGGGCCTGAACTGGCGTATCGGAAACGGCAAAGACCTTCGCTGCTTGGTCGGCAGCGCCAACCACCGCATAGCTTCCAGCTTGCAGATGGCTGGCAGCAAGGATCAGGTAGACCATGGGAATTAGCAACACTGTTGCCGCAAATACAAACTCCACGATCGCACTTCCGTCTTCGTCGCGTGCTGTTTTGCGCAGGAACGCCGAAATCGCCTGTCGTAAATCAGCCATATTTCACCGCTTCGCCTTGCACATGGAGATCCCAGCCGTTCGGTAGCAATCCGATCAGGGGCACTCGCGTATCAACCGATACTGTAATCACCTGGCTCTCGCCGATTTGTGCGGTTTGAACACCGACGTTGCCAGCAAAACCTGCATGCAAGCTCTCTGCGATCAAGCGTTGAGTTCTGTCTTGGGCGTCAGCGCTTGAGCGATTCGCCAAGGCACCATAGTGAGCACCATTGGAAGCAGCATCGATCAACGTATTACGCACATGCAGAACGAGTGCGAGTTGGATCAGCGTCATCGCAATGAGGACCAACAACGTCGTGATCATGACAAATTCTGCAACGGCAGATCCTTGAGAATCTCCCACTAGCCGTCGCAGAAATCGCGGTTTACTCCGGAACACGACGTAACGCATCATCGACTGCTAGCCCAGGCCCGAGACCCGATCAATGGCTTGATTGAATAGATCCTGAAGTCGTGGACCCGCAATAGCCAGCAAAGCTGCCACAAGGACCGCTGACATCAGGGTGATCATGACCCAACCAGGCACATCACCTCTGCTGTCCACGAGTTTCGGCGATACTTTCGCCCACATTCTTCTGATGAACGATGCCCCTCTTAAGAAGAAGACCAATAAGAATTCTTGAATGCTATACATGACTTTCCTTCCAGTGGTTCGTTGATTTAAGTTGCGCTTGATCTCGTTGTTCTTTCCTATCAATAGCTCATCTCCAATAGCGCTAATCCTGGGAATACGGCAAACACGATGGTCAACGGAAGGATGCCAAAAACAACCGGAACCAACATCAGGATCTCCCGTTTTCCGGCAACCTCCATGAGTTCGCGTTTTGATGCATCACGAACGTCTTGCGCCTGATCGCGCAATACCTGAGCAAGAGGAGTTCCACGTTCCGTGGCTACGACAATTGCGTCGACGAATCTGGCGATTGTTCCAACCTGCATGCGATCCGACATATTCTGCATCGCTTGAACCATCGGCGTTCCGGCATGGATGTCATTCAGAGTCTTCACGAATTCGTCGCCTATCACTCCATGACAGATACGAGAGATTCGCTCAATCGCCCCAGTGGTGGACTCCCCCGCGCCAACAGTCAGTGCGAGGACTTCTGCGACGGTTGGAAATTGGGTCAATATCTTGCGAGCTCTACGATGGATTTGCTCCCCGAGCCACCAACCCCGCAAGGCGTACCCCAACACCCCACAGCAAATAACCACGAGGATCGAAAAGACGACCGACAAGTTATATTGCATAGCCGCGAGTGCTGTGCACACGGATCCTGCAACCACGCCCGCCAAGGCACAAATGATTTCCTGTGACCGATAGTCGATCAAGCTGATATCAAGGCCCGCGGCATTGAGCCTTTTCTTGAGGATGTCATTTGAAGGGCTGTGATTTGTGGCGAATTTACGGATCTGCAGAATCACCGGTGACGCAAGTTGCCCCAGAGCGGAGTGTCCCGACTCCGAATGCCAGGAGTCCTCAAGCATCCGAGAGCTCCTAACACCTACGCGAACATGTGGGGCAATTCGCTCTGCGAACGCCATCTTTCTCCATCCGGGAAGATTACTCAGAATGATCCATATCCCAAGGCCAAATCCGAGTCCGCACAGTGCCGCCCACGACGTAAAAGAATTCATGACAGTACCCTGTCTTCAACAGGAAGCGTGCCAAGCCTGAGCATAATCCGGTAACAGACAATGGAAATTCCCACACCCACGCCCAGAACGATGACCCCTCCGGCAGTCATATACGCGTCTTTTGCCGCTTCCTGAGTTCCCAAGATCAAAAGCAGGATCCAAGGTGCAGCCACGGCTAGTCGCGCGGCAGATACGATCCACGATTGCCTTGCAGCTAATTCACCTCGCGTGCGAACGTCGTCACGTAAGAAAGCGGAAAGAGTTGTTAAGGTCTGTCCCAGGTCTGTGCCGCCAACTTCGCGAGTGATTCGAAGAGTGGTGAGAATCTTGTCAGCCACCGGGTCCGCCAACCGCTCGCCCAGCTGATCCAGCGCAACGCTAAAATTCGCTGTGGCCCGATAATCCAATGCGAAATCACCGAATTGGGGCCTGAGCAATTGCGGGCCAACAGTTGCTAGTTGTCCCAAAGCTTCAGGCAACGATAGTCCGGCACGGATGGCGCTTCTGAGATGGTCGACAACTTCAGGCCATTGTTCTTGTAATGCGGCCCGCCGCTTGGAAGCTTGGTGCCGGATGAATGCCCATGGAGCGAAAATACCGAAACTGAAAAACAACAGCGCAAAGAGCCATGCTCCGGTAAGCCCCAAGGTCAATAGTCCCGAAACCAATCCACATACCAAACAGATCATCACGAACTTGGTTGGGTACACACTCGTCATTCCCGCTTGAAGAAGGGCTGTTTTGATCATTGACTTCCGTTTTGGTGCTCGCACCCACGGAGCGAAGAGCAGCCAATCAACCAATATGGCTAGCCCGAGACCTCCAAGCAGCGCAAAGAAAGCGATCATGATTGCACCGCCATTAGCTCCGCGATATTGATTCCGGACAGTTCGAACTTTTCGTGTTCCCAATCAGCACCTTGCGAAGCGATTAGTACTCCGTCTCGTCTTTCAAACAAGGTCGAGGACTCAATTTGCCCGGCTTCCACGCGATTCCGGATGCTCAGGATTTCATTGACGTATCGGTGTCCGCTTGGGCTTCGGACACAGTGAACGACCAAATCAATGCATGCAGCAACAGTTTTGATGGTGAAGTCGCTCGTTATATTCGGCCCCGCGAGCAAAGGCAAAGTGCAAATCTTCGTTATCGCATCCCGTGCTGAATTCGCGTGGAGGGTACACAGTCCTGAAATACCGGAATTCAAGGCGATGAGCATGTCGAGCGATTCAGCTTCTCGGACCTCCCCCACAATGATCCGATCAGGTCTCATTCGAAGCGCCTCTTTCACAAGACGACGCATCGAAATTTCGCCAGTTCCTTCAAGGTTTGCCAATCGCGTCTGCATGGCAACTACATCGCGCAGGGACAGATTAAGTTCAAAAATTTCTTCGATGGTGATGATGCGCTCACGCGGGCCAATTGAAGAGGCCAAACAATTAAGCATGGTTGTTTTGCCAGCTTGAGTCGGGCCCGTGACGATCACATTGAGGCCCGCATTAATGGCCGTAGACAAGTACAACGCCGCCGGCCGGCTCAGAGAATCTAGTTCCACCAAGTCGTCTAGTTTTCCGGCCCTGGCGATGAACTTGCGAATGTTCACGGCCCAATGTTCGTGTGTGATGTCAGGGATGACAACATGTAGACGGGATCCGTCCGGAAGCTGGCAATCTACGAATGGTTGGGAAAGATCCAGCCGCCGGCCCGAAGATTTGAGCATGCGTTCAACTAATGTCGCGATCTCTGACGATTCCATGCGAATGTGGGTCAGCTGGCTCTGCCCACCTCGGGCGCAAAAAACCTGATGTGGAGCGTTGATCCAAATTTCCTCGACCGTCGGATCATCGAGTAGTGGCTGGAGAGCGCCAAAGCCAGCAACGTTGTCGAAAATCGTTTGACGGGCCGCATCGAGCGATCCAAGTGAAGGTACTGCGCCAAGCAGCGCACGCTCGTCATAGTCCCTGATGACTTCTTCGATCAATGACTTGATCATCGTAGGCTGTTTGGCCGGATCCAGTCCTCGCCTTCTCACCAGCTCACGAACTTCGTCTTCAACGATGGACAGTGCTTCCACAACGAGCTCCTGTGGTTCTTCGTATCAAAGAATCCCGAAGTCGGGGACCATCGGCGAGCGCGTCGTCGGTGCAGCATTCAAGTTCGTATGACAAGGGATGCTATAGGCACTTCGGCAAGCTTTCAAGAGCTTTTCCTGTTGTGGATAACCGAAAATTCATTCTCCACAGGCTGTCTTTTAGTTATGCAAGAAGGTTGATTAGCAGGCTTTGATTGCTCTCATACTGTTCGTCACTTTTGATCAGGATTCTCCATGGCCCGCTACGAAATTCTCTTGATATCCCAAAATTTCCAGCATCCACGTCAATTTGAGCTGGCGTCCAGTGGGAGATTGACTGGTGAAAAATTGGCTTCCATTCTCCAGTGCTCATTTCCAAATGAACGGTGGTACGTCGAACAAGAGAATCTCAAGAGTCTTGGAACCCTCGCGTCAGATCAGAGATTGGTTCTGAGCGACATACCGCGGATACCTCCCAAGCCTATGGCCGCTACGTCAGTGCTCAAGCTCTACGTGATCAGCGGCCCAGATTCCGGTGCTTGGATATCCATGACACACGGAGAGCAGTCCATTGGCCGTAGTGCCCCGCTGTGGCTTGAAGATCCATTAATCTCACGTTGCCACGCAATCTTGAGTGTTTCCGCTCGGCGGATACGGCTAGTGGCGTCCGCCAACCATCAATTGTTTCGTGAGGACGGCACTGCTTGCAGCTCGATGGACTTGGCTTCAGGGTCCCGATTTCGCCTGGGGAATACGACATTCGCTGTTGGAGACCCCCTTGCCTTGGAGTCTAAAACGAGGATCATGGCTGACGATTTAGAAGTCCTGCTCCCGCCACGGCCTGAAATGAGCAGATTGGTGATGCTCATGCTGGCTGCACTCATACCGATTCTTACCGGAATCCTCCTAGCAGTCCTGATGGGAACGATGCTTTTTCTGATCATTAGTGGAGTTTCCGCCCTGATGGGTTTGGTCCCGGCATGCCAGATCGTGGCAGAGATCAGACATTGGAACCGGTCCATGTCCACGCAACGCAGCATGGCTGTCGAAGCCAGGTCCCGATATGCTCCCCCGTTGGGGCATGCCATTGTGGCAGGGCTGGATGCGATAACTCTCGGCATCAGTTCTCTGCAGGTTCCTCCCCTAGTTTGGGGCGACGGCCAATGGTCACCGCAAGCTTCCGCATCGGATCGGCCTCAGCACCCCCACAAAACTTGGCCAAAGCTTAAGAAGAAAAAGCTGGATACCCCGTGGCAAGGTCCTGTCTTTGCTCCCGCTGCACCTGGCGTTTGGCAACTGGTCGGATGCCAAGGGCAAGACATGGGAGAAATCCTCGCTGGAGTACTGGCGCGATTCTTGCCGCACATCGCGGCGAACAGGCTTTCGCTCATGATCGATCCAGCTATTCATTGTTTGCCGGCGTCCTTGCTGCTATTGCGGAATGCCACGGCGACCACGCTTATGCCTCCGTCACCCGAGCACAATTTCCTTGGCGGCGACAAGCCAACGCTCAAGACCATCTATCTGACTACAAGTCCGACAGGACCGTTGCCCGATACGCTCGTTCTCGGTTTGGGACCAGCGCTCTGGGCGACCTCAGAGCATTGGATAGTGCTTGATTCCTTGGCATCCCATATGCCAGATCAGCGCTTCTCTATCACAGAGCTGCAAAAATTGAGCTTGACGCGTTTTGACCGCATTGTCCAATGGTTCATATCCATTACACCAACGGACAAATCAAATTCGATACGACCGCTCATGGAACCGGGCAATCGAATTCAAGCTGTTATTGGGGTCAGCAATTCCGGTGACGAAGTGTCAGTAGATTTCGATGCGGATGGACCGCACATGTTGATTTGCGGAACGACTGGCTCTGGAAAATCTGAGGCGCTGCGTCGCATCGTCGCCGACCTCTCCTTCCAGTTTTCGCCAGAGCAATTGGCGTTCGCATTGATCGACTTCAAAGGTGGCGCAGGACTATCGGTTTTCGAGCATCTTCCTCACGTCCAACTCTTCGCCAGCGATTTAGACGACTCCTGCGCACAACGCACGCTTGAACAGCTCGAATTCGAGGTCCACCGAAGGGAAGCGATACTAGCTGACAACGGTTGTAGCGATCTCAGCGAGTACCGATTACTTACTTCACCACCGCAGCCGATGCCTAGGCTTGTCGTGATTGTCGATGAGTTTCGGGTATTTATCGAGACCCTGCCAACAGCCGGACAACGAATCGAGCGACTGGCAGCGGTGGGACGGGCATTAGGGATCCACTTGATACTCAGTACACAACGTCCGGCTGGCACTCTCACAGGGCAAACACGCGCCAATATCAATGCGGTTATCGCACTGCGGGTTAATGACCCTAGCGAGTCTGTTGAACTCGTTGGCTCGACTGCGGCGACTTTGCTGGATCGCCCCGGACTGGCGATTATCAGAAGTTCAGCAAGGCCTACAGAGCATTTCCAATTTCATCTCGCGGCGGAGCCTGATATCAAAGGAGAGATTCTTGAGCGCAACCGCACCGACATGTCTTTATCCAAATTCGCCACGTTCGTACCTACGTCTGAACGCTTCGGCCCGGATCCGCTTAAGGAACTAGTTGAATCGGTGGCCTCGCGCTGGCGTTCTGCGTCCGCATGCGAATCCGGCTTCGCTCCGCCGCTTCCCCCAAGCATCGACGACGTTCCCATCCCGACAGATTGGAAGGACCGGAAGGAAGGTGCAATTTTCTGCGGTGTGCGCGATAACTTAGCTGGCGGAACGCTAGAACCATTGCTCATCAACACGCCGGGGAGGCGTTCCCTGCTTATCTGCGGATTGCCAGAAGCCGGTGCTCGAATGGCCTTTGAACACATGGTTTCACTCCCCCGTAAAGTTTTGTGTTTTGGGCCTTCACCGGTCCAAGACGCAAATCAATATGGGAATCTCAAAGTCGTGACAGGGGAAGACCCCTACGCATTCTTGGATGCTCTGGACTTCCTGGAAACAGGGCCGAAAGACGAATCCCTGGTCATCATGATTCATTCCTTGGCGCAGCTGCAATCGAGCCTACCGCCTCAACATTTTCAACGTTTTGACGAAGCGGTGGGGTCCTTATTGCGGCTCGGCAACTCGCGGGGCCCGTTTATTGTTTGCGCTGTTGATCGTGATCAGAACTGCCTGAAGTCAAGTGGCCTGTTCACGACCCAGTGGTATTTCCCGCTCAATGCCACAGAGTCACTGAGAATGATCTGGCCTAAAATTCCGGCCTGCTCACCCATTCCAGGTAGAGGAGTGATACTGAATTCGGATCATTCAGCCCAGGTTTTCCAACTTGCTCCGGCCCAGGCCGAGCGTCTCAGGAACGGTGTCTGGATTGATACCAGTTTGAACCCCGGTTCAGCGTTTCCGATATCCGATGACGAGACTGAGCTTCTTGGCTCCAGCCCATTTACCGGCAGCCCCGTCGCCCTACCCCATCAGGCTCGCTTCATCATGATTTGTCCTGATGCCAAGGAGCGGTTGGCGTTGTCTTCCTCGTTGGCCAAACGCTGGGAGGCCGCACATTCAAACGGCATCGAAGACTTGGCAGCCACACTTGATGACTATGATTCTGGGAGGAAGATTCGTCCGCACCTCTTGTGCGTCAATTTAGAAAGCACCGCAGATCCACGACTACTGGCTAATCTGGAACGGCTCAAGGCCTCGAATATGCGTTTGGTACTTTTTACGCCGCCTTCGGTACGGCTCGCCTATGAACTCGGTCTACCGTCCGTCACTATAGACGACCGGGAAATCGCAATTGTCGAGGCAGAGCATTCTCAGGACACGCAACCAATGCAGTGGCCAGCTCTACACCAAGACCCCCAGAGAACAAGTCGGCCCTACTGGCGTGCCGTCGTCGCTCGCTACGGTCAACCCCGCATGGTGCTCGTTCCCCGAGAGCCTTGAAGCTGGCGACTACTGCGAGGGACGATCCCCTAAGAAGGCCGTGGTTTTCGGAGCGAAGAGCAGGACAATGCTCGCGCCGGCGACCAGGATCGAAACCACTGCCCCAATCTTGACCATAGCGATATCGGAGCTAAGGAACGAGACTGACAAGATGAGTTGGAACAATTGCCAGACGATGATTGGTGCCCGGGTAAAGGCTTTGCCCTTGAAGAAGTTAATAGCCACGGAACCTTGCCAGATAGCAAGCAATAGGCAGAGCACCAGCATGAAGATTTGCCCGCCGACATTGACTACGCCACTGCTCGAAAGGTTTCCGAGGTAGCTGATGGCATATCCCAGTACTGCCAGCGCCTCGAGCATGACTAACGCGGCTACGATGACAACACTGATTGGTCGGGGCATACTACTTTGTTGGTGGCTCACGTCAATAATCTTCGTCGACGTCTGGCAGGAACTCAAACTGCCATGAGCGCCCTCGCTGTAGTCGAGGCCACACCAATAGGTACTAGCGGACTTGCCTGCCAAATGCCATGTGAGAAAGCACTCAGGCATTCAGCAACATTTCGCTATCATGACTCTTGTTTACTTCCTCGTAACATGAAAACCTTATGTGGTCGGTTAAACGAGGAGCCCAATCGGTCCTCACCGAAGATCAGAAGAGCCAATCGGTAACCGTTGGGTAATCAGGATTTAATTTCATTCCTAATTAGTTGTTACCCCTCCGTTGCTTGCCGTTGGCCCTTCAGACCCCTCTCAGATTTCAAGGAGCATCAATAAGCATGGATTGGCGTAGCCGCGCGGCGTGTCTGGAAAAGGATCCGGAACTGTTTTTCCCAGTGGGAAACACCGGTCCGGCCCTATTGCAGATCGAAGAGGCCAAGAGCGTCTGCCGTCGATGTGAAGTAACCGAAACTTGTTTGCAGTGGGCTATTGAGTCCGGTCAGGATGCAGGCGTATGGGGCGGCATGAGCGAAGATGAGCGTCGCGCTTTGAAGCGCCGCGCTGCACGTGCTCGTCGCGCTTCATAAATATGCGCTCGAGGTAAATCTCGCAACCCGAGACGCCAAACGAAATCCGCCAGAGGTCAACACCACTGGCGGATTTCGAGTTTAACCGGCATTTTGCCAGCTCGGCTAGGTAGATTAAAAGTAGTATTCATGTTCGAAAGGATCTGTTAGTGACTTTGGCCTGCTTCGCGCGCACAATTCAGGCGGGTGCAGACGGAAAATGAGTTCAGCCCTGACAGACCCGAATCTGGGCAAAACTCTCGACGGTAGATATCGTCTCGACCATCTTCTAGCCCTTGGCGGCATGTCCCGCATCTACCGCAGCATGGATAAGCGGCTCCATCGAGCGGTCGTCGTGAAAATTCTGAACGACAATTATGCGAGCGAACCCACCGTACGCGAACGCTTTCAATCGGAAGCCGTGATCGCCGCGAATATCACGCACCCGAACGTGGTCTCAATCCGCGACCACAATGTCAGCGACAATCTCGTGTACCTCGTCATGGAGTACGTGCGCGGCCGAAACCTCGACCAAGTCATCTCTGATCGTGGTCGATTCACACCCCGCCAGACGCTGAGCGTGCTGGAACAGATTTGCAACGGGCTCAGCGCAGCCCATCGCGAAGGAATCATTCACCGGGATATGAAACCCGCGAATGTCTTGCTGGCCGATACCGGGGAAATCAAGCTCACCGACTTCGGCCTGGCACGCGCTGCCAGCGCGCACACCCAATCCGCAACCCTGCTGGCAACGCTGTCCCACGTATCTCCGGAGCTTGTTTCCGGATCCTCTGCTGATTCCCGCAGCGATATCTACGCTCTGGGCATCATGATCTACCAAATGCTCACCGGCAAGCTGCCGTACTCGGAAACGAATCCAGCGGCCATGATGAAGCATCATTTGGACTCCCCCATGCCATTGCCGTCGCAAACAGTTCCGGGATTGGCAGTAGACCTCGATGAGCTGGTCCAGTGGTGCACCGAAAAGGATCCCGAAAAGCGCCCCCAGGATGCCTCGCTGCTGCTGGAGGAAGTCCGCCAGATCCACTCGACGCTCACCGATGAGCAACTGGATCTCGGCGCGGATTCCCTCGGGACTGTCGAAGACCTGATCCCGCAAACATTCACCCATATGCCGACAACCTTGCAACAGCGCCTTGACGCCATGCAACGCGACCGGGAATTCGAGCGTGAACAGCAATGGCTCGAACTCAATTCCACCTCCGGTGATGGCAGCTATGAGGTCGACGACGAGGAATCCAGCGAATCCCCCACTACGGTCATCGCCGCTGGCGACGCAACCGAGGTCCTGGATCTACGCGACGCCCAGACCACTGTCGCGCTTGCGCAGACCGGCGATGCGCCCAGCGCGCCTCCCCTGAATGCGACCAGCGTCTATACGCGTGGTGAGCTTGCCCAGCCTGCGCCCGAACCAATCAAGAATGCGCCAACCCCCCGGGACTCGAAGCGCGCGCAAAAGCAGGCCAATAAGCGGTGGCGCAAGGAAGCCCAGATTCCTACGCACCAGCTTCGAAAGCCGCGAACGGGCACGCAGAAGTTCGTCATCACCCTCATGTGGATCGTGATCGTGGCTCTGGTTGCCGGCGCTGGATGGTTCTTCGGGCGCGGTCCGGGCACGATCGTGCGCATTCCATCGCTCACGGGCATGCTCCAGGAACGAGCTATCGCACAACTAGACAGCCAGGGCGTCCCCGTCCGGGTCAATACTGCCTACGACGACAAGGTCGCCATTGGCCGAGTGGTCGATTCCCAACCGAGCACTGGCAAGAACATCATGAAATTCCAGGGCGTAGAGCTCACGGTTTCCCAAGGACCAGAACTCTTCGATGTTCCCGATGTTGCGGACCTGAAGCTGGAGAGCGCCAAGAAGTCGTTGGCCAAGGCCGGATTCGAGAATCTGAGCACCAGCGAAGAGTATTCCTCGACGGTTGAGACCGGTGCGGTCATCGGCACCAGCCCCGAGGCCGGCAAGCGGCTGCCAAAAAAGAACACCATCACGCTGACCGTTTCCAAGGGCCACGCTCCGGTCGAAGTTCCCTCCTTGATCGGCCTGAGCCGCGATGAGGCTTCGCAGAAGCTCAGCGCTGTCGGGCTGTCCTTGAAATCCGGCGCCGATGTTCATTCAGCGCAGATCGGACAGGGTCTGGTCGCTTCGCAGGAGCCGGCTGAGGGTACCGCGGAATTCGGTAGCTCCATCACCGTCAACCTGTCCGCCGGGCCCGAATACGTCCAGATTCCATCGATTGTCGGCCTGAGCGTCCAGGACGCCGCCGCGGCGTTGGAAGAAGCTGGCTTCAAGGTCAAGACCCACAGCGTTTTTGGCGGCCAGGATCAAACAGTGAGGATGCAGACGCCGCTGAACCAGAAAGCGATCCTCGGCAGCGAGATCACCATCTACGCTTTCTAGCAGGTACGGCAAAGGCTCGGTTCCAGTGTGGAACCGAGCCTTCGCATTATGCCTTAGCGGTTGCGGCTACGGCTTTGCAGCGCCGACGAAACCAGGAAGGCCATCTCCAGGGACTGGCGGTGGTTTAGGCGTGGGTCGCAGACGGACTCGTACAGCGAGTCGAAGTCTTCCTCGCGGATCGGGTCTGCGCCACCGAGGCACTCGGCCACGTCGTCACCGGTCATCTCGACATGCAGACCGCCTGGGAAGGTGCCCAGCGAGTCGTGCACCTCGAAGAAGCCGCGGACTTCGTCCATGACTGCATCGAAGTTGCGGGTCTTGTAGCCGTTCTGGCTGGTGACGGTGTTGCCGTGCATCGGGTCGGTGACCCACAGTACCTGCGCACCGGAAGCGGTGACCTTTTCAACCAGGTTTGGCAGCTTCTCGCGAATGTTCTTCGCGCCCATGCGGGTGATGAAGGTCAGGCGGCCTGGTTCGCGGTTTGGATCAAGCTTCTCGATCAAGCGCAGCGCATCGTCCGGCTCGGTGGTCGGGCCCAGCTTCACGCCAATCGGGTTGCGCACGCGCGAAAGGAAATCGATATGCGCGTGATCCAGCTGGCGGGTTCGTTCGCCAATCCACAGGAAGTGGCCACTGGTGTCGTAAGGCAGGCCGGTACGGGAATCGGTGCGGGTCAAGGCACGTTCGTAGTCCAGCAGCAAGGCTTCGTGCGAAGCGAAGAATTCGGTGCGCTTGAGCGCCTCGAAGTCCGCGCCGCAGGCGTCCATGAATCGGATGGCCGAATCGATTTCGCCGGCAAGCTGTTCGTATGCCGAGTGCGCCGGGTTGGCCATGAATCCGCTGTTCCACGAGTGGACGCTGCGCAGGTCGGCAAAGCCGCCCTGGGTGAAGGCACGGATCAGGTTCAGCGTGGCCGATGAGGTGTTGTAGGCCTGCACCATGCGCTTCGGATCGTGGGCCCGCGATTCCTCGGTGAATTCGTAGCCATTGACGATGTCGCCGCGGAATGCCGGCAGAGTTACGCCGTCTCGGGTCTCGTCATTCGAGGAACGCGGCTTGGCGAACTGGCCGGCCATGCGGCCCATCTTGATGACGGGCATCGACGAACCGTAGGTCAATACGACGGCCATCTGCAGGATCGTGCGTACGCGTGCGGAAATCTTGTCGGCGGTAGCGTCGGCAAAGGTTTCGGCGCAGTCACCACCCTGCAGCAGGAAGGCCTTGCCCTGGGCGGCCTGAGCCAGGCGCTCGCGCAGGACATCTACTTCGCCGGCAAAAACCAGAGGAGGACGCGAACCCAATTCGTTGATGGAGGACTGATAGTCCTTGTGCTCGCGCCAAGTTGGCTGCTGGGCAATAGGCAATTCACGCCACAAATCTAGCTGCGGATCAGTGGCGGGGCCGGCTACAGAGGAGCCGGGCAATGGGGTTCGGTTTACTTCGCTCACCTTGAAGATTCTACGTCCCTGAACGGCAAAGCACCGCGACGAATGTAACAACGGCGCGTAATACTGTGAGCAGGCTTCTACTTCTTGGCTTTGCGGGGTGCGTACACGTCGACGTAGCTCTGCCCGGAGAGCACGTTGATCGCCTGCCGGATTTCATCGGCGCAGGCTCGCAGCGCCTGCGGATCGTCGTGTTTTCCCGCTAGGTGCCCAAAGTGCAGCGGCTTGCCGATTTTGATCCCGATCTTCCCCGGATGCGGCAGGCTTTGCCCGATCGGCTGGACCTTGTCGGTGCCGATCATGGCCACAGGGATCACCGGAGCCCCGGATTCCAAGGCGAGTTTCGCGACTCCGAGCTTGGCCCGGTACAGGCGGCCGTCAGGCGAACGGGTGCCTTCGGGGTAGATCCCCAGGATCTTCCCCTTATCCAGGGCCTGCTTTGCGCTGGCCAGCGAAGCCGCTGATTTTTGGCCGCCGGAACGATCCATGGGCAGCTGGTTGATATTGCGGAAGAACCACGCGGTGATGCGCCCCTTGAGCCCGCGACCATTGAAGTATTCGTCCTTGGCCAGGAAAATCACTGCCCGTTCCAGCATCGCCGGCAAGAACACCGAGTCGCTGACCGACAGGTGGTTTGAAGCCAAGATCGCCGCCCCGGACTGCGGGATGTTGTTGATGCCCTGCAGATCTACCCGGAAGAAGATCTTCACCAGTGGCCGAACGGCAAATCGCTTGAGGAAGTCGTACAGCACGGCAGAAAAATTCCTTCTTCTCGGGGTTCAGCTTTGTCACGGGGACATGCGATGATCACAGAACTCGTGACACTGTCCGCACCCTTCAATTGTGCACTACGCTCGAAGGTGTCAGTAGAAAATTGGAGTGGCCATAATGGAAAATGATGCACAAAACACCTCGGATCTCCCGTCGCGCAATACCTGCGCGGTGCTGCTGATCCATGGCTTCACCGGTTCTCCGACGGCAATGCAGCCGTGGGCTGCATCATTGGCGCGCTCGGGATTCGCCACTGCGGTGCCGCTTCTTCCCGGCCATGGGACTCGGTGGCAGGACATGATTCCGGTGGCCTACAGCGACTGGATCCAAGCCACCGAAAAGGCTTTCGACGATCTTGCCCGCTCCCACGAGAAGGTATTCGTGGCCGGGCTGTCCATGGGAGGCGCCCTGGCCTTGCACTTGGCCACCCGGCGCAACGTTGCCGGGATGTCGCTGGTGAACCCCGGGCTTGTCGTCGACTCCAAGCTGGCACCGCTCACGCCTTGGCTGAAGCATGTCTTGCGCAGCGTGGCGCCCATCAGCAATGACATCGCCAAACGAGGGATGGACGAGGGGGCTTATCCGCGCACGCCGGTCGCGGCCGTGGCGCAGCTGCACGCACTGTTCGCCCAGACCCGTTCGCGCCTGGAATTGGTGGCCGCGCCGGTGCAGCTGTTTCGATCGACCGTTGACAATGTGGTCTCCGAAGCGTCGGTACGGGAACTGGTCGCGGGGCTGGCCCCGGGGACCTTGGCCGAACACCATATGCTGCTGCATTCAAAGCACGTGGCCACGCTGGATTATGATGCCGAACAGATTTTCCACGAGTCCGCCCGCTTCTTCTCCAAGCTCTCCGGCATCGCGCCAGGCACCACAGGAAGGCACCTATGACCGAGTCTGACGCCATTCCGCCAGAACAGGAAGATCCTCGTTGGGATGATCTGGTGAAGAACTTCCAGCAGCTCGACGCGCAAGCGCCCCGCGAACCCAGCGCCCAGGAACGCGCAGATCAGCTCAAAAAGCTGTTCAACACCGGACCTGGCGCCATGAACGGGCCGCGGGATTTTGCGCCCGAGGAATCTGATGAGCCGTTCATCCCGGACGAGCCGGCTGCTTTGGGCTCCGGGGACCCGATGCTCAACCTGGCCTGGACGGCGGCAGCCGGCGGGCCGATCGGGTTGCTGTTATGCGTGCTGTTCTTCCGTTCCGCGCCGGCTTTTGTGGTCATCGGCTTGGCGCTCGCCACCTTGGCTGGAATTGCCTACTTGGTCAAGCGTCTTCCCACTTCCCGCGATCCGGGAGATGATGGGGCTCAGGTCTGACGTGAACTTGGAGCGTCCAGCGCTGTAGGTTACTGTAAAGTAATAAAATGTGATGCGGGTTACCCGCCATTGCTCATGGGGTCACACAAAGTTCAGGAGATGAATACCAGATGCGCGAATACAGCTCGCCAATTCGCATCCACACACCTCAGCAGTCAAATATCACCGATCTGTTGCTACGCCACGCCAACTCGGCGGCCAATCCAGCCTTGTTCGCCAAACCCGGCGCGGACTCAACCTGGCAGGACGTCACCGCATCACAGTTCGCCGCGGATGCCAAGGCCATCGCCAAGGGCTTCATCGCCAACGGCATCAACCCAGGCGAGCGCATCGCGCTGATGGCGAAAACCCGCTACGAATGGACCTTGGTCGACTTCGCGATCTGGTTCGCCGGATGCGTCACCGTGCCGATCTACGAGACATCCTCCCCCAGCCAGGTAGCCTGGATCGTCGCAGACTCCGAGGTCAAAGCCGTCGTTCTCGAATCCGCAACCCACGAAGGCGTGGTGCGTCGCGCGGCCCATCAAGAACAGCTCGACACCCTGGATAATATTTGGCAGTTCGAGGGCGGCCTTGAGCAGCTGATCGAAGACGGCAAGGCCATTGACGACGAACAGCTCGAAGCCCGCCGATCGGCTGTGACGTTGAGCGATATCGCCACCATCATCTACACCTCCGGCACCACCGGGCGCCCCAAGGGCTGCGAACTGACCCACAGCAACTTCGTGGAACTGGCCGAAAATGCCGCCGCATCGCTGCCCCAGGCCGTCTACCCCGGTGCCTCCACCATCATGTTCCTGCCACTGGCCCACGTCTTCGCGCGATTCATCTCGGTGATCAACGTGGCCGCCGGCTGCCGCACCGGGCATACCCCGGACGTGAAGAACCTGCTCGGCGATCTGCAGTCCTTCAAGCCGAACTTCATCCTCGCCGTTCCGCGCGTCTTCGAAAAGGTCTACAACTCGGCGATGCTCAAGGCCGAAGACGGCGGCAAGGGCAAGATCTTCCACGCCGGGGTCGACGTCGCTGTCGCCTATTCCAAGGCCCAGCAATCGGGCAAGATCCCGCTGGTGCTCAATCTCAAGCACAAGCTTTTCGACGCCTTGCTCTACAAGAAATTGCGCGAGGCGATGGGTGGCAACATCCGCCACGCGGTCTCCGGCGGCGGCCCCCTGGGAGAACGCCTGGGCCACTTCTTCAACGGCATCGGCGTCACGGTGCTCGAAGGCTACGGTTTGACCGAGACCACCGCGCCGATCACCGTCAATACCCTTGAGCGCATCAAGATCGGCACGGTCGGCAAGCCGCTGCCAGGCAATGCGGTGCGGATCGCCGACGACGGCGAGATCCTTGCCAAGGGCTTGTGCGTGATGAGCGGATATCACAATCGCCCCGAGCTTCAAGCAGAGACCTTCACCGACGGCTGGTTCCACACCGGCGACATCGGCGAACTGGATGCCGACGGGTTCCTCAAGATCACCGGCCGCAAGAAGGAAATCATCGTTACCTCCAGCGGCAAGAACGTGATTCCCGCGTTGCTCGAGGACCAGATCAGGGCCGATGCGCTGGTGTCCCAGTGCGTAGTGATCGGTGAGGGCCGTCCATTCATCGCAGCCCTGGTCACCTTGGATCCCGAGGCGCTTCCGGGCTGGCTTGATCGCCATCAGCTGGATAAGAACACCCCGCTCGAAGAGCTGGCCAAGCATCCAACAGTGCTGGAAACCATTGACAAGGTCATCGCCAAGGCGAACACCTCGGTGTCGAAGGCCGAGGCCATCAAGTCCTTCCGCGTGGTGCCCTCTGACTTCACCGAGGAAACCGGCCATTTGACCCCCTCGATGAAGATCAAGCGCGCTGTTGTGCTCAAGGACTACAACGAGCTGATCGAAGAGATCTACTCGGCGCCCAAGCCCAAGGAGTAGTCCAGAACAGCGGTAACCAGCTCCCACGATTCGCGAGCCGAAGCGGCCCAGGGCAACCTGAGGCCGCTTTGCTGTGTCCGGGCAAAGTAGCTGCGTGGCAGCACCACCCGGTTGAAGGCGGGCATATCGCTGGCACGTTGGCCATCGTCGATCACCGCGAAGATCAGGTTCTCGGCCAGCGGCTGGCGGCCATTGGCCAGCAGCCACTGCACCAGTTCCATCAACTGGTCTTCGCCATCCGGCCCGGTCTCCCCGACGACCACCAGCACGTCGACGCCGGCGAATTTGCCTTCGAGCACCGATTCGACCCGTTGCGGACCGGCGGTAGAGACCTCGGCGCGCAGCTGGAGTTCGCCGAATTGCTCGGCCAGGTGCTCGGCAATTTCGAAAAAGGGCAGGTGCGTGCCGAGCGTAAAGACCAGCACCCCCAGTCGATCGCGGCCTGCAGCAACCTCGCTGGCTCGGGCGGCGACTTCCGCTGGCGCGGCCCCGGCCGGAGTTTTATGTGCTCGCATCACGGCTCCTTGTAATGAATCTGCTTGTACTGGATCTGCGTTGAAAATCTTGTGAGAGAACAGGGGCCCGCAACCAAAGTTGCGAGCCCCTGCGCTCAATAAGGCCAGAGGCCTGGATGCTACTTGGCTTCGATGACCAAGAGCAGATCGCCGCCTTGGACCTGGCTGGTCCCATCGAGGGTGATCTGGGTGACGACGCCGGTGGCGTTGGCTGTAATGCCAGCTTCCATCTTCATCGCCTCGATCGTGGCCACCGACTGGCCCGCCTCGACGAGGTCGCCGGCCTTCACATTCACGGTCACTGCACCGGCGAACGGCGCGGCCACATGGCCTGCGTTGTTCGGATCGGCCTTCGGAGCAGACTTCACGGTGGATTCCACCGACTCGTCGCGGACCTTGATCTGGCGGGACTGGCCATTGAGCGTGACCACCACGGTGCGCAGGCCCTTCTCGTCGGCGTCGGACACCGAAACCAGCTTGACCAGCAGGCGGACACCGGTGCCCAGCGAGATTACATGCTCGAAGCCCGGGGTCAGGCCGTAGAGGTAATCACGGGTATGCAGCACCGACAGGTCGCCGAAGTTCTCCACCGACTTCTCGAAGTCGCGAGTCGGGCCGGCGAAGAGCAGGCGGTTCAGGGTTGCCCGGATGGTGTCCGAATCAGCGCGCAACGCCTGGGCGTCCTCTGCCGACAGGTCCTCGACGCGGGCCTTCACATTGCGGCCCTGCAGCGCCTTGGTGCGGAATGGCTCCGGCCAGCCACCCGGAGGGTTGCCCAGTTCACCGGAAAGGAACTGGATCACCGAATCCGGGATGTCGTAGTTCTGCGGATTGGCCTCGAAGTCGGCCGCGGGCACTCCGGAACCGACCAGCTGCAGCGCCAGGTCGCCGACCACCTTGGAAGAAGGAGTCACCTTGACCACGTTGCCGAGCATCGCGTTCACCGAGGCGTACATCGACTCGATGGCTTCGAAGCGTTCGCCCAGGCCCAGCGCGATCGCCTGCTGGCGCAGGTTCGAGAGCTGGCCGCCAGGGATCTCGTGCTGGTAGACACGGCCGGTTGGTGCTGGCAGCCCCGATTCGAATGGCTTGTACAGGGCGCGTACTGCTTCCCAGTACGGTTCCAGCGAGGCCACGGCATCCAATGACAGGCCCGGATCGCGCTCGGTGAATTCCAGTGCGGCGATCAGCGCGGAGGCAGAAGGCTGCGAGGTGGTTCCGGCCATTGCCGCGCTGGCCACGTCCACAGCGTCCACGCCGGCGTCGACGGCTGCCATCAAGGTGGCCAGCTGGCCGCCTGAGGTGTCGTGGGTGTGCAGGTGCACCGGAAGGTCGAAGCGTTCGCGCAACGCGGTCACCAGCTTGGTCGCCGCGGCAGGACGCAGCAGGCCGGCCATATCCTTGATGGCGATGATGTGGGCACCGGCGTCAACAATCTGCTGCGCCAGGTCCAGGTAGTAGTCCAGCGTGTACAGCTTCTCGTTGGCATCCAGCAGGTTGCCGGTGTAGCACAGGGCCACCTCGGCCACCGCGGTACCGGTCTCGCGCACTGCCTTGATGGCCGGCGCCATCTGCGACACGTCGTTGAGCGCGTCGAAGATGCGGAAGATGTCGATGCCGGCGGCCGCGGCTTCCTTCACGAAGGCGTCGGTGACTTCCGTCGGGTACGGGGTGTAGCCCACCGTGTTACGGCCGCGCAACAGCATCTGCAGCGGGATGTTCGGAAGTTCGGCACGCAGCAGCTCCAAGCGCTTCCATGGGTCTTCGCCGAGGAATCGCAGGGCTACGTCGTAGGTCGCTCCGCCCCAGACCTCCATGGAGAACAGCTGCGGCACGCTGTGTGCATACGCCGGAGCGGCAGCCAGCAGGTCGCGGGTGCGAACGCGGGTGGCCAGCAAGGACTGGTGCGCGTCGCGGAAGGTGGTGTCGGTGATGCCCACGGCCTTGGAATCGCGCAGCGCCTTGGCGAATCCTTCTGGGCCGAGCTCCAGCAGCTTCTGGCGCCATCCATCAGCCGGCACAGCCGACTTGGACGGGCCATCAAATGGCGAACGCTCTGGCTCATCGGACTTGTCCCCCGGGAAGGCAGGCAGTTTCTTGCGAGGGTCGATGCCCTCGATACGCTCGCCGTTGGGGTGGTTCACGGTGACATGCGCCAGGTAGTTCAGGGCCTTGGTGCCGCGGTCCTGGGACTCATTGCCGGTCAGCAGGTCCGGGCGCGAGTCGATGAAGTCGGTGGCAACGTCACCGGCCAGGAACTGCGGGTCGCCCAGCACGTTCTGGATGAACGGGATATTGGTGGCCACACCGCGAACACGGAATTCTGCCAGCGCACGACGAGCGCGTGCTACCGCAGTCTTGTAGTCGCGGCCGCGGCAGGTGAGCTTGACCAGCATCGAGTCGAAATGCGGGGAGACCTCGGCGCCGGTGTAGATGGTGCCGCCGTCCAGTCGCACGCCCGAACCGCCGGCCGAGCGGTACACGGTAATGGTTCCCACGTCCGGGCGGAAGCCATTGGCAGGATCCTCAGTGGTGATGCGCGACTGCAGAGCCCAGCCGCGGACCTGCACGCTGTCCTGGGTGATGCCCAGATCCGCGAGCGACTCGCCGGCGGCAATGCGCATCTGCGCCTGCACCAAGTCGATGTCGGTGACTTCTTCGGTCACCGTATGCTCAACCTGGATGCGCGGGTTCATTTCGATGAACACGTGCTGGCCGGCACGTTCGCCCACGGTGTCCACGAGGAACTCGACCGTTCCCGCGTTCTGGTAGCCCAGGGTCTTGGCGAACTTCACCGCGTCGCGGAACAGCGCCTGGCGAATGGAGTCATCCAGGTTTGGCGCTGGAGCGATCTCGACAACCTTCTGGTGGCGACGCTGCAGCGAGCAGTCGCGCTCGTGAAGGTGAACGATGTTTCCGTGTTCATCGGCCAGGATCTGGACCTCGATGTGGCGAGGGCGGAGCACTGCCTGCTCCAGGAAGACCGTTGGATCACCGAAAGCGGTGCCTGCTTCACGCATGGCCGCGCCCATCAGCTCTGGCAGGTCTTCGCGCTTGTCGACGCGGCGCATGCCGCGTCCGCCACCACCGGCAACTGCCTTGACGAAGATCGGGAAGCCGATACGGTCGGCTTCGGCGATCAGGAAATCTACATCGTCGCTTGGCTCGGAGGATTCGAGCACTGGAATTCCGGCTTCGCGAGCTGCCTTCAGCGCCGCGACCTTGTTTCCGGCCAGTTCAAGTACGTCCGCCTTTGGACCAATGAACTTGATGCCTTCTGCCGCAGCGGCGCGAGCGAGATCGGGGTTTTCGGACATGAATCCGTAGCCAGGGTAGATTGCATCGGCGCCGGCTTCCTTGGCAACGCGGATAATCTCGTCGATATCCAGGTAGGCGCGGACCGGGTGGCCCTCTTCGCCGATCTGGTAGGCCTCTGCGGCCTTCTGGCGGTGAATCGAATTTCGATCCTCGTGTGGGTAGACGGCAACGGTCTTTGCGCCTAGCTCGTAGCTGGCGCGGAAAGCGCGAATTGCAATCTCACCGCGGTTGGCGACCAAGATTTTTTCAAACATAGTTTCCCTACATCGAATCTGTACAGGTTGATTGTGCTCGGCCCGTGGAAAGGAATCCCCCGGTCCGAAGAGAGACATCAACAGCCTGTCGGGTCTCGAAAAGTGGCAGCTTTTGCCACTTCTGTGAAACACACTACATCGATGCTGTGCTGAACGTCCAAACATTTCGCAATGTGGTCAGACCACAAGAAATATTTGATGAAGATGATCTTTTAATCACTAAGTTGGATCCATAACCAAAAACTGACGTTGCAAAGTCGGGGAAATGGGCTCCGGCACACTATGATGATGAGAGACTAAATATTCGGTGGGACGTTAAATTAGCGAACAGTGAAAGGCGTGGTCTGGTCCGTGCACGTAGTGAGCATCAGCAGCCTCAAGGGTGGCGTGGGAAAAA